>Ga0208156_1000207_pt1 | contig 29135 bp, 43 predicted proteins | sample 1_EtaG_FD_184073 | JGI IMG/M metagenome (GOLD analysis project Ga0208156, IMG submission 184073) | Marine viral communities from the Subarctic Pacific Ocean - 1_ETSP_OMZ_AT15124 metaG (SPAdes) (version 2) | ecosystem: Environmental > Aquatic > Marine > Oceanic | place: Pacific Ocean | collected...
TCCATCTGCCATTATACTTTCCTATTCTTCTTATTCATTCTTATGGCTATGCCTTGCTGTATGGCCTCCTGACGTGTCTTATAGACCTTACCCTTGGTACCCCAGCGCCAACCCCCCTTAACCTTCCTAGCTGGCATCTGAGGGTGGTACAGGTAGTGGCATTGCTTCCCCTGTTGGTGGTAGACGTAAACCACCCGCTGGTTGATCTGATGGCGGACCCCAATCACCCATACCAATATAGACCCAATCAGCAGGAACAAAGGATGGTCTAGGCTGTGCTGCCCACCACGCTTCACTCTGTTGTTGAAGTATAGGATCGAGCATTCCAGTAGGTGTTTGAGGAGTTGGACTAGGGGTAGCCCAGTTAGCAGGATTAGGCCGATCAATACCGGGAGAAGGATTAGCAATATAATAATCCAGCGCATCTTGATAAGTCGGAAACATCATAGGCCTGTTAGGATTAGAACCTGGATATGTTTGACTAGGCATATACGGAGAACTCATACCCATCGCTCGCACAGGAGGCATACCAGCAGCAGATAGCATACCACCCCCGCTTAACGGAGATGAGCCAAATAAATCCAGCATACCACGCTGGCCTCTCCTTCTTTCTTCTAGTGGATCAAACGCCATTAGGATAAGTCCTCATTCATCTCATGCACCTTACCAGAAACGGATCGGACCCAGATAGAAGGTAATACGCCATGTACCACAGCAGTCAAGGATAAAAGAAATAATCTCATAGCTATATTCCATGCGTATAATAGGTGTCCAAAGTAGGTTAGATTCTGTTCGCGTAGGTGTTTCATAAGGATATGGTGATATTGCTTAAATAGCCCACCGCTGAGCGGGAAGGATATATATATAATATAAAAAAACAACAGGGGTGCCCCCCTGGGGCATCTCCTTTTTGTGTTAGCCAGGATAGTCCTGGCGTAATCCCGTGCTGTAGGCTGTTGGGTTAGTAAACAACGGCAAACCAATGACACAAACCAGGGAATGCGCTACGCTTATCCTAACGGAACCTTCGATCACCCGTGTGTGTGTACGAGAGGGATATCATATCGGGTAGTTCTACTGCCACCCCGCTCCGCTCACTACAAAGAGAACAGCATGTCTACAGGAACGGTGGGCGTTTTCAGATAAGAAACTATCCGGTAAACGACATGCAAATAAGTGTAATCAGAGCTAGACTTCTGACCGGAATCCAGAGTATAATAACGGCTACGGTGTAAATCCTACCTTGAGAGCTGTTAAAAGGATTGGCAATCTGGCTGGGCTAGACCCAGTGCTATCGAGCGCCCCGCGTGATGAGCGCGCCGACTCTCAGACCAAGCAGGTACATGTAACGGTGGCCTTATGTATTCAAATCTCGCTGTATAAATTCATTTGACAAAGGTAAATTATCAACTATGGATATTCTAAAAGAGTTTGTTGAAACTGTCCGCCTGGCGCTGTCTGCTAAGGTTCAAGCCTTCTCAATGGTGGCATCGTTGAGAGGCACTGCTAGGACTCACGCCATTTACCGCGCCATTGATGTTCTGGTGCAAAAGAATGGCTCAGTGCCAGCCGAAGGTGAAGCAACGCTGGAAGGTCGCAATGCTGACGATGACCAACGGACTGAAAAGGCATCGGACTGTTCCGGTCACCTCGGGCTGTCTATCGCCTGTTCTGTTCTGGCTGTCCTCGATGAGGAGTTTGGATTGTGGGAAGGCGACGAAGGTATCGCTGGTGCGATTCGTTACCAGATCGAATGCAATACTCCACAAGCCTCTGAAGCTGACGAGGATGCGCTGTTCGGTTCAGACCATGACGCAGAGCGACAACGAGCGGAAATGGCGAACACTCTGGCAAATCTGGAGCGGTTCGGCACGACCACAACGGTGGGCAAAAAGCAAGTGCCAAGCGACATTGAGAATCTGATTATGAACACTCAGATGAGCGTCTCCAATGACTTGGATAACGCACCTCTTGACGTTGATTGGATTGGTCAAGCGATCGGGAAGTCTGCCAAGAAGCAGAAGTTCCGAATGAGGGAGCAGTACCGCAAGGGCTTAATCAAGAAAGAAAAGGTGATGCAGATTGTAGAGCATCTTGATGCCATGGCTTGGGTCGCTAGCCACTGAGCAAATCGGGCGGGGATTCTCCGGAGTCCCTGCCCATTGTTGCTTATATGCCACAAAAAATTTTCAACAGCATAAGGTCTCGCTGACGCTCGTCTTGTCTAACGGCTCTCAACAGATAGAGTGTAATGTGTTCTTTATTGAGGCAATACTTAACGAGGCATGTGTTGTTGTTAGCTCACATAGTGTGAGCGTTATACCGTAGAGAGGTATGTGTTATTTTCATGCTGTTGTAAAAATTTTTACGATCCTGGGGAGTGTCGCAAATAGGTATATACCTGTCGCTCTGGTGATATACATCGAGACTGACTTGGGTTATATTATGGCTTCACTTACAGAGGAACACAACATGCAAGAAACATACAACAACAGAACCCATCGAGCAGCAGAGTACCTGACCAGCTATCGTGGTCGGATCGTCCTGGCACAGGCACTGAAGATCGCCATCGCTGAGTTGGAGAAGGTGAAGCTGCCACATCGTGAGGTGTCAAACATCCTCGATATGGAATACCTACTGGAAGAGTGGGGTATAGATATATCTGACTAGATCCTCAAAGACCTGGGCATGTCCGAAAACTGCCTGTTGTAATCACTCCTGTACAACCCGCTGTTAGGTCGGGAGCGGAGCGGAGTGTCGTTGTTGAGAATGTATGTGTCGCTTATTGAGGCATAAATACTTGAAGGTTAATGATTTATATGGTAAAATCTATGTGTTTCCTTCACGAATCATTAGTAAGGAGGTTAATATGAAGTTGACTCTTGTGTCTGTCTGGTGTCGAGGTAGGACAATCAGTAGATTTATCCGTGTACCGTACGATAGTGATGGCAGGTGTCGTCTGCCTGAAGCCAAGCACTCCAAAGGTACAGGTCTTGGTTACCCAGCTATCTACGGTGAGATGTTAGATGCTGAGTTCGGCAAGAATAAAGGTGTAACATTCATACCTGGAGGTTAGTATGTCTGACTATGATAAGGAAATGTTGACTGCATCAGCGTTGTTAGAGAGGCTCGATAATATTGAGGCAGAGATCAGAGTCTTACAGTATAGTGCAGGTAAGATGAATGAGTGGTTGTCTCGCGCTGAACATCGTGTGAATGAATTACAGGAGAAGATAGATGCCATTGACTAGATCAGTATTAATATCTACACCCGTAGAGTTCGATGTTGTTGAAGGTGTCGCCAGGAATGGCAAGCCTTTCAAGTTGCAAATCGGACAGATGGATGTTAGACTTAGCTATGCAGAGTTAAGTAAGCTAATGGCAGATGCAGACGGTGAACTCAGAGATTACCTTGGAGATGAACATGTCTAAGAGAACCCTGTTTGATTACATGACACCCGCACAGCAGCAAGCTATGTCTCGGGTTAATAGTAAGGGTGAAAGAGAGAGACTCCCTACCTTACACTCTACATGTATGGAGAAGACTGGAGTGTCTCGTCCTGGTAAAACTGCGAGAGATCGCGCCAAGAGAATGAGGAGGTTGATGTCATGATATGTCCTGTTTACCCTTGCTATCGTGAGATGGAAGAAGATGGTAGCTGGACATGTATGAACGATCATACTGGTTGTATCTGGAATGATGGTCACAATACATGTAACCATGATGGTAAATCACTATCCCCATTAGAGGAGGAAGATCAATGAGTAACAAGAGATTCTTTAGATCAGTTCTAACTACTGAGCCTGACCTTAATCCGCCTGAGTTTGTTGATCCTCGTAACATAGCTAGGCGTAGAGATCAGGAACAAGAGTATACATACGAGCAGCATCGTCATGATGATGAGATGTACCAGGAAGAGATTAATACCTGGCGTATGTATGATCAGATGGAGAACTCACTACTTGAAATGGAGGGCAAATGAGTATTGAATCTAACGTCACCAACATGGTAATCAAAGGGTTAGAAGATGGTGTTGCACCTTGGATCAGAGGTTGGTCTGATGATGGCACCAAGAACTCACTATGCCTGGCACCAAGGAATGGGTTTAGTCAACGTCCTTATACTGGCATTAACTGGTTGATATTAGGGATGTTTAATCCTTATACATCTAACGAGTGGTTCACTGCTAACAATGCCATCAAGATGACTGGCAAGAAGAAGCCGATACCATACGAGGAGTTTAAGAATAGTACGCGTATCATCTTCTATGACATGATACCTGACGGCGTTGACAAGTATGGAGAGGAGAGGTTTCGTCCTTTCAGGCGTATCTATTCGGTCTGGAATAGAGAGCAGATACCTGATCTGCCTCAGATAGAGCGTACATCTCAGTTCGATCCTAAGTCTACCATTGATGAGATGCTAGTCAACCTTGATCTTAAGGGTGGTGTCCACATAGGTGGTGACAGAGCCTGTTATGTACCCTCTAATGATGCTGTCTGTCTGCCTAATGATGATGCCTTTGAGTCACCTGATGAGGCTACATCTACTAAGGCACATGAGGGTTGTCATGCAACTGGTGCTGATCATCGCCTCAAGCGTAAGCTGAGTACCAAAGATGCGACAGCGTATGCTTATGAGGAACTGATCGCTGAGTTAGGATCAGCTATGGTATGTGCCTCGCTTGGTATACCACTTGACAAGCTGAGACATACAGATTATATTGGTGTCTGGCTCAAGCGATTAAAGGATGATACGAACTATATATTCAGGGCAGCAGCAGACGCATCCAAAGCCATGCAATACTTAATGAAGGAGGTAGCATGAGTATACTTAAAGACTGTTGTATAGATGCCGAGGAAGACATCAGAACTGAGATTGCTCAGGCATTATCTGATATCGGGTTCACCGATGATGATGCTGAGAACATCGCTGATTCTATCGAGATACCCTGGACCCTACTGGATAGGGCTACTACTGACAGGTACACCACCTTGATTGACTTCGCTCATGATTCCCTTAGGGAACCCTGATGCTTGGGTCTGCGGGTGTATTGCTTTAGCGAGGCGTGTTGCTTGGCTCTGTGCTTATTATTTTTTGCTACAAAGTTCCGTCGCTTCAGCCTCTTTAGTTTCTGTTCGGCTCGATGTTCGAGATTCATAAAGTCATAGGCCTCTATATATATACCTTTCGGGGCTAAGCATTTGATTATAAAGATTATTTGTAACGTGCTCTCGATAGATGGCGGGTGAGCGGTAGCATCCGTAACAAACTATAGATGTGAGAGACGCAGAGAGAGCAGACCTACAAGGTAGAAACGTCTGCTAATCTATAGAACTACCGCAGTTGACAGGATAAGATTCATAGTATATACTGCAGTAACGGATGTTGTTCCGTGTCCGTTAAACATTGTACTGTGCTCAACAATAGAGGCCGGAGAGTATTACTCTCCATAAAGTATCTGTTTACAGAGGCCACCCAGTAGCACTATCAAGTATAATGACGGAACATAATAACTTCAACAGGTTACACTTTAAAGGTATATACATGAAGGGTTCTTTCGGTTTAAATCGCCTCGTTAGGAAGGCACAAAACCTGGAGCGAAAGCTGGAGTATGATCTTGTAAAGACAGGTGCAACCAGCATCGAGACTTATAAGAACAGATGTCTTGGGTACATAGAGAGGCTGGGTATGCTGACCAATGTATCTATGGCAGAGAAGAAGGATGCAGCAAGGAAGATGTACAAGGTTTACTTTAATCTTCAAGACTTTGAAGGTGCAGAACAGGAGACTGACATGGAAGTATCATTAGAGTCGTTGTTACCTGAGTTAGATATGGCTATCGTTGAGTCATATGTAGCTGATGCCAGGACAGGGGGGCTGGGGTTCTCGACTGTGAATGCGTTGATGCTGGCTGAGGGGTTGTCAGCACCTAAGAATCCTTTATGGCGCACTGAGAATGAGGTCAAGGCTGGCGTAGGTAAGGAAGGCAGTGCATTGATTGGCCTTGGGTTTGATCGAAGCCTTTACAGGGAACCCCAAAGTGTGGTACAATGGAGGGAAGAAATGAAAGAGCAGAAAGAGGAGGTGTTACGTGCTACAAAGATGCAGTGATCCTAACTGTAACAGGTACGCTACGATATACCACCCTGCTCCCTACTGTGATAGGGACTGGGCAAGAAGGTACAGCACTCAGTTCGATGAGGCTGTAGCTGAGGAGTTGAAGTTACCTACGCCTAGTGTACCTTATAGAAGGTACCTTGAGTGGCAGCTGAAGAATCGTGGGTTAGCTAAGAAAGATGGTGAGACTAAAGAGGAGAACTGGGAGCGATGCAAAGCAAGAGCAAGGAAATCAAAGCTGTTAAGTCAATAAGCAGAGATGAGTTTAATAGGCAACAAGATATAGACCGGGAGAGGTATAGAGAAGAACTCTCAAATAGAGTCGGTATCAAGTGGTGCGTAGCCTTAGTAGCTTATGGTATATTCCTTTACTTCTTTGTTACTTTGGTTATACCAGTTGGTCTATTAGTTTTTCTGACTTGGAATGATCATCATTTTTGAATCATGGGGCATTGGTCAGGTGAGCGGTGGCATCTGAAAGATACTAGGACTCCTGTGATTCAGACCTCCTTTCGGTCCTAGTGTCAACCACCGCACCTTTAAACATTCAACTGGAGAAGTGTTATGCGTTATGCAAGACATGGGCATCGTGGTAATGAGCCAACAGATCGTACCCCTACCTATAATTCCTGGCGTAAAGCAAGGGAGAGAGTGTATAATCCCAACGCCAATAACTTCAAGTATTATGGAGAGAAAGGCGTGGAGATGTGCAACAGGTGGGATAGTTTCGAGAACTTCCTGACCGACATGGGCGAAAGACCGGAAGGTACGACGATAGATCGTATTAATCCGTTCGGTAACTATGAGCCTAACAACTGTCGGTGGTCAACGCATAAGGTCCAGGCTAACAACAAGCGTAGACGGGCTGCGTGACAACTTGGAAGCACTGTGAGCGCACCATCGCTAGTCTCTTGGGTGGTGTGCGAACAGGGTGTAACGGTGAATCGAGGAGAGATATAGAGCATCCACGCTGGAGTATTGAGGTGAAGCATAGAAAGAATCTACCAGAGTGGTTGCATTCTGCTATGAAACAGGCTATAATAGAGGCAGAGCATCGGGTTCCCATGGTTGTATTACATGAGAAGCAGATGAAGTACGATGAGAGTTATGTTATATTGAGGCTTAAAGATTTCAAGGAGATCGAAAATGAGCAGCAAGAAAGAGTTTCTGACGGAGTTGGTAAAGGATAACGACCTCAACACTGAGGAAGATATCTTTCGTATGCCCCTGGGTGGTAAGCAGGTGGCTATCATTACCCGTACTGGTATCGAGAAGATACAGTACAACAATGGCATTGAAGTGAAGTTTGAGTGGATCAGGATGGAAAAAGATTTTGCTGTTGTCAAGGCGATAGCAAAGAAGGGTGATGTCGTTATCGAGACATACGCTAGCGCGTGGCATGGGCAGGGTGGTAACTGTCGCAGTAACTATGTGCCTGAGATGGCAGAGAAGCGAGGGTTAGCGAGAGTTGTACTAAAATGGTGTGGTGCGTATAAGTATGGTGTCTTCAGTGAAGACGAATCAGACGACTTTAAAGGAGAATAGTCATGGTTGCAAAGAAGAAGCCCGCAGAGAAGCAGACGTTCCTGCGTCCAGAGCATAGGCTGGAACTATTGGAAGCTATTAATAAAGCGAAAGATGTTATTGATAGCAACATTGAATGTGGTTCAGCTATGTGTGATCTAGTGCATGATGCACAGCATAAGTTAAATGTGGTAGCCCGTAAGCTAGGCTACAAGCAAGAGAACTGGTACAGTAACTTCACACTATAAGGAGGATGGGTATGAAGCTTGGCGAATCAGAGAGGAACAAGCGTGAAGAACAACGGCATAAAATGTTTAGGACAAGCTATGGAGAGGATATCTTCAAGAGTAAGTATGCACAGAATCAGTATGAGACTTGGGCGGATCGCACGAAGCGTGTGGTCAACTGGGTATGCGGTGACATGGATGGCACGAAGAATATACTGCTATCTAAGGACGATCAAGCGCAGCTTATCCAGTTCATCACGGACTTCAAGTTCATGCCGGGCGGACGGTACCTCTGGTATGGTGGTAGAGAGGCACGATTCTTCAACAACTGCTACTTATTGAGGCTGGAGGAAGATTCAAGAGAGGAGTGGGCTGCTCTATCTCAGCGAGCGATGTCTTGTCTGATGACAGGGGGTGGTATAGGAGCAGATGTTTCCCTGTGCAGGCCGGGCGGAAGAGCATTGCGTCGAACAGGAGGCGTATCGTCAGGCCCACTTCCTCTCCTCTCTACGCTCAATGAAATAGGAAGGAATGTAATGCAAGGGGGGAGCAGGAGATCAGCCCTCTACGGCTCTCTCAGTGCCTCTCACGGGGATATATGGGACTTCCTACACTACAAGAACTGGCATGACAAGAAGATAGCTGGGTCTGAGATGACTATCGCTGATGCTAAGAAGGCAGACTTTAACTACCCTGCCCCATTAGATATGATGAACATCAGCACCAACTACAGTGATGGATGGTTGAACGGTAATGACAATGAAGTATTCATGGAGAACTGTAGACAAGCCCTGATGACAGGTGAGCCTGGATTCTCCTTCAACTTTGGAGCGCAAAAGAATGAGACACTCCGCAACGCCTGCTGCGAAATACTCAGCGAGTCAGACTCGGACGTTTGTAATCTTGGCTCTGTTAATCTTGCGAACATTGATACTGTGGAGGAGTTTAAAGATGTGGTGCATCTCGCGTCTAAGTTCCTTGTTTGTGGGCTTATACGAGCGCATCTACCATACGAAAAGGTAGAACGAGTAAGGCAACAGAACTCTCGCATCGGACTGGGCTTGATGGGGCTGCATGAATGGCTGCTCAAGCGTGGACACAGGTACGAGATGAACGATGAACTTAAAAAATGGATGAGAATATATGAATCAGAATCAACCCGATCCGCTAACGAGCATTGTGAACGACTTTTTCTCAACCGTCCTAAAGGATACAGAGCGATTGCTCCGACTGGGACTATTAGCATCCTCGCAGGAACAACCTCTGGTGTGGAACCAGTCCACTCCGTGGCATACCGCAGACGCTACCTTACAGATGGCACAAGATGGAAGTATCAGTTTGTCGTTGACGGTACGGCCAACTACCTCATCGAGCGAGGCGTCAAACCAACAGACATTGAATCTGCAGTGGACCTCGCAGAAGACGTTGAGCGACGGATAAAGTTTCAATATGAACTACAGAAATATGTGGACCACGCTATTAGTTCTACTATTAATCTACCTGAGTACGGAACTGATCTTAATAACGACAGCCATGTCGAACCATTCAGTAAGTTACTAAGGAAGTACGGTGGTGGACTACGTGGTCTTACATTCTATCCATCAGGTTCCAGGGGTGGGCAGCCGATCAACCCAGTACCTTATGAAGAAGCTATTACCAAGCGTGGAATAATTTTTGAAGATAACTCAGAGGAGCAATGCCTCTCAGGAGTATGTGGGATATGAAACTCTATAATAGACATGGTAACTATTGGTATGATGGTGATAGGTGTCCAGACTGTAACGTAATATTAAGTCATGATAATACGGATTACAATCCTGGAAGAAATGGGATAACCGCTAACGGGGGATTGGCTGGACAACAGAAAAAGGTTAGATTCTGTAACGAAGATTACCTCAAAAGATCAAGACTCAGGGGAAAAGTTGTCACCTTCCCAAAACTATCCAACATAGCACCGTTCAGCTACCCACCTGAGCATGAGAAAAGATTAAGGCAGGATGGTAGGACTACAGAATCAGCTATAAAGGCTAGAAAAGCTAATAGAACTGGCGGATTTGATTATGTTATGGAACACCCAGCTTGGCCTGACATACGAAAGATAGGGTGGACTTACGACCCACCATCAAGGCTCAGTGACTTTAATGTATGCTGTCCATACAAGTTATTTTCTTTTCCATACATATCGGTGTATCTTGAGAATGCTAGGTTAGCTGAGTCTATAGTACAAGAAGCACTTAAAGAATATCATGTTACCGGGGAATGGTATCGAGTCTCAAGAGAGTTAGCAATCAAAACGATAGAAGATTACGTGGAGTCATTAAATGATAGAGAAAAAAAAAAGGTGGGTTAACACAGACTATAGAAGATGGGTAGCCACACTACCTTGTGTCAACTGTGGGCTACATGATGAGACTATAGTGGCGCATCATCTGAAACATAGACATGCACCTCATGGTGGGGGTGGGATGGGTCTGAAGGCACACGACTGGCTGACCATGCCGTTATGCTTTGAGTGTCACGCCTCAGCACATAATGGTGACGCTAACGTACTGGATTTCCAGGCAGACTTTATATTCAAGACATTGACTAAAGCATTTAAAGATGGTATAATGATGTATCATCCTAAGTTGTTAATGTCGAAGGATGAGCAGAGACAGTGGCGTAAACAGAACTTGTATGGAGAACAGTTAGATGATTAGTGATACAGAGTTAGAAGCTGCACATAATGGACTGGTTGATACAGATGACAGGTATGGTAAGAGATCAGCCTATGTTAAGATGGGTCCGTACTATACGAAACTCATTAAGGCAAAACATTTCTTGGGTGCCAGCGGTACAGTGGCAGAGAGAGATGCTATCGCGTACAACTCTAAAGAGTTCACGACTTATGTGGACAACCTGAGGGATGCGACGATAGACTTGGAAATCCTCGAAGCTAAGAGAGAATCCTGGCAGAGAGAGATTGAAATATGGCGCACATTAAGTGCAAACAGACGGAGATAATATATGCCTACATATGAACAGAAGGACAATGATGGTGTCGCATTTAAAAACGACAAGAAGTCTGAAGACTGGCACGCTGACTGGAATGGATCAGCCATGATCGACGGTACTATGTACTGGGTGAACATGTATGATAACATTTCAAAGGGTGGTAAGGACTACAGGAAGATCAGGTTCAAGCCACAGAATGGTGTCGGTATTGCCCAGGGTGCAGCTAAGTTCAGTGCACCTGAAGTCAAGAAAGATGATGATATCCCGTGGTGATTAAGTACAAAGACGGGAGAGAGTTCCAACTCATCTTCGATGCAGACATGCACAGTTACAAGGTGGATGGGGAGAAGGTACCATCAGTCACGAAAGTGATTGATGCGTGCTTTCCCAAACACCTGACTGACTGGGCTGTAGCAGAGGGTGCTGACTTCTTCAAAGCGTCGCTAGAGCCTTATCGCTTAGCACCTACTGAGGAGTCAGGTACCTTCATGCTACCTGCTAAGGTGGTAACTCACATCCACAAGGGTATACAGACAGCCTACAAGTCTATTGGTAGAGAGGCTGCCCAGATAGGTACGATAGTACACAACTGGATTGAGTCTGCCATCGAGTACAAGATGAGTGGTGGTACTGCACCCAAGGTACCTAAAGGTGACGAGGTACGCAACTGTATTAAGGCATACAAGGCGTGGTCAAGAGAGAGGAAGCCAGTATGGTTAGCTGCCGAGCAGAAGGTATACTACCATGATCCTGGTGGTGTGAACTGCTACGCTGGTACTGTTGATGCTCTCGCTGAGATAGATGGTAAGCTATGTATCATTGACTTCAAGACATCGAAGAAGATATACAAGCCATACCACCTACAGGTAGCAGCATATGCCCAGGCTATTTCAATGCAGGAACAGATTGATATGCCTATGGCTATGATACTAAGGTTTGATAAAGAGACTGGCATCTTTCAAGAGAAGATGTTTGATCCGCGACAACACATTCACATGTTCTTTCATTGTCTTGATCTGAAAGCATGGAACACAGCGAGGATAAAACATGAAGGATGAGGACAAGAGTTATCTGTGGATGATACAGCACCACATTGAGGCACTGGTAACGCTGTTAGATATGAACAAGCAGCATGAGATACTGAAGCCTGATGTGGCCCATGACTTTATACACTACATGGCTACCCAAGCAGAGACAGTATGGGAAGAGAAGATATGGAAGCAGGTAGCTTGTATTCTTTTAGACGCGCCCAAAGAAAAAGGGGAGAACGTATTTCAGTTCTCCCCTGATTCGCGTGGTCCAGATACATGATCTTCGATGATCCGTATATCAAATACATTTATGGTTGGTATGTACCAGAGATTACCCCAGTACCCATCCTCCTTGGTCATGGCTAGTGTTGTCCACTCTTCATCTTGATTAACGAGCAGACCAAAGGTATGCGTATAGTTACGCTCTGGCTTATGTTCGGCCCAGCCACCATCAGTATATGAATCTAACCATGTAACTTCAATAAGTTTCATATTTCACCTAGCATAGTATGGTTAGCCCATAGGACTAGCATTAAAGGTATCCCTATTATACATAGGATCATTAGTAAGGCGAACAATAGTTCGCCTTTTTTCATTTGTTCTTGCCTTTAAATTTAACTGGTCCCGGCATGAGCCATGAGAATATCATAGGTACTATAATTATCAACAATAATAGCCAACCTCCTGTCTCGACCAGCTGCCCAAGCAGACTCCAGAAGTTATCAGGTGCACAGCTATCCACACTCACCCCCTTCGATGATCCTTTTATCATCACTTCCGTCGCCACATCCCCCACAAATGCACCTGTCATGCCTCCCAGTATCGGCGCAGTCACACCCGAACTCAATGCAGTCGCCACAGTAGCACCTGCGCCCGTCGCTAGGGAGGTAATCCCGGCTTTCTTTAGTGTCGTGCATGATATTAAGAGGACCGAAGCGGTCGACCAAGATATTGCCTGTAGGCCAACTAGACAACCACGTCCGGTGAACCCCACCATCCTGTCAACCATCCGACCAATGCTATCACAGCCAGCACGCCAGCTATGCACCAGAATTTCTTTCGCTTTGATAATTCTTTCCATTTTTCCATTACTTGTCCTCTTCTGTTGACTCATCTTTTGATATGATATTGTAGTGAACGGACCCATCTTCCTGGTACTCCACCCGGTAGTTGACAGGTACCATTTTGTACACTGTAAATTCTGCACCATCCTTCGGCGGAACATTTTGTGTAACACTATCCAGCACTCGATCCATTACGGCGAAAGGGCTTAGGTCTCTGCCCATTGCTGTCTCGAAAAATTTATCTAATGCTCGAATCTGCGGGTTATTTAATAACATCGAATGTACCATAATATTTACTCCTTTTGTTTTACACCTAAGTTTAAGCGGGAGAATCCCACCACGATAATAAATAGGGTCGCCAGCAGTGTCTCTGAAACCTAGCTATCGCTCCAGAAGCAACCCTACCTTTCATTCCTTGATCTTCGTTTCAGCCATGTCTACCTGTTTAATCCAAATGCGGAACCAGTCAGGATTGCCCCGAAAGCTAAATGGAAAATACCACCACCCATCAAAGTAAATGGTGAATGTTGACCCGTTAATTTTTTCATTAATTCCATTTGAACTATCGGTTCTGGTGTGGTGTTGAGGATTTCCATGAACTCGCTAATTTCCGGGCGATGCAATCCGAACCAGATCGGCACTACCATGAAGTCGTAGATGCAGATTACAAGATAAACGCCGAGCGCACTGAATCGCCAGACCATAGTGCTGCGATCCATTCCAACCTTACTAGCCCCCCTTCTGCTCTATCGACTTGGAGAAGTACCGATCCATCTTGTTCTCTAATCGGGACAGATGCCCCATGATCTTGTCGAACTGCTGATTTGTCCTGCTCTCCATTCGTTCAAACCTCTCCTCGACCGCTTCGATCTTGAAGTTAGCCACTGCTATCTGCTCCCTCAAGTCGTAGATAAAGGTGAAACTGCCGACCACCAGGGCGATGGTTGTTACGATATGCCCCGCTGACAAGGTTTTGCTGAATGGTGTGTCGGTCATAATTCGTTTCCTATAATATCCTTGCGTCTGTCTAATCTGTTTGCTGGCCTGTCATCAGACCAGAGTACCGGGCCACCTGAGAATATGAGGCAAGCGGTGTTATCCTTTACCCCCACTAAACTGAATGTTCCATCTTCTCCACTGTCTACAGTTAGATATATGTCTACCGCACCTCTGGATTTCGTGAGGATTGCCCTGATTACTTCCCCATACTGATGCTCAAGGAAGTGAAACATCCCAGCAGAATCACGACTGCAATACAACATGAACTGGGCAGGGACAGATTGGGTTCCGGGTGGGGGCATGACGTTCTGTCGTTGTTCGGCCTGGAGCGGTGCTGATATAAGCAGCCCGATCAGTAAGTATACTATATTTTTCATCGTTTGTCAAATGGGTCTGTTATTTCTTGTCTCAATACCTCGTTGAGTACCTCTTCGATACGCCCAGCCCGTACATTCTGGGTGTTGGCGTAGGCCCATTTCATCTTACCCTTGAGTTCGGCTGCATCTTTCAATAGGTTACGGTTAGCAATGTACCTGTTCTTATGTAGGTCTACATCGTATACTGTACCACCACTGAAGAACCTGATCCATCTGGCAATCTCAGGTGCATCCATAGTAGTCTCACGCATAGCACCTACACCACCCCATCCTGCGGTAGATGCAATCTTACCAGTCAATGGGTCTTTCATTCTCTCGCCAAATACACCAGCAGGATTAAGCCTATTTATCTCTGTCAGTGGTACTATAACCTGAGCCAGATGCCATAGTCTAGGGGGTAGGCTTACACCTAAGTAGTCCTTCATCTCGCCAGGAAATGCTTTGACTGGCTTACCCTTTCGGAAGGTGTCATAGTTAGCTAGAATCTCTAGCGGTGCCTTTATCATTGGAGATGTCATCTCAGCCAGCAGTGGGCCAGGACGTATCATCCTTTGAAGGTCAGCCATTGGCACTACATTAAGTAGTGTGAACGCTTTGATAACACCTTGGGTTTCATTGCCAAAGAAGATGGGTACTCGATCACCCCAGAATGCACCATAATCTGAATGGTCAAGGTCGCCAGACTCATGTTCAAACTGTGCCTTGGCTATAGCCAGCTTCTCTGCACGCTGTGGATTCTTGACTAGGGATGCCAGCTGTGCTGGTATATTCTTTCTAGTCCAGGTATAGAAGGGCATGAATCTTTTAAGCACATCACGCTCAAAGCGGGAGACATCAGAGTAATCAAACAATCCTTTCTTTACTTCCTGTGCAGCCACATCAAAGATCATGTCTTCCCTTTCAACAGGTACCCTACGCTGTCTTAGATTACCTCTGTAGTCATACTCTGGTATTACTTTGAAGTGTTCGGTCTTGCTGCCGATAGCAACCTCATCACCATCAGGAGTGACCCACTTGTACTGGTTAGGGTTCTCCTTAATCTTCCTTAATGTATTCAGGAACACAGCAAACCTGGCATTACCTTCTATGGTGCCACCGATAAGAAATCCTTTCTGGACTGCTGGGTTCTCAGCACCTATGATCCTGCGCCATTTCTTACCTGTGCCTGCTTGGGCCTGTAGCATCTGCTTGTAGTCTCTGATACTGTCAGCCGTATAGTGTCCAGCATTGACACCTCGATCCAGTGCCTCTTCGTACAGTCTTTCCATAGAGTAACCTGTATCAAAGAAGTCATCAGCATTCCATAAGCCAGACTCTATAGTAGGCAGCTTACCTTCGACTGCCTGACGTACACCTGATAGCTTCTCCAGTAACTCAGCCTGTTTGGTTGGGTCGCCACGGAATCTACTGTAATACTGTAGCTTGGCAGCAGCTGTGAACACTTTCACTGCCTCTGGTATGTTCTCGCCAAGACCTGTAATGTTATAAGCATTAAGGACGTTACCTAAAGCATTACGAGTATGGTAAGCAGGACGTACACCCAGTGTCCATGCCTTCCATGCGTTCTGAGTCTGGTCGTAGAATCTAAGGAAACTTCTCAACTGTCCTTCTCCTACTTCGTTACCTGACATTAAAGATAGATGGTCTTCTATCTGTCGTGATATCTGTTTGGGTGCGACAAAGACAGCCCTACCCATGAGTTCCGATCTCTGTACAGCAGCATCAGCAAGAGCCTTGACTTCCATGTACTGTGCTGGTAAGGTACCTGCTTCCTCAGCAGTCATCTTATACCTGGCGAATGAACTGGCTACACTGGGATCAAGTCCTCGCAGTTCCATCTGTTCGTTCCAGACTTTAAGCCACTCATCATTCAAGGCTTCGTCAGTAAGAGATTGATTGGGCAATCCTTTTACTTCAACATAGTTATCAGCTATGTCTACATCATCAGCCTTGCGCCAGAGATACTTGTCACCTTCGCCAGGATTGATGTATCGTTCCACGAACTGGCCTTCACCACCTTCTGGATCACGCTTAACCCACTTACCTACACCCATCTCAGCTTTGACAGGTGCCATGCTCTCAGCCTGTTTCCTGACTATATCCCAGGTCAACTCGTACTCAGGTACACCCTTAGATAACAGGGCATTCCTTGCGTTCTGAATCAGAGTGTTAGTCAGCATAGGACCAGTGGCTCTGAAGTTATCTGTTATCTCATCGACAAACCACTTCCTTTGCAACGCTCTGTTCTGTCTGGACCATCGCTCACCCAATGCAACGAACGGACTCTCTTCAAAGAACTGAAACTCATAAGGTCGTTCGGCAGGGTTAGGTCTGGATGATGGTACTGACTCACCCAAGGCTCTAGCCATTTCATCATTGACTTCGGTTACAGTTTTATCAGGCATGAACCTGCGATGACCACGATAACCAGCCCTGTAGACTACGTTACCCATGTCATCCAGTTCAAAGTCAGACAAGAGAGGAGACTTCCTGCTCTCCAGTAACCTGCGACCCGCCTCAGTTATCACGCGAGGGAAGTAACCCATTGCTTCGAGTTCATCAAATGGCATACCAAAAGATTTAGATTCAGCAGCCCATTCCTTTATTAAATCTTCCCACTCTGGTACTAGCTTTAGACCATCCTTACCCAGTAACTCTCTCTGTTCTGTGGTAATAGGTACAGACTCTGTAGTATATTTTATGTAGCCTTCTTCATTAAGGATAGGCTTACCCAGCTTGTCAAACTCAGGCAGCTTCGCTCTTTCCAGTGTATCCCTGAATGTTCTTTCAATAAGAGCAGAGGATTCACCAAGGGTAGCACCTCTCTCTTTAAAGAAGTCCTGTAACTTAGGGAGATTCCTTGTTATTTCCTTGTCTCTTTCGCGTAGGATTTGATTGGATACCTGCGCCCTACCTTTTACCCTGCGTCCTTCGCCAACAGGCATGTTAAACATACGGGCAATGTCAGCTAGACCTCGCTGCTTCTCACCAAACTTAGCACTCATCGCTGTGTCTTTAGCACGATTAAGTGTGTTGACTACAGCCTTGGGAGTGTGCGCCTTGACCAGATTAGAACCACCTCTAACAAGAGCAGGTGCATACCATGTAAGCGGATCAGTCGCCACATCACCAGCAAATCCTAAGACACCCTTAAGTAGTGGATCCATGTCATCAGGCAGGAAGTCCTGTGTGCGTACCTCATCCTCACCTAGCCAGCCACGACTAGCACCAGTCCAGAACCCTTCCTCTGGTGTCAGGTCTACACCACCTAGCCCACGGAATACGTTTCCGCCTAGATCACTTTCTTTGAGTCCTACCTTTAATGCTTGTGCTGGTCTTTCAATCAGGGCAAGGTAATCAAGGACACCTTTGTCATCACTACCTCTAGGTGGTATCCTAGTCTCGTACTTAGATACAAGCTGTTCCTTTAGTATCCTAGCTTGTTCTGACTTTTCTCGCTGTAAGAATGAATCAGCTACATCTGCCTTAAAGGTTTGACCTGCAAAATCAAACTTAATCTTCGGCATTAACTTAGTCCTATATTCGTCACTTCACCTGATGGTGCACCTACACCACTCACTCCACCACCACCCGTACCGCTGAGGATTTCCCCAGCCATGCGTAGGTAGTCAGCTTGACTCTGTGGTTTGTAGCCAGTGTACTGTTCGGATAGATCAAGTACGCCAGTCATCATCCAGTCAGCCAGTTGTTTGATAGCTGCCTCTGGACTCTGGGCATACATAGCCTGTACCTGGGATAACATGATAGCATCCTTACTGTACATATCAGATAGTTTAGGCTGTGATCTTGCATAGTCTGCTGCTGCCTTAGCTTCTGCCTTCTCTATATCTAGTGTATAACCACTGACCTCGGCTGCTTTAGCTGGACCTATCCTAGGAGCAAGGCGATTGTACAATGTCTTCGCTGTCTTGGGCAGCTTCCCATCCTTGAATACATCCTCTATAATCTTAGCATCTTCGACTGCATTCCTGGATTTAGCATCCATCTTCATTATCTCAATGGCTCTCTTGGTATGTTCCTTTGCGCCTTTGGGGTTGACAAAGCTAAGGATAGCACCCTGCTTCATCAGCATACTCATGTTCTCCAGCATACGTTCACGATCTGCTATAGCCCTTTGGGCGAACCCACCTTGTATTGATCGTCCGGTTGGGGATGGGCCAGCACCCGGTACACCTAATCTGGCAGAGTCTATAGGTCTACCTTCTGGTTGATCTTCGTCTGGGTCAGGCCACATCATGTAAGGTACAGTACCCGCACCAGCACCAATAAGGGATTGCTTCCATGTGGGCTGTTGACCATACCACTGACCTGCGCGTTGTGCTGCGCCAGGACCACGGGAACCAGCCTCAAATGCTCCTGTTGCTGGGTTGCGTGGAATGCTACCGGGCTGCTGCCATAAGGCTCTGCCAGCCTGTCGCCTACCTTGAGCGGTACCCAGACCTTTGCCTAAGTTCCACATTGATTGTGCACCACGACCTATTGCTGGTGCGCCTCTCAGTAACCATGGTGCTGCTGCACCTGCTATAATGGGCCATACCATATTAGTATCCTCTCTGCCTACGGAGCATCTCTTCTTCGTGCCTTCTCCTGGCTAAATCTTGCCAACCACCCATGAACTTTCTACCCATATTCATTAAGGTATTAGTAGGATTAGCAGGAACCTGCTGTTTGTATGTAGTTTTTGTCGTGTTGAACTCATTAGGATTTTCAGATTCCGTCACTACTGTAGTCTTATCTAACATAGGTGGTGTAGCTGTTGGTGCGCCTAACCCTGCTCCCCATGTAGTACCTAACTGTCCTGGTATACCAGAAAAGCTAGGATCACCCCACATCATACCGCGAGTATTAGGATTCCCACCACCCCATTGCCTAATGGAATCAAGACCCTGAGTTGGGGATACGCCAGGAATAAAAGGTGACAATGGTACCGGATTTAGGTTAGGTCTAGGTGGTAACGCTCTTGTTTGTGCTTGTGCTGTACCAAGTTGGTTCATCTGTACAGGACTAGCTTGAGTATTAGGATTTACCCACTCAGAAACATTGGCAGGAACTGGAGCAGCTGCACCAGCATAAGGTCTAACCACGTCACCAAACATTCCTTCTTTACCCATACCTTTATATATAGCGGTAGTCGGTACTACCCCAGTGTTCTCGAACTGTCTGCTTTGTTTACCACCTAACCGTTCACGTATCTCCCACATATCCTTCTCAAACAAATCCTTCATCGAGAACCCAGTGAATGCTCCCGGCTTATGCCCTGTAAAGGCTTCTAATCCTGTCCAGAAACTCATACGTTAGTACCTCCAGGAAATGGTGATCCATAATATGGGATGTCAAAGAAATCTCTCTTTGCAGGACCGACCTGAACTGTAGATGTACCTGAATATCCTTCTCGTTCCGGCATCATAGACTTCATAAAGGAATACTGCATCATCTTCTTGAACCAGTCATCGTCATCCATCTTTGCTTCGGCTCTAGCTATAGTCTCTCTTTCTGCTGCACCTCTATAGTCACCATAAGGCATCCTTCGTTTTGCTTGAGATTCTTTAAACTCCTTAGCAGCAACTATAGGTGCTTGCTGTTTCGCTAATTCCTTTTCTATAGCCCCAGCAATAAGTGGTGCAAATGGGCTAGTGCTACCACCCTGCATATTTAATAATGTAGTCCTGCTACCTAAATCTGCTGGTAATGGGCGATCCTTCCACATATCACCTAAGAAATTAAAGAATGGCGAACCCCAGCCAGTGTAATTATCTGCCATAATCTATCTCCTAGTAAGATGCTGCGCCAACACCACCCATAACCATTCCGGGTAGGATACCAGCAGGACCACCTGTCATAAATCCAGATGCGCCACCTGCTAATGCGCTGAGGAATGGATCGGGTCCACCTGGACCAACACCTGTACTCGTACCACCGTACTCTCCTGATATACCAGCAAGGTAATTCTGTAAGCCAATCTGTGGTAATGCAGCCTCATACTGGTACTTCTGCATGTCCTGTTGTATCTGTGCCTGGTCCATTGCGCGTCTCTGTGCGCCCACTGCTTGCATTTTATCGTATGCCTGTAGGGGTGCCCCCATTATGGATGGATACTGCCCTAGTGCGCCCTGTGCTGCCCCTGCGCCCTGCATTCCGTACCCCATACCTGCCTGTTGTGCGCCTAATCCCATCTGAGCAGCAGACATCCTGTCAGCCTGTGCCTGTTGGTATGCGCCAAACTCAGCCTTAGCTAAGTTATCTGATATTCTCTGCTGTGCAGCAGCAGTAGCGTTGGCTTGGAGGATATCACCTCTGGTTCCACCACCTGCCTGACTCTGTGTTATCGCTGTCCTTATACCGGGAAGAACCTCACCTGTCAGTTGACCCATAGCTTCTTGTCTATATGCGTCAGCCAATGGTCCAAATGCGTCAGTATTTACATTACCCGCTAGAAGGTCACCATACTGTGACTCACTAAAAGGTGTCAGTCCTGCATACTGATTCTGAGATAGGGGTTGTGCCATACCTTGTCCATAACCCATCGCTCCTCTACCATAGCCCATAGTATCCAAGGCTGTAGTTTCTGCACCAGCCTGTAGATTCGCTGCTCTTGGGCCAGTAAGGTAGGTCAGGGCAGACTGTTGGCCTTGTGCTTCCGCTGGGTCAAATCCAGCCATTGTAGAACCACCATAGTAACCTGGAGTCAGCTTACCAGATGTATATAAATCCTCGGCTCGCTTGAATCCAGTCTCTAGGTAAGGCTTCTGCTCTTCCCAGGGTTCTGTTCTTGTTGTTTGTACTTTTGATCCACCGGACATATTATTCTCCTAATCAGGATAGGTGTGATAATCATCTGGCACTAAGCTAGTGCCTACTAAGATGCGACCGTTCCTATTTGGTGCTTCACCACCTTCTGGCATATAAGGATAGTAAGGATACTCATCTATATTATGATACTTTGCAGCTATAGGGTCATAAGCATTTCTATCTCGATTCCACTCATATGCGTTATATACATACTTATAACCTTCCACATCAGGCATTGGCAGTCCTGACGTACCCACGCTGACTCTTGCACCACCAGTATCCATAGTGTCACCTAAAGATATAGCTGTGCTTACAGGCAAATCTTCAGGCCGACCTCCAGCTATCCTGCCTGGATTCCACTGTCCATGTGTTTCCCAATGAGTCCTACCCCAGTCCTGTATGTTCTGTGATCCAGTTTGATTTGGATTCTGAAAAGCTGCCATCAGATCAGGCCATTGTCGAACATAGTTACCATAAGGAGTACCACCTCTAAAGGTGGGTGCTGCAGTAGGTGCTGCTAAAGGGTTGGCATTCGGTACATAGTTTAGGATACCGGGAGTTGCAGACCTTGCCTGTGCTTCAGGTGACCAAGGGCTATAATCTACCGCACTAATACCAGGTGCTAGTGGTTGTGTAATAGGTGCTACTGCCATTATTGCATCCTCTGTTTCAAGTCTTTCGTAATGATATCATAAGAGTGTTTCCAGTCTTTTAGTTTTCTTGTCATGCCTTTTCTTGTCCACGCCTCAAGGGATGAGCATCCATTCCGTACTGCATAACCTTCTAACATGGGCAGGAAATCATACCACATGCTCATATCTTTCCCTGCAACAGTGATAACCCTGACTATCTTCTTCCTTGGATACTGTATAATTTCAGTTACCATTGCTGCTATAATATCCCTGTCTTGCATAGCTACCCATAAGCGTAGATCACCTGTATCCAGATGCTTCCTTATATCTTCTGGTTTAAGTTCACCCTCTGCATGAGATAATGCCTTCTCTACAAGAGGTATAACCTCATCCCATACCAGTTCTATGTCTTCGGAGTTGACAAGAGCAACCTTACACGAAGGTGCTTGTGTGCTTTCTGCTTCAATCTGAGTTACAGTTTTGCCCATGATGTTCCATTATACCAGTATATCCCTTCCCCTGATCCAGGGTTCCAATCGGTACCATCTGCGTATCTTACATCACCTTTGCGTGGTCTGGATGGTTCTATATGAACAGGCTCAAGCCTGAATATAGATTGATTGAGTAGAATGCTGCCAAGTCTTTTCAACTCGCTAACAACATAACCACCTAAATCTTCTACCTGTTCTGGTAGTGGTCCAGGCTCATACCTTGTTACACTCTTCTCTACCCTGTCGGCATAGGTTGCCATCAGTAACTCCTTGAGCCACGCTTACCTACATTATCTACCTCTATAGTATAACCGTCAAGTTCCCAGTTCATGTCGGTTGTCGATTCAAATCGTATTGCATACATCTTTCCAGTACCTCTAACAGATACCTTTGACTGTTCATCAGGGTTAAATGTTACAGGCGCATTCCATGAGATGCCACCTTCAGTAGACATCTGGGTACCAAGGTAAACATTTATAGTATCGGTACCACTGGCAGACATCTTGGGCCATATAGAACTGATACGCTTTACTGTTGTATGGTCGGGTTGACCTTGTGCATTCATTGATAGACCTGTCCTCTCAACATAAGAGGTCATGTTCGCAGTATCTTCCTTGTTACCAGACCTGTCTCTATATAGTTTGGTATTGCTTGGATCGGAAAATAACAGGACTTTATCCTGCAAGTCATAACTCATGGTCCACGGACCTGTCTCACCTACCCAGGTATCACTGGTAGCAGCCCACGTAGTCGCTGTAGTGGGGTTTCCTACGTTACCATAGCCCATGTGTGCCACATCAGGTAAATCTCTAATACAGAAGGTATTAGTGATATAGTTCCATACTACAGCCTTGTTAGGATGATTGGTTGCTGCACCGTCAGCAGTGAAGCAGAAGAGTATCTCTGTTCTACCGTAGTCGGCAACAACAAAACACTTGTTTACCTGTGCGCCATCAAGTGTGGTAAAGACATACTCCTTTAACTTCTGAGGAAGGATTGGTTTAAGTCTCTGACCATCGTTAATATAGAAGTTACCCTTACCAAAGATAGCATGACCACCATCAAACTCAGCCACACAGTTCTTTGCTATTGCTCCAATCGTAGGAGATAACTGTCTGAAGGAGAAGATAAAGGGAGTTCCTACAAAGTTCATGGAGTATGTAGCATCTTCCTTATAGATCATAAAGGTGTCTCTAAGCTGAAGACCGTCTTGGATATCACCTTTCGTATCTGCCAACTCGAACTCGCCAGCATCAACTATACTCGTCGTTTCATTCCATGAGGATGGGACACCCTGTATCCCAGCTTCTGTACTCCACTTGACGATCCTTGGGTAGTCTACACCACCTCTTTGAATATTCAAAGCTACCAGGAATGAGCGGAATGCCCGTATAGACTTGGCATATACACTGACAAATGCAGGTGCATTATCCGAATGGGTAGCCCCAGTTGTGCTATTCTGCGCTCTGGATATACCAGTGAATGTAGTAGCATCCTTTCCGGTATACGCAATATCCTCACTGTCAACGGTAAAGGTACCTGAAGTTGGGAAGTCTTCGGTACTGTCCACATCTATGTCATCAGTCCCATCTGTGGTGGTAATCGCCCCATCTAACAAAGTAAGGCTGGGCCAGTTAGATAAATCCTGCATTAATGTGCTAGATAACGGTACACCACCTGTCAAGGCCCAATACTGTGGTTTGTCATAGTTATTGGTCATGACCAGAACACCACCTATGATAGTGGATGTCCAGTTCTCATCAGCTGTAGCTGAGTACGCGCCACTAGAGCGTGTGATATTGTACCATTTTGTAGCCCTGGTTACACTAGCATCATCAGAATGGTCGTCAGGACTCGTACTGTCTGCGCCTCTGCTACAGGTTGTAAAGGTAGTAGCAGTCTTTCCTGTGTACGATATATTCTCAGTGCCTATTGTAATAGTACCCACAGATTCAAATCCAGTGGTGCTATCTACAGTCACAGTTGTGACGCTATCATTTATCCCACCATTAAGAAGTGTGCTGGAACTTGTATTGTCATAGACATAGATTGCTGCTAGACCAGCAACTATCCAGAACTCAGGTATTCCTAGAGTCAACTGTAAGATATGGTAGGGTGCGACAGGACAAGTAGCCATAACTTCTGAATAACCAGGAGTTTTCTTTATGGAACTCTCTTCTGTCTTTATATTATTACCGTCACTCCAGACATTAGGGGGTAGCTGCCAAGGAGAAGTCTCCTTAACTATACCTACCTCACCTACTTTATCTATAGGTATGAATGCCACTATTCTTCCTCTACATAATCAGGATTATTGGGCCACACATCACCAGCCTCATCATATGCTTTGATTGCATCCAGATCAGCCAGCGCATCTATCTCAGTCTCTTTAGTGTTTGATGCAGCCCTTACATCTGAGCGGTAGGTTTTCCAATCTGCTGACATTGATGTGCCACCATCTTCTTCCCGTATCCGCATCCAGTCTGATTGGGCTAGAGTAGACGCTGCAATCTGCTTTACCTTTGACTTCATACTGATCTTTAGCTGATCCACATCCCTATCTGTAGTAGCGTAGCTTATTACTGTCTCACCATCTACCAGAGTAAGTGTCTCCGCACCAGTATTATGGTAGCGTTGATCAGGTGTTACTACTCGCGCAGGGGTAATCCCTAACTCAGCCAGTTCTGCCTTACTCCACTTACGGAATATCTGGCGAGGATGAGTCACACCATTTACTGTTATTTCTTTTGGTGTCCGTATGACACCTAATGAGTCACTGTGCCACATAATTTACCTCGCGTTTGAGTATTTGAATGGTGATTCTGCGAATGCTATGTATAGATATGTTTCAGCAACGTTCGGATCAGTTGTATCCCTGTTTTTGAATCCGTTGGAAACTATATCAATGAATTCTGTTGATGTATCCTCTACTGCACTATCGTTTGCCTCAAGTTCATAATTATCGACGTTATACCCTACCCTCTTATTATCAAACATTTGCCAGTCGCTAGTGCTGTCCACAGATTTAGTCATGACAAATGCTGGTCTGAATCCTGTGTAGACAAAAGTTCCATCCAGATCCCCATTACCCTCGTAGTTACCTATCTTTGAGTATCCTTCGACTGAATGGAAGCACCAAGCTATTATGTCTACCCCACTGGCATTAATATCTGTTCCAGTACCAAGAGTAAATACAGAAGCAGTAGGGGCTGTATCATTAAACTGAACGTTATCATCACCAGCAGCAGGAGTTTGATTCAAGTACATAACGTATTCCCAAGCTGTCGGGATGCTGTCCGAACCTACCCGGAAAGCAGCAGAACTATCTAGTCTTTTAGCGATAATCAGTTCAGGTGCTTCGGATAATCCATGTCCTACAGTATTTACAGAACCACTCCCTGTCCACCCAACTATACTAAAACCAGCCGTAGTATTTGCACTTACTGTTACTGTGCCAGCTATATCCCCGGCTGTATTTGTTACTCCAGTCCCACCAGCTTTCCAGTTCCATGCAACCATTCCAGTACCAGTTGTATCGCTGTAATCAGTATCAGCACCAACAGTAAACCCATCTGCACCAAATGCGGTTAGTCCAGTAGAGTCCGTAGTTTGGGCCGTACCCGGATCATTTGACACAAGCGCCTTTGTCACACCACGAACCACATCCGTCAACTTACTATCGTAAGCACTACCTCTGGATTTAAGCCATACAAAATCAGGTTGGAAACCAACACCTGTTTTAGCACCAGCACCATCATCGTAGAGTATTGTATTAAAATAATCACCCGGCAACGCAATCTCAGGTGACGCTAGATTTGAGGTGCATAAGGCCAAATAATCGGTGGGTGGCTCGTAATAGAAATCGCCTTTCTCGTTAGCGTCCTGATTGCCTTGTGCTGTTTTGTTTCCGGCAAAACTAGAATCAGAACCAAAGTTAAAGTACGCATCACAAGTATTATATCCTGCTACAAAGAAACAAACATCGTCAGTAATGCCGGAAACAAGTTCGCCTTGAGTTGCGTTGTTCTTGTAAAACGTAACAGCCCCAGCATCAGAGTCATAAGCAATACCAATAATATCTCCGGTTGCCCATGTTGCTCCATAGCTTTCCCCGGATGTACCACCAGTAGCTTCTGTGTCTGCATTACCATTGCGTCTATAAGCCCAAATCCCAGCTACATTGGAACCACCGTATTTACCATCCCCTAAAAGTTGTGCATTACCAATACCAAAACAGTCATAAGTTGACGACGCTGATGTTGTGTAAATACCCTCACAGTAATATTTACCAGTACCGGATGGCATATTTATAGTGGAAGGTGCATACCGTCTATATGTTCCATCAGTATTGGAATACTTTAGATTTCCTTCAGCAAAAGTTACATTCGTTGTACCATCATCACCTATGATTGGATTGAGCGTAGCAAAGTTATTAGTCGGCGTATCAATCATCTGATCTGTAGCAACCAGATTGGTTACAGCGAAGGCGTTACCATTCCCAGAACTATCTGCGCCTAGTCCACCATCCCAGTCTGAGTGGATCAGGAGTTTAGTGTTTGAATCTGCGGTGAATGCTGTGGTGGATGGTGTGAATGTTGTGGTGTATCTCGCGGTATCGGAGATACGGATTTCGTCCATGTAACCGGCCCATTCAACTCCACTGCCTGCTCTATCTCCAATCATAGCCGGAACCGCTAAATCTGGCATAGAGTTTGTACCTACTGCAGTATATTCGACTTGAGCAACCGCAACACCATCAATATAAATCGTTATTGATGTTGTTTCTCTTACAACCGCTATGTGATGCCATGTTTCTGCGGTTATTCCAACAGTTGTATAAGATTCTGCTAACGGCACCCCACTACTTCTTGCATCGAAATAAATTCTACCAGTGGTAGAAGAATGATATAATTGCACCCTATTGTTTGTATCTGCCCATTGTGCATATATGAACTTCATACCCACTAAAGTATTTACATAAACCCAACCTTCAATAGTAAAATTCCCAGTACCTCCACCAAGTTGCCAGTCGCTTGAATCAGGCATACTCAAGTAATCCCCAGTGCCATCGAACTTGATGGATGAGTCACCAATCTTCTTCTCTGCTCTTGTATTGGTTACATCACCGTTGGCTGTTATGTAGTGTCTTGATGCGTCAGTTGAACTATCATCCGTAAAGGTTGTTCCACTGTCTGAACCATCCATATGAAGAAGTAATTTTGTACTTGAATCAGCAGTAAAAGCGGTAGGACTAGAGACAGTTCCACCACCTTGACCAAAATCAGTAAAGGTTGTGCCATCAGGATAACGGCAGACACTACTTACTCTAACCTCATCAATAAACCCAGACCAATTATCGTCATCTGTATTTGATGTATACTTTGCTCCAATACGAGAAACCCAAGTCCCACCAAAATCTGTTGTCCAACTGCTTAACGTATTCTTCTGAACACCATTGACATACCATCTACCCACACCATTATCACGAACAAGTGCCAAATGATTCCAAATATCTAACCCACCACTATCAAGGTCTTCTGTCGTATTACTCCACCCAGTACCAAACCAATTAACTCTTGTTCCTGCACCATCATTTGATATATGTCCTGTAATACGGCTTGTACCATCCGAAAAGTCCCATAAATACCTACTTGGATAAGCATCCCTCCTCCACCAACATTCAATAGTAAAATCACCTGTTCCAAAACTAAAATCACTAGCATCTGATACTGTCAAATAATCATCAGTGCCATCAAACTCTGCTGATGCAGTTCCAATTTTCTTGGTGGTTGTATCAGTGTGAACACTTCCTTGAATGGAAATCGTATGTATCGAATGGTCTGCACTATCCGTAAAACTATTCGCCAACTCAGTAGCACCATACTTCTGGTAGAACCCATTGGTTCCAAAGGTAACAGCATCTTTTACATCATCGCTGTCTAGGGGTATCCACTGGTTTGTGGTTGAGGATAGTTCGCCAAAGTCATCTGCATCGTAAGCAGTGCCGTCTATGAAATAATACTCTGCAAGATAACCATCAGCATAAACTGATGAGCCACCTCCCCCAACGATTTTACCAATAAAGTATTCTCTAGCTGCATTAAATCTTGTGTTTGTATCTTCGGCCCAGTTAGTGGATATAGTTACATCTTCTTCTACACCGTTAACATAGATTTTAACTCTATCGGCAGCTACAGCTTGTGTAACATCTATAGAAAAAACAACATGATACCAAGCGCTAGGATCACGGAATACTGCATCTGTTTGATAATTCCCTACATCTGATCCTGAGTCCTCACTTAAAACTCTACAATATGAACCGAAAGTAATATAAGAACGATTATCAATATCTTCCCATTCTCCCAGTAAGCCGACTGTTTGTTCTCCTGTGCCTACATTACCCAACTTTACCCATGATGATACTGTAAAAACTTGTTGATTACCCGCTGAGAATGTCCTGTTCAAAGTAGCAGAATCACCGTCTTCAAACCGACAAGAGTTATCAATCTCATAGGCATCAGCAGCAGCGCTGGGAATAGCTGAACCGGGAAAGATTGCCATTAGGCATATATCGCAGAGTTAGTCAGCCACACATCAGTACCATCGCTGAAGTAACTCAGCAAGTAAGTTCCTGCTGCTGTGACTGTGGTTGCAAGGTTTGCATCACCCTTGGAATTAGTATGTAAGGATATGGTTTCACCACCTGAATTTATCAACTTAATGAAACCACTCTGACCATCCGTAATGTTGGTAAATGTAATCGTGGTTGCCCCAGAAGGTGTGGTAATAAAGTTCTGACCAGCATCCATATCGTATGATCCATCGTTATCTGTCACTGCTGTGGCTCTCTGTGAGCCTGTCCATG
>Ga0208156_1000208_pt1 | contig 29048 bp, 36 predicted proteins | sample 1_EtaG_FD_184073 | JGI IMG/M metagenome (GOLD analysis project Ga0208156, IMG submission 184073) | Marine viral communities from the Subarctic Pacific Ocean - 1_ETSP_OMZ_AT15124 metaG (SPAdes) (version 2) | ecosystem: Environmental > Aquatic > Marine > Oceanic | place: Pacific Ocean | collected...
TTAGCTACCCAAGTGACCCATATTACAAAGGAGAGGAGTACAGACAGCTTTTCTACCCTGTAAGTAAAGAGCTTAGAGACCACATTCAAGAGGAAATCTTAGCAGAATATCACAAAGTGTTAGCTGAAAAATAAACAAAGGGGCGAAAGCCCCGCAACCCATTTAAAGGATTTAAATGAATAAAGAACAACTACAAACAGCCTGCGACCTTCTAGGAGGCCAGGCAGCCACATCAAGGCTGTTGAATTTAAAAAGCCCCAGATACTTGAGAAAAGTAATCAATGAGGACGCTCCCATCCCAGAGGGCTGGAGAGTGGAGCTCACAGAGATCATGGCCCAGAGAATCCAAAACCTAAACAGAGCAGTCAGATCTATATGATAACGTCCAAGTCTCTAAACAAAACTTAAAAATATAGGAATGGATAACTTAAAAGACAAGAACAATGCATTATATACATTGTTAGCAAACGTTTATTTAGAAAACCAAGATAGGATTGAAAACCCACTTTGGCAAATAGTAGATGCCGAATTGCGAGAAACAAAGTACGTACACGACTTTGAAAGATATATACCTAAAGAATTTAAGTACGGTTGGAACGACTTAACAAACGAAACTAAAACCGCTTTGTTTATGGTAGCAAATGAAGCTGCCGAGAATGAAGATGCGAGAAACAAAGATGGGATTAAATGTTTGCTAACTTTACGTGACTATATGCAGTCACTTTAAATCAAAATTTACAGAGATTGCATATAGTCTCTGTTATCGGCTGGAGGTCGTATGAAAGAAAAAACACTAGATAATACCAATGTAGAAGAAGCAAAGAAAAAAGTTTCTGACATTCAAGTTTTCGGAAATGGGGATTTGTTTACGTTAATTTGTAAAGTTTCTTCAAAAGAGCAAGGGTGGATGAAAAGCACAAAGGCTATGGAGACCCCAAAAGGTTGCGTGGTCCAAGTATCTACACAACAAGGTGACAATGTAGCTGAATCTATTTGCTTTGTTCCTGATGTGAAGATATTAGAAAACGAAAAAGGAAGATACTTAGGCTAACACTAAACATCGGTAAGGGGTAAAACTCTTGCCGATAACGCCTGAAGCTAAGCCCTGTTTTAATGGGGTTTAGGTTTTGTTATAGTGAGTTAAGAGAAGAAATACAAAATTAAACAACGGAGCATTATATGAAGGTTGAACTATTAAAAGACAATATAATTAAGAATATAGATACAGAAGATAATCTACTAGACTCTAGTAAATTAGAGTCAATATATGAAATCAGAAAATTAAAAGGTTTAGTAGAGTCACTAAATGAAGGGTTTATAGAAGTGGATAAAGTCAATAAACATGGTCAAGCATTTTCCTCTCAGTTTGAAATTTGGTTTAATAAAGATGAGTATAATTCACTATAACGCTTGAAGCCTTATTCTCGTTGCATAGCAATGGGATGAGGAAGTAGTTATAGTGAGTTAAGAAAGCTAAACAAGGATAACAATGCAAAAATTTAATTATGTAAAATCTACAATATGCGGTGATTGGTTGAACAATGACGAAGTTGATACAGCCTGTGCTAGTAGGTTGCTTAGTATGTGTGAAGATTACGGCAATGATGGAAAGGAAGCAAAAGAGCTACTACAAATAGCTTTACGAAAATTGGAAATATACACATAAGTAATTCACTATAACGGTTTGGCTATATGCTGAACGTAATGAAATGGAGTATGGCATATAGCTAGTGTTATATGCTTTTTATTAAATGATTAAAATAAATTAGAATGGAATTTAAGAAACTTACAAAAGAAAACTTACCAGAGCCAAATAAGTTAATTTGGATAAAGCGTAAAAAAGGAAGTATTTATTTAGGTTATCGAGAAGACAAACCGATTGCAACAAATAGAGATAGTAGTATAGATTGTTATTGGAGAGCTAACCCAAGTCATTCTATGTTGATGGCTGATTCAAGTGAGTTGCGTTTTAGACATAATTTTTCTGATGTAACTGTTGAATCTTGGGCTGAATTAGATTTACCTTAATTGCATATAACGCTTGAGGGTTTACTTTTCGTTGCTTGCAATGGAGTAAATCCGTAGTTATCGTCTGTGCGATGAAACACCAAAACAAAAGGAATTAGTTATGTCAGAAGTAACAAGAGTTAATGATGCAAGAACGAGCGATAAAGGTAAACTCACCGAGATAAAACAAGTGATGGTTACTGAGTTTAAAATGCAAGAAATATTAAAGGGTGATGTGATATTACAACCAACAAGGGCGGTGTAGAGCATTGATGATAACTACGATATATATTCACCTATCACTTAGATAGGTAGATATAGCACACCAAATAAGGATATATTGTGTCGTACAATACAAAACAGGGGGCTTTTTGCCTCCTTTACTTTTTTAAACTATAATTTAAAGATCTGAAATTATGCAATGGAGGGGCTTTGATTATGCAATCAGAGGATAAGGAAAGACTGGAGAGGTTGGCATCAAAGCTGAGAGGTAAACAGAGAGCGTTTGCTGATAGTTATATGTCAAATGGAGAAAATGGCACTCAAGCGTGTAGGGATGCTGGATATAAAGGAAATCAAAAAACTTTAGGGGTCGTTGCTGTTGAGAACCTAGCAAAACCTAGCATAAGGGATTATATAGATGCTTTTAAGGAAATTGATGCTAAAAAATACCAGATCACTAGAGAGAGTTTACTGGCTGATATTCAGATTGCCAAAGATTGTGCTTTAAATACATTCTATGAGACAAAAGCTGTGGGAGAGGATGAGAGAGTCCCCTTTGCACAATATCCAGCTTATTTAAAAGCGATTGAGATGCAAGCAAAAATGTTGGGACTCAATGAGCCAGAAAAGATTGATCTGACGACAAAAGGGGATAAGCTAGGGACAATTGACATGGGCTCCCTGTCAGATGAGGCTTTAAAAGAGATTGCAAATGCTCCTCAGTCCCCAGACTAGGGCAAAGGTTGAGCTTTACAAGAGGCAAGATTTTAGCTCTTTAGGACTCAGCCCCAAACAGGAGGAGGCTCTCAGAGAGTTGCATCCCAAAAATACTGAGACAAGAGTTTTGACCTATGGAGGAGGAGCTGGAGGAGGTAAAAGCTGGTTTATCTGTGTTTGGGAGATCCTCAATGCTCTGGCCTATGCAAATACAAAACAATATATCTCAAGGAATGAACTCAAAAGGCTCATGTCCTCAACCTATGTGACATTTATGAAAGTGGCTCTGACTTTTGATCTGATCCAAGATCAACATTGGAAGTTAAACGGAAAATACAACTATATTGAGTTTTATAATGGATCTAGGATTGATCTGGTAGATGTTTCTTTTCAGCCCAGAGATCCCATGTTTGAGAGATTTGGATCTATTGAGTACACCTGTGGAGCAAATGAGGAGGCTGGGGAGATTGATTTTGGGGCCTTTGATATTCTATTCACTAGGACAGGGAGACATCTCAACAGAGAGTTGGGGTTTTATCCAAAAAACCTAAACACAGCAAACCCCAAAAAAAACTGGCTATATCAGTATTTTTACAAGCCATTTATGAGTGATACTCTTGAAAAGGGATATTATTTCATACAGGCTTTGATCCATGACAACAAATTTATTGATCCAGAATATATCAAGAGTTTGGAAAATACAAAAGATGAGGTCAAAAAACAGAGATTACTCTATGGGAATTGGGAGTATGATGATGATGATGCAATTCTGATCCCATACCAGAATATCATCAAAGCCTTTGAAAACACATCTGTCCAGCCAACTGGGAGGAGGTATATATCCTGTGATATTGCTATGGAGGGGGCTGACAAGATGGTGGCTGTGGTGTTTGATGGCTTAGTCCTAGAAAAGGTCTATACATGGGCCAAAACAAATGGCAAGGAAGTCATCCAGAAAATACAGGAGGTAGCTCTCAAATGGAATGTCCCTCAGTCAAATATTGTTTATGATGCCTCTGGTGTGGGTAATTATCTAGGGGGGTTTTTGGGAGGGGCTGTCTCATTCAGTGGGTCCTCATCTCCCAAAAATGGGCCAAATTATCAAAATTTAAGGGCTCAAGCCTTTTTTAGATTATCAGAAATGATCAATCAAGGGGAGATATACCTCAAAGATCAAGAGTTTAAAACTGAGATCTGTGAGGAGCTGGGAGTGATCAAATCAATGCTGGACACTCCAAAGTCCTCAATAATCTCAAAGGCTGAAATGAAAAAAACTCTGGGACACTCTCCAGATTATGCTGATGCTTTAAGTATGTTTATGGTGTATCATTTGTCTGAGGTTGCAAATAGCTTCCATTCAGATTGGTTTTAAAAAGGAATTTTATGACAGATCAAAACACAAATCCTCCAGCCTATCCAGCAAAAGAGAATAATGGCTCATGGATAGATCCAAAAACTGATGGGAACAGGTTTAAATTTTTGATTGACAGCTACACAGGAGGGGGAGGCTATAAGTCCAGCAAGTATTTAATCCCCCATGCAAGAGAAGTGCTGGATAAATTCAATCTCAGAAAGATCAAATCAAGGTATTCAAACAGCTTTAAAACTATCATTGACACTCATGTTGCTCCTATTTTTAAAGGGGATCCTGTCAAGTCTTATGGTGATTCTGTGAGTGAGTCTGAGATCAAGGCCTTTCAGCTTTTCCATGCTGATGCTGATAAATCTGGGACATCTTACAAGCAATTCATGAAAAAAACAGCCAGAGCATCCAAAATTTATGACTCCTCTTTTGTTGTTGTAGAACAGGCAAACAATGAGGGAGAGACATCTGATGCTGATTTGAGTGACAGGTCAAAGCTACCCTATACAATTTTGATAACTCCAGACAAGATTATTGATGTGTCAATCAATGGATCTGGAGATGTGGTCTTTTTCTCATGGGAGTCTATTGAGTATTCAACAGATGAGTCTGGTGGACTGGTTGAGCATACAATCAAAACAACATGGAGAACTGACAAATGGACTAGAGAAAAGGACTCAGAATTTGAGTCTGATGGGGAGAATGTGCTGGGATATGTCCCTGTTTTTCCATTATATCCTCAAGAGAATTTAGATCCATCAGCTGATCCTTTGCCTTATGGCATGAGCTGGAGTTTGGCTACAATCAATTATAGGAGATTCAATCTGGGGAGTATAATTGATGAGACAGCTGATGGGACAGCTTTTCCATTGATGACTATTATTGGCCCAGCTGACATCAAAAGTCTGACAACAGGTCACTCAAATGGCCTCAAATTGCCAACAGATTCAACAGCTCAATTTTTACAGCCAGATTATAGTTTTATTGACAAACTTTACTCCACATTATACACTGGCCTTGAGCAAGAGATGTATCAAATATCTGGTGTAAACTTTATGAAAACAATGCCCCAGTCAGCTGACTCCAGAAGACAGGAGATGGAGAGGCTTTATGAGACTCTGGGAGATACAAAGGCACAAATTGAGGCTCTGGATAGAAATATCATAAATACTTTTGCTGATTACATGGACATTGATGTTGATTACTCTGTCAGCTACAATCAAAACTTTGGCATGGCTCTGATCAATGACGATCTCAAAGTATTTGAGACTTTTGTTGACTCTGGACAGGTATCTGATGAGGTGACTGGGAAAATCATTAAAAGGATCATGGGGGCCATGATGACAGGGATGACTGATCAAGAGAAAACAACTCTGGAGGAGTCAGTTGATCAACATCTCAAATTTTTGGCTGAGATCGGAGTCACTGAAAAGGATGAGGATCCAGAGGGAGCTGTTGAGTGAGTCAACTTGATGACAGGTTTGAAAAACTTTTAAAAGAGCTCAATAAAAGATTTGCCTCTGGTCAATCAATAAAGGTCATCCAGCAATGGCTGATCTCTGTTGATATTGATCAATGGTTGATCACAGAGCTCCTCTCTGTGTCTGGAGTGGGTAAAGAGTTTTTATTCAATCACACAGGGCTCTCAGCTGGAGTCTCCAGAGAGGAGAGGCCAAAGCTCACAAAAACTCTGATCATAAAAGAGGTTATCAAGAAAACCCAGAGGATCAGAAAAGACATCAAGAAAGTCAAAAGGGATCCCAGATCAAACTCTGTGATTGCTGGAGAAAAACTCTCAAAAAAATTTAGGGATGCTCTGGCAAAGGAACCAACTCAAAAAGAGCTCAAAAAACTTATGACTCAAGAGATTGAGCTGGTTGAAAAAAAACTATATCTCAAGCAAATCAATAAAATAGTGACAAACAGATCATCTCTTTACATTCAAACAGAATACAGATCTGTGGCAAATATCAAAATGAGGGATGAGAAAGCAAAAGATGGCTTTAAATACATTTTTATAAACAAGACAAAACATGGACACTCTGATGAGTGCTCTCCATTTGAGAGAAAGTTTTTTGACATTGACTCTGGTGTCCAGCTCCCTCCATACCATCCAAGATGCAAACACAGAGCAAGCTATTTGAAAACTTTGCCAGCCAGAGCAAGAGTCTCAACTCCTCCAGAAAGGACTGACATTGCCAAATAACAAAATTTATTTTTTTTTGCTATAATATAAACCGAACAGGCCCTATGGATGTTTTGCAATATCTTAGGCACACTTTTAAATACTTTGAGCGAGGTATTAAATGGAACTAGAGCAACAGGTCAAGGAACTCACTGAAAAGCTAGAGACTCAATCTGAGTCAATAACGAAGCTAGAGAATAACAACAAAAGCCTTAAAGAGGAGTTAATTGTCTCCAGAGGCAAAACAGCTGATATTTTCAAAGCCTTTGAGATTGATCCATCTGATGAGAATCCAGTTGAGAAAATAAAAAGCATAAAGACAAAGCTGTCTGATGTTGAGGGTGAGAGACAGAACACTTTGACTGAAAATGAAAAGCTACATCTGGAGATGGGGAGCATGAAAACCCAACTCAATGATTTTATAGCTAGGGATAAAAAGTTGAAAGATGACAATGACAATTTGAAACTTTCAAACAATTTGACAAAGCTGTTGACTGATAAGGGGGTGGGTGTTGAATACCATGATCTTTTGATGTCTGGGATCAAAAAGGATCTGACAAAGGATGAGGATGGCAATTTTTTCCATGCAAATGGAGAGACAAAGCTATCTGTTGAGGACTTTGCTGGTAAATTTGTTGAGAAATATCCTCAGCTAGTAGCTAGAAATGTAGGCTCTGGATCTGGATCTGGTGGGCCATCTGGGACAAACCAAACCAAAACATATGACGAACTCATCTCAATGGGGCGTTATAGTGAAGCAAGAGCTTTAAATCAATAGGAGTCTGATATGACTACAAAAGTTTTTAATGATTTACCTCCATTCATCAAAAAGACTTTTCTTTTAGGTGACGAAAATACACAATTTGCACGCATCTGTGCTGGCCTTAATGGTATTTCAAGAGCAACAGCTTTTAAGTATCAAATGGGTCAAGTTGTTGAGCTAGGCAACGGATCTGATCAGACAATCTCTGAGGATCAATCAATTGCTGGAGCAACAGCTGAGACTATTGCAAGAAAACCAGAGTACAATTATGCTCAGATCTCTCAGCACAAAATAGATGTTTCTTATGCTAGAACATCTCAAACTGGTGGTCTGGTCAATATTGGGCCAGAGGGAGAGAGCCAGTCTCCTCTTGACTTTCAAATTGATGCAAAGCTCAAAATTGTGCAAAAAAACTGGGACTGGTCAGCAATCAATGGTGTTGCAGTTGAGTCAACAGCCTCAAATGTAGCTTACAAAATGGGTGGTATTTTCAACATCTGTGACACAGCTCAATATAATGACGCTACAAACAATGTGTTTGATGCTGGAGCAGTTGCATTGACAACAGCAATGATCAACAGCTCACTGGCTACAATGTTCAACAAAGGTGTGAGTCTTTCAAAACCAGCTTTTTTGGTTAATCCAACAATGAAAGTGAAACTCTCAGAGCTTTATGGTCAAGCAGTTGACTCAATCAATGTGGGTGGTGTTGATATTACTACAATTCACACAGACTTTGGAGTTTACTCAGTTGTAATGGACACAAATGTCCCAGCTGACAGAGTTGGATTTGTTGATCTTGCTAAATGTAAGCCTGTGATCCTACCTGTGCCAAACAAAGGCATGGACATTGTGGTTGAGGATCTTGGAAAAGGTGGAGCATCTGATGGAACTCAAATCTATGCTCAAATTGGTTTTGAGTTTGAGTCTGGCTTAGCTCATGGCTATCTTTTCAATATTGCTTAATAAAAACAGCTGATTTACTGAGGGGAGCAATTTGCTCCCCTTTTTTGTATAATTTGAATAAATAAAAAGTGAGGTGTTTATGTGGGTTTTTCCTGTTGCTGGTGTTTTAATGGTCAAGGGTCAAAGATTAGAGGCTACAAAAAAGGGTCTAGTTGTTAAAACTGAGGCTGAGGCCAAAGCTGTTGCTGAGGTTTTGTTTTTGGATCATACAAAGTATTCAATCAAAAAAGAGGCTGAGGCTCACTTTTTAAAGAGTGCTGAGAATAAAACAACAACTCAAATCAATCAAGAGCTTTTACAGAAAAGAATTGAGACTCAGAGAAAAAATGACTTAAAAGCTGAGGCTGAGGCAAAGGCAAAGGCAAAAAAATAAAATGAGTCTTGCATCAATTGTCAAAAACTTTGATTTTGGGACTAGATCAGAAATTGAGAGGGGAGCCTCAGAGGGTCTCAGATTCTCTCTCAGAGTGATCAATCGGATAAATAAACAAAATCATAATTATAAGGACAGGACAGGGACATTGACAGCCTCTCATGGCTTTGAGGTCAGAGGTTTGTCTGGTCGTTTGTATAATTCGGCTTATTACTCCAGTTGGGTGCACGATGGGACAAAAGCTCACTGGATCGCTCCAGTAAAAGCAAAGGCTTTGAGCTGGGTGCAAGGTGGCCAAAGAAGATTCTCAAAGGGTCACATGGTTTCTGGTATTACTCCTAGACTTTGGATGCAAAAAAACATAGATGACAATCTTGAAAACATGGAACATAATATTTTGAGATCAATGGATAAATATATAATCAAAGGACACTCATGACAATTTTGGTAAAAGAGGACTTTGCTCCCAAAATCCAGACAACTATTGAGGAGGGGCCATATTTGGCCAGAGGGGATGCCAAATATAGACAACTCTGTGAGAAGTTTAGGATCCCAGAGGCCGACAGGAGGCCAGCAACTCCAGAGGGTGTGTCTGAGATCGTAAAAATGTATTTAGTGGTTTTTGTATCAAAGGAATACTCAAGGGATCGCATAGGATCTGGGATAAACGCCTCATTTGATGGTCAACAGATAGATCAGTGGAAAGGAATTTTTGATGCCTATGATAAAGAGGAGTATAAACTAGATCAAGAGTTGACTTATTTTAATTTTCAAAAAGATGAGGACAGGGGTGACATTGATGAGACTCCAGATCACACTTTTGAGATTGAGAGAGGCTGATGGGGACACTTGAACAGATATTTTTAAACATAGAGCAATTTGCAACAGATCAACTGGGATATACATTTGAGGAAAATGAACATCTCCCAGATGACTGGAAAAATTACCCTGTTGCTTTTCTCAGAGTAGAGACAGAGACTCCTATGGAGGAGCATCCATCTGGCTACATTGACACAGAGGTTGATTTTACTCTGGTTTTATTGGTAAAAGCCCCAGAGGGGACTCTGGAGTCAGATCAAAGGAATTACAGAAAGATCAAGCTGTTGCAAGAGGCCAGTGTTTTAAAAAAATTCATTGCTCAAAATTACCAGTGGGGATGTGAGGCTTTTGACACTGATCATGTTAAAACAACTTTTACATTCACATCAGATAACTCATGGATAGGATTCTTAAATTTTACATTTACGACAAATTACAGGGAAAAAAGACCCTAGTTTTTTGTATGCTTATTTAAACCAACAACAAAAAGGAGGTTGATCATGTCATGTAATCAACCAGCAATTACAAAAAAGGTGCAATTTGGCATCAAAGAGCAAATTGATTGTGAGACTCCAGCAACAATCTCAACCTCAGATTTAGTCCCAGTTTATACTGATGCAAACATCTCATTTGATTTGCAAGTAAATGACAGGACAGGACTGGCATCCAGTACGCTCTCAAATGAGGCTGATGTGATGGGTCGCAAACTTGCATCAATTACAGCAAAGGCTGAATTGATTGGTTTAGTTGATGCCTCAACTCCTCCCCTAGAAAGACAATTTTATATCAACTCTGGTATGATTGAGACAGCTCTCAAAAAAGTGTCAATTGAGGCCTCAAATGTGGGTCAGATACCTTTTGGGATTGAGATCACAAATGGAGTGGGTGAGGGTATTCTCAGAGCTCCTGTTTTTGATGTTGATGGGGTTTTGTATTATGAGGGTGCTGATTTTTCTGATGCTGACTCAATCAAAGAGAAATCTGGTCAAGTTGATGCAACAGCAATCTCAAAAACAATCCAGAGAGCTCTGATCTCATCCATAACTGGAGGATCTTTGAGAGAGGATGAGCTTTTGATAGGCCCAAATGGTCAGATCAGAGCAATGAGATGCACAAAAAATGGAGACTCATATCTCTATTTTGAAATTGTGACAGGGACAGCATCAGATGGTGAAAAATTCACTACCAGAAATAAATCCCTAACTTTAAAATCAAGCTCTGAGGATGTGCAACAGATCCCAGTTTTGAAAACCTCTTTAGTTTACAGACTTAGATCTGGTTTGATTGTGACTGGATCAGTGTCAGCCTCAACAGGTGTCATGGGTGTTGAGTATGATGGATCTGAGGCTTTTGCCTATGTGGTGGGGTCAACTGGTTTCTCAGCAACAGATGTGCTCAATACTGATCAAGCGACATGGACAGCAACAGCTGACTCAAAAGCTGGTGGTTTTGGATATAGTCCTATATCCTCAAATCAGAAAATTGCAACAGCTCACATCAATACTGATGGAGTAAAAAGAACAATCTGGAACTCAATGAGCTCTTTTACCATTGATGCTGAGGCCAACAACATTGCATTTATTAACTTGACAACAACAGGCCCAATTTTAGAGGATGAGACAGGAGATGCTCCTCTCCTCCCAGAGGTTGATAATGATCTTGAGCCTGTGTCTTTTCAAAGTGCTGATATGTCATTTTTTGATAATGAGGGCAGTTTTTCACCTGTCTTAAAATCAGTGTCAATGGACATGGCAAACTCTGTGATTACTAGAGATGACGCAAACTCAAATACAGGGATTGCTGGGACTCTTATCACTTCACGCAATCCAAGTGGATCAATGAGTGTGGAGCAAGTCCCAGAGGCTCAGTGGGATTACTTAGGGAGATACTTCTCTGGTAGGTTGGCTGGATCTCAGTGGAAATTTTCAAACAGCTGTGGGAATGTGGTCTGGGTTGTAGCTCCTCAAACTCAATACTCAAATGTCTCTCAAGCTGACACAGATGGGGTTTTGAATAACGAGATCTCTTATGGAATGAAAAAAGGGAAATTAGGAGATGATGAGCTTTATATCTCATATTTAGCTTAATTTCGTATTTTTAAAATAAAGCCTCACAGATACCCTGTGGGGCTTTTTTGCTATATTGGTAGCTCATCCAAACAAAAGGGAAAACAATGCTAATATTAAGTAGAAAATCAGCAAATTTTGACATCTCACTCAAGAGAGACACAAAAGAAAACAAAGCTGTCTTTAAATGTAGGCCTTTGACAATCACAGAGAGAGCTATCATCAATGATATGACAACTTACAGACAGGGGGGGATGCAATTAAACACATCAGCAAAAAGTCTATTTGCTTTTAAAACCTGTGTGATGGACTGGGAAAACATCCAGACTGACTCTGGACAACTCTCATGCAAATTGGGGGTTGATGGGGTTGATCAAAGTCTGGTGGAGCTTTTTGACATTGATGACATCTCTGAGATTGCTGATGAGATAATCAAAAGATCAAAAATCTCTGGGGCTGACTCAAAAAACTGATCTGGCTTTTCTCAAAACAAAACAATGCTAGGGATGACCAGATCCCTTGCTTTGATTGTGCTGTGAAAACAAGGCCAGACAAAAAATGTGTTGAGTGTGCTGGGGTGGGTGAAATCATTTACAAGCCAGAGAGAGTCACAAATCTCCAAAGTTTAGCCTCTCAGACTTTTTGGGCCTATTACTCAGAAAATAAAACACTCCCAGACTCATGTGGTTTTTTGGATCATGTGGCAATTTTTGAGGATGTGATTATTTTGGGGAGTAGGGTCAAAAAATTCTATTCTGACAAAGACAAACAAGTCTCAGAGGATCTCAAAAGAATAAATAAAATGTCAAAAGGGGGTTGATCTTAAAAGGTCATCCTCTTTTTTGTTATAATTCAAAAAAAGAGGTAATCATGGCAAGTAGAAAAGACAGCAAAGTTGTAATTGACATTGATGTGGATGTCAGTGGAACTGGTGAATTAAAAAAGCTAGACAAAGAGCTCAAGAGTGCTGAGAAAGAAGTCAGCAAACTGGGTGGATCACTCAAGAAAGCTGACAAAGAGTTTGATAAAAACAAAGAGTCTCTCAAACAACTTGATAAGGGTGTGGGGATGACAACAGCTGGCTTTTCTCAGATGGCCAGAGCTGTGGCAACATCCTCAGCCTCATTGCTGGCTGTGGCCTCTCCTATTGCTGGATTCGTGGCAGTTGGGGGAGTTGCAACAAAGGTGAGTCTGGACTGGGCTGGAGCTGTTGCTGAGACATCCAAAGAGCTTGAGAATCTATCACTTTTAGCTGGGACAACAACAACAGAGATGCAACTCTGGGCTTTTGCTGGCAAGTCAGTTGGATTGACAACTGAAAAAATGGCTGATATTTTCAAAGATACCTCTGACAAAATGGGGGATTTTTTACAAAACAATGCTGGTCCAACAAAAGACTTTTTTGACAACATTGCAAGTCAAGTGGGAGTTACAGCTGAGGCTTTTAAAAACCTCTCTGGAGCTGAGTCTCTCCAGCTTTATGTCAAAACACTTGAGAAAGCAAACCTAACTCAGTCAGAAATGACTTTTTACATGGAGGCTATTGCATCAGATTCAACAGCTCTCCTCCCATTGCTCAAAAACAACTCAGCTGAGTTTGAGAGAATGTCAAAGATCTCAATCAATAACATAATGAGCCCAGAGGTCATCAAACTTGCAAAAGAATTTTCTCAAGACATGGCAGTTGTTGATTCAATATTTACAAATTTAAAAAATGTGAGTGCTGGGCCTCTGTTCAAAGAGTTAAATCCAGCCATTGATAAAATGATGGATGCCCTGTCAGATCCAGAGGTTTTGAGTGGCCTCACAAATGGACTGGGAGAGGTTGCAAGGGTCATGGGGATCATTGCATCAGATTCTATCACTTTTGCCACATGGATTGGAAAAGCTGTCATTGATGTGGCAACAACATCAAACCTAGAGAAACAAATTGAGCTAGATGAGAAAAGGCTGGAGCTTTTCCAAAAGGAGGGGGAGCTTTTACAAAAAATTAATGATCTGAGATCTGATGGGGCTCAGATCGGTGGCAAAAACTCTGGGAAATTATCTCTGACTTTGGGTTTGTTGGATGACATACAGGGGAAAATGTTGAACCTTGATAATCAGATCCTAGAGAATGACAATAAACTAGCTGGGATAATTGCAAAGGTTGAGAAAACTCCAGCAATCAAAACAGGTGTGACAGGTCAAACTCAATCTGACAGGGATGCAATTGAAAAGGCAAACAAAGAATCTCTAAAACTTGCAAAGGAAAAACTCGAGGCTGACAGGCTCAGACAGAAACAAATAGATCAAGAGATTCAAAGCAAATTAAAAATCCTAGAGCTTGACAAAGCCATTGCTGATGCTGAGTTTGAGCAAAGTAAAACCCAGACAGAGGTGTCTGGAGCAAAAGCTGAGTCTGAGTTTACTGAGAAAAGATCTCAAATAAAACCTCTCACAGCAATTGACTCCCAGTTTATCATTGAGCAGTCTGGAGCCATTGCTGAGCTGGAGGCTTTAAGACTTGAGGAAATTCAAGAGTTTGAACTGATGAGACTTGAGATCATTGAGGCCTCTGAGAGTGAGATCACAGCTGTCAAGGATAGACATCTATTAGAGAGAGAAACTCTCAAAATCCAGTCTGATCAAAAACTCTTAGAGTCAGAAAAAAAAGCCAGTCAAGAAATTGCCAAACAGGATGCAAAAATATTGAGGATGCAAGAGAAAGCGATCTCAACCTCTTTGGGTAACATGGCCCATGTTTTTAAAGCTGGAGCTGAGGGAAATGAAAAACTAGCAACAGCTTATAAAATTACAGCATCAGCACAGGCCTTGATGTCAACATATTTGGCTGTTAATAATGCAATGGCTCAAGTTCCTTATCCTTTAAATATTGCTGTGGCTGGGACTACTCTGGCAAGTGGTCTGGTGAATGTGGCCCAGATCAATGCTCAAAAGTTTGAAAATGGAGGAGTTGGGGGAGTTGTTGGGGGTAATTTTACAGGGGGATCAGTGGGTCCAGACAATACAACAGCAATAGTCCGAACTGGGGAGATGGTTTTGAACTCCACACAACAGAGGACTCTTTTTGACATTGCAAATGGTCAAGGTGGGGGAGGTGTATCTGTCAATTATGCTCCAGTGATCAATGGGGGTGGGGATGTTGAGTCAATCAAAAGAGCCCTTTTTGATGACAGGGATGAGTTTGTCTCAGTCTTACAGGATGCAATGGCTGTGAGTGGTGAGCTGGGGAGCGTATAATGATTTTTAATGGCTTTGATGTATTGCTGAAAACTTTTTCAATAAATCCAGAGATAAACTCAACTCAATTTAAAGGGTCAAATGGTAGGACAAAACACAGAGTCAGATCAAACAATCCAGTAAACTGGGACTCAAATGTCACTTTTAATTTTCAAGATTATGACAAGGCTCTTGAATTCACAGAGTCCCTCAAACCCTTGCAGTCCTATGACTTGCAGATTGATGCTGGAGATGTTGATTTTATAGCTCCAGAGATGACAAAAACAGGAGGAGTCACAAAGGTATTTTTGAAAACACAGCCTAAAATCTCAGTTGATGGATTTAAAAGTGTTAATGTGGAAATGAGATTGACTCTGGATAAATCAAATGTCACCCCTCCAGAATCTTGCACTCCTTTTGATGGGGTTTATAAAAATTATTTTATAGGTAATGGAGTTGATAGTGGGGTTGATTTAGGTAGTACAGCATTTACTGATGTTATAGCTTTACATGTTAAAATTAAGTTAAACTCTTCTTGGAATGGTTACGGAAATATATTCACTTATTGTGGATCTGAAAATGGGTCAATTTACTCAGTTCCTCCTTTTGAAATATATATTCTACCAAGTAGAAATTTAAGGGTTGCCTGTTACAATAGCAACCCAACTGACAACGCAAGTGGTAGAAAGTTTATAAAAACAAGTAATCTTATACCTTTAGATACAGAGGTTGAGATAACTTGCTCCTTGAACCTAACAAATCCAAGTAATCAAATAAAATTATTTATTAATGGTGTAATGGCAACAGCTTTAACATCAGACAACGATAGTTTTTCTAGTGTTTACAGCTTAATCTCTCCAAGAGCTTTGTGTGGCATAGGATACAACTTAAATGGTTATTATTCGGGGTTTAATGGCGAAATTCAAGATCTTTATTGGAGCACAAACCCTCTAGCAATAGACAAAGCTACTATCGTTCAATATGCTGATAGGTCAGAACACTTCACGCGGAATTTTCCAGATGTTCCTCTGTCTGACTGGATAGGTGGGGCAGTACAGGGAGCAGTTGAGATTGAACCTCCAGTTGTTTGTGATGGGGTTGGATCTGGTGATTTTGATGGTTCGTTTATTTGGTCAATACCTTGGAAGTGGGAATATAATACAGGAGCATTGAGGGGTTCAGAATTTCATGAGACTTATTCTGGGGGGCAGTCAATCACTGGAGATCTGGTGACAGGACACTCAGCAAAATTTTCATATATTTTGACCTATGAGGAGTATATTGAGATTTTAAAAAATATCCTCTGGGGTGTGAGATATTCTGATTTTTTATGGGATGGAGAGATCTCTGTTTTTGCAAAAGGCTCCTCTGTGAGAATTACAAAGTTTAATTTTAAATATACTGGGAAACGGATGTATTCTGTTGATCTAGTGATTGAGAGTGTTTGATGGGTTTAATAAAATACAGGGTTGACATTGATTTTGAAAAGCCATCAATATCAAACTCAACCTATGGAGTTTATAATGGAGTCATGAGGCTGGTGACAGGTGACGAGCCTTACAGCATCCCCTCTGGAGGTTTTGCAAAGGATGGGCTTTTAAAATCAAACAATGTGAGGAGCCCATCAAAATCCATCAATATACATGGAGGTGGGTTGATCAGCATGGCATCTGGTGGGAGTTTGTCAATCAGTAACATGGATGACATCTCTGGATTTTTCTCAGAAAATCAACTTTTTCCATCCTATAAGTTTGTTAAAATCTATGAGATTACTCAAACAGGGGAGAGGCTTGATTTTTCTGGTATTATAACCACATACACTATCAGCCCATCAGAGATCTCATTCTCTTTGGGGAGTAGGTTTCAAAGAATACTCACAAAAACTCCATCAAAAAAAGCCTCCAGTCTGGCCTTTGGTATAATTGGGGACAATCAAAAAGCAAGCTCAAAAATCTCTTTTCCTGTCATTGCTGGGATCCATCAAGGTCTGGACTCATCCAGATCATTCCCAACCTCTGTTTTTTCAGCCTCAACCTATGATAATATAAACCCATACTTATATGACAGGGCCTCAGCTGGCCAAAGCTCTGACTCTTTAAATTTGGGGAATTTAAGAGCTGACACTCTGGCTGATGACAGCATGAATGGGAAATTTTTGTATTTGTTATCTGGAGAGGGTGACTCTTTTGCTGTTGAGATTGTTGGAAATAAAAAAAATACATTTTGGGATGATATAACAAATTTTAATGTGAAAACTCCATTTGAGACATACCTTTTGGGATTTAGCACAGAGAGAAAGTTTAATCTTTCAAATCAATATCCATCTGAGTCAAACACTGACATTGAGGGGTTTATTTATGAGGTGAATCAAACAGCTGGAGCCATTGATCCCCAGACAGGTGTGAGTGTTTCATTTACTCCAGATTACCTCTCAGAGGATCCTCTCCCAGAGCCAGCCTCAAAATTTCCTCAGTGGAATATGCCCCAAAATCCTCAACTAAATGAGGATAACAATGACAGCATAAATCCCTATGATCCTAAAATGGTTTATCCCTATGCTGAGAGATCCTCACAGGCTGTCATTTTAGATGTGCCAGCTGGAGGTGTTGAGTTGGAGCTGGGGGATGCAAGCATCTCAGAAATAACATCAATACAAAACATTACTGAGTTTGACTCCTATGCAACAACGACAGGGAATAAAATCACTTTTCAAAAGGAGTGTATTGGTCCAGACTTCACAATTGAGATTTTTCAGCCAGTGGGATCTCCAGATGGATCATTTAATTCTCAAGGGATCTCAAGCTCAAAAGTGATAAACACATCAAACTCTCTGGAGGTGTGGGAGGACACGACTCTCATCAGTTTTAATCAGCCATCCATGAGACTCTCATCAACTTTGGCAAATTATACACCTTATGATTTTTATAAAGAGCCTAGAGTTTACTATAATCCAGCTGATGCAAACTCCAGATCTGGATATTATAGATTTATGCAAATGCTCCCAAATGCTTTTTTTGAGTGGAATCACTGGTTGAGCCCAACATCTCCAGAGCCAGAGCCTCCCACATGGGGGCCTCAATTTGCAAACAACTCAGATTATTTTTTGAATAATCCAGAGTGGATGTCTGGAGATATAAAAAAAGCAAGTCCCACAAATGTCTGGAGGAGATCGGTTGTTTGTACTCGGTTGAGTGACATTGACAATGAGCCTCTGATCCAGTTGAGTCAAACATCCAGAGAGACATTCACTCAGACACAAAGGTTTGAGGTTTCTGACACAAAAAAAGTGATTGATTCATTTAATGAGATCGGCCTGTCCTTTGGTATAGGTGGGTCAGTAATCTATGATCCCAGAAACAACAATTTTTACAATAAATCTTTTGCCAGTAGGGTGTTTGATCTGGATCTGTTTTTATCGGCAAATATTGTGATCACAGCAAAAACAAAGAGTAATAAAAAGAGCTTTCTTTTGTTTGATAGTGAGACAATTTACATGGGAGGCACAAAGACATTTGGCTGGTCAAACATTGAGAAAACCACACTCCCAGACACTCCAGAATCAGATGAAAATATCATGTTTAAACTGGATTATTTTTTTGGGGCTGGGAGACAGGTTGAGCTCAATGAGGCTCAATGGAATGCTGACAAGGACCACAATGTCAGCAAGCTCATAAAAATTGAGGATGTCATGTCAAATTTGGAAAAATTGACAGATGTTGAGTTTCTTGAGTGCTCTGTGAGGTTTGAATTTAATATTGTTCCAGCCTTTGCTGACATTTGGGTTGAGTATGCAAATGGGAAAGCTCCCAGACTGACTCTGATCCATGAAATGAATTTACACAAATTACAATGGCAATTTATCAACAAACTTGACTCTGATGTGACTCTTAATGATAACTCTTTAGATGTTGAGTATAGACTGGAGTGGACAGGTGTGTCTGATGTAGGTGGACAGGACTCTTTTCTGATTGATGTGGTAAAAGATACCCTTTTGACATACGACAAAAGGCCATTGGGGGAGCTTGGAGCTGGCTGGGATGATTACAGGGGGATCCCATTGCTTGATGGATATATAAATCAGATCACATCAACTCAAAACTTTTATAACTCTCTTTGTGCTCTGGGTGACTTTGCAATGTGGGTGGATGAGCATGATAAAATAAACATTAAAAAATGGACAAATGATCTGGGGTCTGGTGTGGTGTCTGACTTCACTCTCAGCCATGTTTTTGATGAGTCAAATATTGAGCAAGGGTCTTTAAATAAGGCACTCCAAAAGGCTACAAATGAGATTTACAATCAAGTTTATATTACATTCAAGATCAGTGGATCTGAGGATGTGATTATCAACATTGATGGGACTCTTGAGGGGCCTTTTCCAGATGTCACTGATGACTGGCAGTCATTTGCTGAGGGTGTGACTGACTACAATAAGGCTAAAATGTGGTGGGAGAGGTTAGCTCAAGCTAATTTGAGAAGTCCAAACAATAAGATCTATGAGAAATCAATTGAGTACATAAGAGATAGGGCTGGCATTGATCAATATATTGATTATGTGACCTCATGGCATACTTTTCAAAAGCTAGACATCCCTTTTTCTGTCCCTATGGCTGAGGGTGTTGAATATAACCTCATGGAGTTTTGTTCTTTTTCTGATGAGTGGATCACAGGTCAAACTTTGACAGGCTCTCCTGTCACTTTCTATGGATGGATAACATCAATAAAACACGATTCAAACAACAATAATGTTAAATTGGTATTCACATCATACATTGATCCCAGAGAAATGTGTGTTTTGACCACAATTGATGAGGGGTTTGGAGATCAAAATCCATTTTATGACTCAGTTGATGAGGGGACTGGGGATCAAAACCCATACAATGATTTTATTGATCAGCAGTTTGATCTATCATGTAATTTTTAGAGGTATTTATGACAATAGAGAATAAAAATGTGCAAGGGAGAGAGGGGCTAGAGGCTCAGCTCATAGCTAAATTGAGTGCTGGCCAACTGGGGAGAGCAACTGATTCAAAAAAGCTGATCCACAAATCCAGAGACATTGATGGGGGAACTGGTGATAATATAATCAGCAAATATCCAGAGGAGTCTGAAATCCTCAGTTTGATTGCTCAAGCTGTGGGATCCTCATCCTATTGGTTAAATCCTGTCAATGATGTGCCAAGCCTCCCATCAAATGATCCAATTGGGGCTGTCAGATTTGTGACATCTGAGGATCTACTTTATTTAAACACATCAAATGGATGGATTGAATTGATTGGATCTGGGGGAGGGACAGGAGGGTCTACTTTTGATTATTTGGGACTGATCCCCTCATCTGATGCTAATCTTTGCATTGAGTCTGGCTGGTATTCAACAAACACAGGGACAGATGTTGATAATGTGCCTCCAGAGATATCAGATGTTTTGATAAATCAATCATGTTTTTTGAGGGTTTACAAATATCAGTCCAGCCCTGTTGCAACAGAGTACAGGCAATCAGTCAAAGCTGGTGGGATTGAGTTTGAGAGAATAGGCACACAGGCTGGAGGCAATCCTCTATTTTGGAATGAATGGGAGAGTATAATTGATGAGGGGGATCAAAGCCCATACATCTCAACCTCATCCAGATTCAGCGCCCCATCTGTAGGCTCTGGAGCTGGGTCAAATATTGATGGGACATGGGTGTATCAGACAATGCTCATGTCAGTCAATTCTGATCAGAAAAATGCTCCAGTCATGAGTGGAGACTGGGGAGTCACTGGGATTGATCAGTCAACAATTGATATCCCTATGGATGGTATTTATGAGATAAATGGACATTTTCCAGATATAACCTATTCAATAGTTACAGGTGGAGCAATCAACATAAATCAATCAATGATCATGGATGTTGACAATGCTGTTGATCCCATTGAGTCAATTGAGCTGTCAACAAATGTCACATATTTAGATCAGCCAGATGGGGTTTTGATTGGGAATAGACTGGACAAAAATGCCTTTTCCAAAATAGTCAAATTATACAAAGGGGATGTTTTAAGCTTTAAATTGGGCCTACAAAATCCAGACTCATCAATCACTGGGGGGATTTATCAAACAGCAAATGAAAACTCCTCAATAAATGTGTTTAAAGTTGACTCAAAGGGCTCAAAAGGTGACAAGGGTGAGCAAGGTGAAAAGGGGGAAAAGGGTGACGCTGGAGGGTCTGGGACCACAACCTTTTATTTGGACTCAGTACAATCTGGTGAGCTCCCTCAATATGAGACTTTGGCTCTGGAGATACCAACAGGGCCAACAGCTACAAAAACCCAAAACATAAACTCTGGAGCTGGTGAGGTTGAGATAGGAGCGTGGACATCTCCAGAGCTATCAGTTGTCAATACTTCTGAGTTCCCAGCTGGTGTTTATGAGTTTACCTCTTTTATGAGTTGTTCAAAATCCTCATCTACAAATACTTTGAAAATTCAGTGGTTTAAGAGATCAGCTGGAGGGGTTGAGACATTGCTGGCTGAGGCCTCATCAAATGATATAGACAGTCCAGTGCAATCTATCTATCAAATAGATTTAGCTCTGGGATCTCCAGTCTCTTTTTTACCAGATGACAGATCTGTTTTTAAATATTTAATCTCAACAGCTGGCAACTCCAGAGATTTTACAATTTATTACGCATCTTTGACAGCTCCAGCATTTTGTCAAACGCCTATAAATATTATAGTTGATCAATATCTGGATAAATTGACAACAACTCCACAATCAGTCAATAGTGATGTAACTTTTGAGGAGCTTATAAGCCTCAAAAAAGGACTTGATATTTTGGGAGTCATGGCTGGAGGTTTTGCTCAAAAAGTCCCAGATAACTCATGGATTGGGCCTCAGACAGATCAAGGGGGGTGGTATTTAACAAATGGAATAACTCCCAGCACTTTAAATTCTGGTATTCATTTACTTGATACAGGCCTTTTGATGACCTCTGGAGATGGATCTCAGTCATTTGGACAGGCTGGGTTTTTTGATGATTACGCTCAATTTAATCACATCAGAGGGGGGATGATTAGAGACTTTTTTAGACTTGGACTAAATGACATACAGCTCCAAATGGATGGGGGTGGTGGGTTTATAATGAACTCAACAACATCCAACTGGTTTGATCAGCTAGGGAATACAATGCAAACAGATGCAAATGGGTATTTATTTGCTGGTGTGGGTGGTAAATACAGGTTTCAATCAGTCCCCTCTGATAATAGTCCAGCTTTTGCTGTGGGATTTAACTCATCAAATGAGCTGGTTTTGTTTCCTGTCCCATCTGGTGGAGGAGGAAGTGAAACACAGAGTATTCATTTTTCTAGGACATTCTCAAATCCTCCAAGTGGTAACCAGCAATTGCATCCAAATGGAGATTGGGATCCAAATCATCCAGCTTATGCCCTAGTGAGTTTAGCAAGTGGAAGCACTGGCAGTGGAGCCATGAGCTTCTCTGAGTTAAACACATCCTCAGCCTCTACACTAACAATGAATGTGTTTAAAATAGTTGCTGGGACTCAATTGTCATCCAGACCAGACGATAATTCAGTCCCAGCTGGATCAGTCTCAGCTGGATCTTTTACAATTGCAATCCCATCAACTGGAGGAGTCACAAAATATAATGTATCTATCCCCATTGTTCCCTCTGGGGGAGGTGCTGGGGCCTCTCTGGGGGATCAGTTTGGTGTGGCTTTTAGTTCATATACAAACATAGGCTGTAATAGATTTGATTTATATTTAGAGATTGAAAGCTAAAAGGAGATAAAAATGGCAATTTATGTAGATGAGAACATCCCAGCTGTGTCAAAAAAATGGAAAGATGTCACAAAACAAATATCTTTTGAGGGGCTCAAACTTGATGAGGCTCAAGGGGATATAAAAGTTATATCTGTTCATAGGCAAGTTGATCCCAGTACACTCAATCCAGTGCTGGATTCAAATGGAAATGAGATTTATAAAGGGTGTGCTGATGTAATTGAGGAGGATTTGATGTCTCAAATGGGTGTGGTGATTGATGGAATATCTGGGATGCAAGTTTTTGAATGGCTTGCAAAGTGGGTGGATTCAAAAAAACATTATCAGGGAGAGTGCTGATGGATTTTGTAATGAGTTTGCTGGAGAATTATGCTTTTGATACTGGGAGCGTGGGCCTTTTTCTTTTCTTTTTAAAGTTTTTCCATGATAAGCAATTGAAAAAAGCTCAAGACTTTCAAGAGGATTTAATCAAGTTTATCAGAGAGGGCTCTCAAGACATAAAGCATGAGCAAGCTGTCAAAAAGATAAATAAGGCCATAAAGAACGCAACAAAATTAATAGGACTTGAGATCAGATTTATTGAGCAAAATCAATCTCTGAGACAAAATCATGTTAATTTGGCTCACAGCTTTAGATCAGTGTGGCAAAGGGAGTGGACTGAGATCATGGACACTCTTTATGGGGTGACATACAAAGGGAGGCCTCTCCAGAGTTACATCAATTCTATGAGCTCAGAGTGGGGAATCCAGAGGGAGCTCATTTTAGAGGATCTCAAAAAAACAATGTCAAACCAGCCCACACGGATCCAACAGCTGGAGAGCTATTTGAGTTCATTCAGACATGAGCTGGAGCTGGGAGCTTTGCAATGGCTTGACACAGGTGTCAGCTATAAAGAGGCCCCAGTTGATAGGATTGAGGAGCAAGATGTTTTAATCAAAGAGGATGCTGATCAACTTGGATAAAACACAAATAATCAGAGGGGCTGTGGATTACAGCCTTTTTTCTTATGGTGACACTTTGCTCAGAGACACTATAAAATCAGACTCATCCAGCTCTGATCAATGGTGCTATGAGTTTGTCAATGTGGGTGGGGAGAAAATCCTCTATTTTGGAATTGCTGGGACAAATGACATCAGTGATTTGATAAGGGATATAAATCTGATCCCAGTATATTGTGGGTTTGGGTTTTGTCACTTTGGATTTTTAAAAGGTGCAAAAAATATATTGAGATTTATTGATCATGTTATTTTAAACGCTGTCCAGAATAAATATAAAATTGTCTTCACTGGTCACTCTTATGGGGGAGCAGTTGCTCAGATTGTCACAGAAAAAATGTTAAGAAAATACCCAGAGGGGGAGTTTTTATGTGTGAGTTTTGGATCCCCTAGAGTCTGGACACGGATCTCAAAAATAAAAAGCTCACATATTAGAGTTTTTAATGATGACGATCCAGTGACAAAGATCCCTCTGGTTTTTGGATTATACACTCACAAAGAGGAGCACAATGTTGAGCTGGAGACAAAAGGCTGGATTGATTTTAAAGATCACTCAATTTATAATTACAAAAAAATCATCAAAGGTGAAAAGAATGAAACAAGCAAGAATTACAAGGATAGCATCAAACCCATCTGAGGGGACATTTGGAGCTATGACAATTGACTCAAAACCCATCTGTCTGACTTTAGAGCCATACTCCAGAGATAACGCCTCAAATGTGTCCTCTGTCCCAGCTGGCCAGTATTTGTGCAAAAGAGTCTCATCCCCAACTTATGGCAATGTATTTGAGATCACTAATATTCAGTATAGGTCATCTGTCCTCATTCACTGGGGTAACAGAGATAAAAACACAGAGGGCTGTGTCCTTTTGGGTGAGGAGTTTGGAGAGCTGTCTGGAGACTGGGCTGTCTTGTCATCAAAAAAGGCTTTTAATGAATTTATGGGAGAGTTATCTGGACATGAGGAGTTTGTTTTAACCATCGTAGATGCTTATTAATACTTGCAATAGTGCAGTAGGTTTTTTATAATTATTCTAAAAATGGGAGTAGTATGGGAATAGGTATAAAAGACTTTTGCAAACAAAACCTCAATAAAAATGGTGAGCCTATGAAAAGGCAAGAGGTTGAGAGATACATAAAGGAGGGGAGGCTCAAGGCTGAAAAGATCTCTGGAGTGTGGGTCATTACAGGGCCAAAAGTAGGGGGCCAGAAAAAACCCAAACCCTTAAAATCTGGTAGGCCAAAAGGCTCAAGAGATAAAAACCCCAGATCAAGAAAACAGAAAAGCCCCCAGTCAGATGACTGAGGGCTTTCTTTTGATCCAAACAAGCATGGGAGTGCTTGAAATCAAAATCTAGCTTTTTTTATTCTCAATAAGCTCAAAGCATTGAAAAGTTTTTAATTGTCCTTTGACTATTGCTGAGTTCATTGAGAATTTAATCTCTGATTTTTCAGTTTTGTGAAATTTAGGTATGGTTTGGGCCATGTTAAACTCCAAAGGGTTGACTGATAGGGGTTGACTCATCAACAGGCTCAGACTCCTCCTCAGATGGCTCAGAGGCTTTTATTATTGCCTCAATTTCCTCAGCCTGTTCACTTTCTTTAATGTCAATCAAATCCAGAGTCTCATTCATTGTCTTTGAGATGTCCAGACAGGCATGGCCCAGTTTAAAGTGTTTTTCTGAGATCCTCTCAAGTGCTTTTTTGCATCTTTCAGCTGTCTTTGTTAGTTGCTCAAAAACAGGATCAACTTTTGTCTCATTTAATTCATTCATTTTTTTCCCTTTGTTTGGATTTAAAAGTCTCAGCCAGATCCATATCTGGAGAGAGGTTGAGCTGGTTTAAAAACCAGAGTGATTTATTACCAGAATTAAAATATATAAAACTCTCAAAAAACCTCTCTGGGAGATCTGTCTCAAAATTTACTTTTATTGCATGATAAATATCAGCTGACTCAAAAATGACTTTTAAAACTGATCCCCTCAATAGTCCACAATTATTTTTTAAACTATTACTGATATACTGGTCAATAGTAAAAGCTAGGGCTTTGATAGTTGCAAGGGTCATGGGGTCAGACTCTAGTTTTTTTATTATGCTCAATCTGGATCCAAATTGTTAAAAGTTATGTCATATTGTTTGAGGCAAGCATCAGCAAAATATTTGGATTGTTTGGCTTTTGCCTCCCCAGAGTTAAAATTTTTCACCTCTGTGTGTAAGTGGTCAACAAAGCGATCAATCCAAAATTTTTGCCTGTGTTTTTCTTTTTCAGTCATTACCTAAATATACAGAAAATTTTTTAAAACTTTGGCTTATTTGATCCTTTGATGTCAACAGCTCAAAATTTGTGTGTCTGAGATATTCTTTTTGTTTGGGTGTGAGGCTGGCAAACTCTGAGTCAGTTTTGAGCTCAGCCTGTAAAATCATTTGATAGGGGGTGTTTGGGATGTTGGCTCTGATCTCACAATCTGGCCTCCCAAAAAATTGCTTTTTCAGAAAACTTTTGAGCTCCTCATCAATGACAAGAGAGTCAGATATTAAAAACCTATACATTGATTGAGGGATGTGGTTTGTATCAAATCCCAAAAGCAAAGCCTCTTTATCAGCAAAGTTTTGGAGCCTCTCCTCTGGGACAGATCCCCCTTTGTATTTTTTAGGATTTGCTTTTAGTTGAGATCTTTTCATGGGGGCTCTGGTCTTTTCTGGCTTCCTTTTTCTAGGAAACATCAGATCTGGGCTGTCAATAAATTCACTCACAGCTCTCCCCCTTGATACTTTGGGGAGGCCCATGATCTCAATCCATTGAAAAGCCTAAACAACAGGATCACACTCCAGAGGGCTCCCATCAGTGTGAAAAAATCTCTGGAGATGTCAATGAGATCATTTTGTTTTAAATACTCCATGAGTATAAAAACAGCCCTGTCTGAAATCCGTTTCATGTGAAACATTATCTCATCCATGACAGCTCTCTCTTTATGTCATAGGTGAAACACTCCTCACAATAGTCATCAGAGTGGGGGATCTGAGCCCTTTTTGTGCTTACTTTTTTAGAGCAAAGTGTCCCAGTGCATCTCTTTTTTTTCTTGATAGCTGTCCCAGTTGGGAGTGGGCTGACATAACGATCCTTTTTTATATGTCCATTCCATGATGGATGTGGGACTAGCTTTTTGCCAGTGTGGACTATTTTGTCGACTTTGTTCAATTGTCACCTCCACACATATCCAGCTCACTCTGGAGGCTCCAGATGGACTCTTTGATGTCCTGTTTATAGCTTTTGCCTCCAGATCTTTTGCCTAGAGCCCAGATCTTTTTAAAAGCGTGTGCTGGCCTTGACTTTTGATTTAAAGCATCTTGGACCATGTAGCAATCAATCCAGACCTTTGTTTTTTTAAAAATAGGCTGTTGATTGTCATCAACTCCTGTCTCCTCTAGGGCATCAACCTCAATATGATATTTTGACTTTTTCATTTATCACTCCCAAAAAGATCAATTACAAACAATAAATTTTTAATCATAAATTAATCCTCAACAAAATCCAGAATTTTTTTAATGAGGATCTGAGCCTTTTTGAATTTATCAGAATACTCTGGAGATGTAAACTCATATCCATCTGGGAGGGTTTTGAGCTCCTCACAAAAGTCAGAAAACTTCTCTGTCTCTCCTTTGTTGGCCTCAGCTTTTTCCATCCTTTGAAGCTCCAGAGATCTCTCATGTGCTTTTTGGACTCTCTCATCCTCAATGGCTTTGAGTTTTGCCTCAGCCTTTTGTCTGGCCTCAGCCTCAGCTTTGAGATTCTCATCAGATCCAGCTGAGAGTTTTGCCTCAGCCTGTTCTTTGGCTTTTCTGTCAGCCTCAGCCTGTTTGTCAGCCTCAGCTTTTTCTTTTCTGAGCCTCTCAGCCTCCAGCCTGTTTTTCTCAGCCTCAGCTTTTAACCTGTCATTTTCAGCCTTTTGATCAGCCTCCTGTTTTGCCTTGAGTTCAGCCTCTCGTTTTTCATTTGCTTTTTGGATGTTAAACTTTGACTCACAGCCCATCAGATAGGCCTCCCACATCTCCTCTGATAACTCAGCCAGATCACTGGGGACATCAAAAACCTCAAACTCAGCCAGAGCCTCAGTTCTCTCAATTCTGAGCTTTGCTTTTGCCTCTCTCTCTATTTTATCAAAGTGATCAGCAAGGGCTTTGAGACTATCCTCTTTTTCATTTGAGACACTTGCATGAGCTTTGCCCCAGCCATCAACAAATTTCCCTCCATTGAGATACTCAGCTTTGAGCTCTTTTCTGGTTTTATCTGTTGAGTTCCTAAGCTTTCCATAAACTTTGGCCAGAGCTTTTGCCTCCTCACAAACCTCCTCAGAGATGGGTTTTGACATTAGTGTAATAAATTGAGGCTCCAGATCAATCAACTCTTTGATTTTTGGAGCAAAGGCAACAGATACAATCTGAGCCTTTTCCTCTGTGAGGCCAAATTCTTTAGGTTTAAGAGCTAGGAGCTGAGGGAATTTTTTGAGATCCTCCTCAGTTGTTGCTGGGATGGGTTTTGTGATTACTTCTGGGGTGTTTTTTTTAGTCATTATATTATCCTAAACTTTGAGAAAATCATTTGATTGCTCTTGAGCAACTTTTAAAAGTGAAATTTGATCTGGAGTGATTAGATATTTTTGACACTTATCAAACATTGTCTCATCTCCCTCCAGTATTTTGTGACAGGCCTCCTCAATTTGCTGATCATTCAAAGGTCCATTTTTCTCTTTGCCTTTTTGGATGTGATCCTCTAGGGCTTTTGCATCAGCCTCAGCCTTTTCTTTTTCAGCCCTCTCTTTTTGTTTATCCCTCTCAATGATCTCAGCATCAGTCAAAAATTTGGGTGAATTTCCATCTTGATCCTCCTCTGTGACTAAATTGAGGATTGAGGTGGCTTGATACCTCCTATAATAGGATATTGAATTTCCAATACCTTGCAAGCCATTCATGTATTGAGCAATAAGCTCATTTTTCTTGACTTGGATAGTTGATACAAGCATCCCCCCAGATACATGAGCCAAAATGGTTGTAAATGTCATTACATCCAAATCTGATGTTATCAACTGGTTGAGCATGAGCTCATTTTCGTTGAGAATAGGGGTGACTCTCAGCATTATCTGAGGGAGTCCAGCATATTTATATTTGACCTGTCCATCTTTGTTGACACTTTGATTGTCCTTTTCAATAGCTGGACAATTTTTTTGGAAATTTAAAAAGGCTTTTAGAAATTCTGGTGTGATGTTGTTTTGTATATCAGTTTTCATTTTCAACCTCACATCCCAGAGTCTCATCCAGAGAGAAAAAATCACTCTGTTCAATGCTCATGATCAAATAAGGATTACCCATTGAATTTGGCTCAGCTGATAGTGTGATCCCCTCAGCTTTTAAAAAGGCCTCAATTTTTTCAACTTTGGCCTGTCCTAGGTCAGAGGGGTATGTTATCCCAGTGCTCTGTCTAGTGTATTTTGATTCTGACATATTTGCTCCCATGCTTTTTGTCTGAGCCTCAATTATAACTTTATCAAATAAGAAAGCAAGGTGTTTTTATATAAAAAA
>Ga0208156_1000210_pt1 | contig 28712 bp, 37 predicted proteins | sample 1_EtaG_FD_184073 | JGI IMG/M metagenome (GOLD analysis project Ga0208156, IMG submission 184073) | Marine viral communities from the Subarctic Pacific Ocean - 1_ETSP_OMZ_AT15124 metaG (SPAdes) (version 2) | ecosystem: Environmental > Aquatic > Marine > Oceanic | place: Pacific Ocean | collected...
ATCAGAAGGAGGCGGTCCGTCGGATGGTCGAAGAGGAAGAAGGTCTGGTCACCGCTCCGTGTGGTGCAGGAAAGACCATGATTGCCCTGGGTGCAATGAGTCAGTTCCACACACGGACGATCATACTCGTCCACACCAACGACCTAGCAAAGCAATGGAAGGATCGGATTGAGGCTCAGATGCGGACGGCAGACGGAGAGGTGCCCAAGGTCACCATCTGCGGTGGTGGAAAGCGAGACGACACCGGCCAGGTGGTCATCGCGATGTTCCAGTCCCTCGCCAAAGGGCGGTGGGAAGATCTGCACGAGTGGGCCTCGCAGTTTGGCCTGTGCATCGTGGACGAAGCTCATCACGTTCCGGCGCAGACATTCAGCCAAGTGATGATGTCCATGCCTGCGAAGGTCCGGTTTGGATTGACTGCGACTCCCGACCGACCTGACGGTCTCAGCGCCATCTTGTATTGGCACTTAGGCAAGGAGTTGTACCGCATCACAACTCAAGAACTCATCGCCTCTGGTCGAGTGCTCGCCCCCAAGGTTCGGTTCACCCCGACCAGCTGGAGCCCTTCTGGTCAGATGGATTGGCCCAAGCTGATTACCACGATGTGCTTCGACGACGACCGCAACGATCAAATCCTTGAGATGGTCGAAGAACTCGTTATGAACGGAAGGCAAGTACTCGTGCTTTCCGACCGGGTTCAGCATTGCATCGACATGGCAGAACGAGTCGCCAACAACGGGATTTGCGCTGCAACACTCGTTGGCAAGATGACCAAGAAGCAACGCGCCGAAGTACTCAAGGCGGCGGACGAACGAGAGGTAAAGGTTATCTTCGCTACCACGGTTGCAGACGAAGGGCTGGACCTACCCGGATTGGACACGGTCATCCTGACTACGCCAACCAAAGCAATGGGAAGAATCCAACAGCGGATTGGTCGAATCATGCGAACAGCAGAGAACAAGTTGGAGCCATTGGTCATCGACCTCGTCGATAACAGCAAACCGCTGTACTACCTGCATCGGAAGCGGGCGAAGTTCTATCGCAACTTGGGTTGCACCGTTCAAGAACTTCATTGATGAGAAACGGAAATGACATGTCCAAAGTGCAACAGCAAAACGGCAGTAACAGCATCACGAACACCAGCTCGCCCCGGAAAGGGATGGGTGGTCAAACGCGCCGAGAAGATAGTTGGATGGTACACCCAGGACTTCGTAGTCCGGATGCGCAAGTGCAAGCAATGCGACCTCGTCCTATGCTCGGTGGAGATACCACTCGACGACATCACCGCGATGATGCAAGAGACATTAGATGGGCACGCTCCAAAGAGTGTGACAAGACAACGATGAAAAATGGAAAGCAACAAAATTCAAACAGGAGAAGCAAACATGAACCGTGTCATTATTACCGGCAACCTTGGTCAGAAGCCTGAACTCAAGAATGCGAGGTCTGGTCTATCGATCACCAACCTTCGGGTCGCTACGAACGAGCGCGTGAAAGACGGCGATAACTGGGTAGACCACACCGAGTGGCACACCGTCGTGGTGTTCGGCAAGCAGGCAGAGAACTGTGTGCAGTACCTGGACAAGGGCTCGAAGGTCGCAGTCGAGGGCAAGATTCGCACGCGGCAGTGGGAGGACAAGGACGGCAATAAGCGGTGGAACACCGAGATCGTTGCTGACCGTGTGGAGTTCATGACTCGTGCGGAGAACGGTTCCAGTCGCCCTGCGCCATCCCAACAGGGAAACGTGCCGGACGAGACCATTCCATTCTAGAGTCCACGATGATCGATGAAAGGATAAAAGGGAGTGGAGCATGAGGTCAAGCCTGCAAGTGGTCCCATGCTCGCAGCGCCAAGCCAAGCCTTTCATCGAGGCCTATCACCGACACCACCGGTCTCCGCGTGGAGCAATCTTCTGTTTGGCGGTGATAGATGAAACGAGAGCTGTTCGTGGTGTCGCCACCATCGGACGCCCCGTCGCGCGGATGCTCGATGATGGGTTTACGCTCGAGGTCAATCGAGTCGCTACTGATGGGTGTCCCAACGCTTGTTCGGCATTGCTTGGAGCAGCCCGTCGAATTGCGTTGGCGATGGGGTATGCGCGGATCATCACGTACACCCTTCCCGAAGAGGGCGGGGCTTCGCTCAGAGGTGCAGGGTGGCAGGAGGACGGACGAACTAGCGGTGACCGTGGATGGGCGTGTCCCAAATACTCGCACTTGAATCGGGTAGACGATCATCCGCTGCAATCCAAGGTCCGATGGGTTGGCCTCAACGCCAGGGTCAACACCGACCCGATCCAGTGGCCCGAGGTCACGGCGACGAACCAAGTGGTTCTGTTTGCGGAGCCGGAATGATCATGTATGCCAGTTACACAGGCACACGAAGGAACAAGCGCGCTCTACGCGAACACAACTGGCGAATGCTCATGTCCCCTGACACGTTGAATGTATCGAAGGGCAAGATGGCTCCACGATGGGACGATGATACGCTCGCACCTTATGCACTCGACAACGGTGCGTGGGGATGTCATCAGCAAGGCAAGCCGTTTGATAGTGACGCCTTTCTTTGGGCATTGGATCGCATAGGAGCCGGTGCCGATTGGGTAGTCGCACCAGACATTGTAGGTGGAGGTCTGGACTCACTAAGCTTGACTTCCACTTGGCTTGACCGGATCGACCATGCGCTTGTGCTAATCGCGGTTCAAGACGGAATGGAGCCTGAGGATGTACGTCCATTGCTCACATCAGGACGTGGTCTTTTCTTGGGAGGGACCACCGAATGGAAGTTAAAAACAATTGCCCAATGGGGAAACTTCGCTCGACAGGTAGACTGTTACTTCCATGTCGGACGGGTGAACACAGCTCGAAGAATTCGAATGTCTCAATGTGCAGGAGCGCATTCAGTTGATGGAACAAGCGTTACCAAGTGGGCGTGTACCATCGATCTTCTGTCAGATACTGCACGACAAACATGTCTTTTTGGGCGAGGAACTCAATGATTTTAGTTTTGATGTCAGGCGGCATAGATTCAACACTACTTGCAGAGAGGGCCTATCGAGATGGAATACTCGGTGCGGGCCTTTTCATCGACTACGGACAACCCGTTGCCAAGCAAGAGCGTCGAACCGTTCGAACATGGGCAAACAAGCACCTTGTCCAACTGATCGAACTGCCCTGTATCATCTCAGGAGTAGAAGCCTCCATGCAGACGGGAGTGGGAACTGATGGTCTTCGCATCCTTCCAGGGCGGAATCTAATCCTTGCGGCGCACGCTGTGAACATCGCCAAGACGCGAGGGTATGAGGAGGTCTGGTTGGGAGCAAACGCAGGCGATCAACCATACCCTGACTGCCGACCTACTTGGGTTGATGCGCTCGACACATTGACTCAAGCAGATACTGGAATCAAAGTCGTTGCCCCACTAATTGAACTATCCAAGGCCACAATCATCCGAGAAGCTCACGAAATTGGCATGGACCTCGAGCAGACATGGAGTTGCTATCAGCCCACTACCGATGGTCTGCCATGCGGGTCATGTCATTCATGCCATGAAAGAACCGAAGTCGATGGGGTGTAGCGCAACTGGCAGCGCACCGGGTTGTTACCCCGGAGGTTGGTGGTTCGAATCCTCCCGCCCCAGCCATCCATAAAGGAGAGATACTATGACACTGATACTACTGCTGATATCGTTGGCGATAGCCCAAGACTTTGACGGCGAGTTTTACAACTACACGGTTTCCAACGAGCTCGTGCATGACCAACAGTGGTACATCGATGCCAAGAATTACACGTATGTCTGTCAGGCGACAATCCTATGTGTTGGTCTTGATAGCGGCACGACCATTAAATCCCGCAAGCCAGCATGGGCTGACCCGCTCACCATCTACTACTTTGATGGTCCAGTGCTTAAAAGTTGTGTTCTGAAGACTTGCGTTCAGCCAAAGGAGTTGACCTATGCAGACCTTTAGACGGCGTAAGGCGGGCTACCCTGGGACGGTTCGAGGAGACTCACTACGAGGCATAGTGCTCTCTTACATCATCTCAGAGCCGGGCCTCGAGACCATCAACACCATCACTCAAGACCTCACCATTGATGATGATGGAGGCAAGAAGTATCGCGCAATCATCGGTGCAGTGGATAGCCTTGAACAGCGCGGGTTCATACATCTCGGCGATGGGCCAAACAAGTCGAACACAGTACTGTGGCCGAACCAAACTGTGAGCCAAGAATCAGGTATCTTTGAATGCCATTCGAACGGTAACAGATGCAGTCGGACTAGCTAAGGTGACACCGCTGCCAAGGCCTTTGTTCGTTGAACACCAGACACGCATGCCAGCTGTAATGTCATACCCAGACGCAAAGTAGTAGCAGCAGGATCTAGTGGCCGGACAGTAGAAGATGTTGTCATTTTGCGTGGAGTTCGTATCTCCAGACGCTGCCCAGTTAATTCGAACCCAAACAGCTCTCTTGTTTGGATTTTCGATTTCAATAGCGTATAGCGTTGTGGCCGCGTCATTAAATGTCTCGACCGTTGTGTTGGCCTCGGCATCAACCACTACAGTGGTGAACAGCGGATCAGAAACGGCACTTGTGGTTACGCCCATGGTTTTGCCTTAGGTAGAAACAATTATGATAGATACGGTTCCGCCAGGTGCAGCCGTGGAATTTGTGGCCGCAGCGCTATTGGTCCAAAAAGTAAGCTGATTGAAGCTAATGCCGGATGGCAGGTCAAATCTTTTTTGTGTGCTTGCCGGCATTCGGAACATCAAGTCCGGCTCCGAAGCCCCAGCGGTATACGTTCCGGAAGACAAGAACATCTTCAGATAGATCGTACTCGAATGTGCGTTGTGGACGTCTATCGAAGACATCGTTCCACCTGTTCCAAGAACGTCCACATCAGCCGTCTGGGTTACAGCGGATTGGTGCACGATCTTGTAGCTAAGTGCGCTTGAACTATAGCCAGCGACCTTCAGGGCCATGATAAATCTCCACAGGGCAGCTGTTACGTGTTGTTGCTATCATATCAAAACCAGAGGGTTTGTGCCTACTAAAGCATGACCACCACATATGGTGGTTTCAACTTCTTGACAAAAAACGCCCTGTACCCTACGGTGACAACACCATCAGGGAGACACCATGGGTAGTAGAAGGACATCGAACGTCGTCATTGATACGACCAAAGCTTTGAGGGCTTTGGTTGACTCTATTGGTGGAAGTTACCGGGAGTGCGCTAGAGTGATGGGCTGCGGGCACACGCATCTATGGGGCGTTCTCAACGGAAAACGACCGCCTACGACGGTGGATACCTTAGTTCGTTATGCAGCGAAAGCTCGCGACGAAGCCGGTATTTCGATGTCCATTTTGATCACGCACGACCAACAAGTACGATACCAAATCAAGGCGATTTGAATGCGTAAGGAGACACCACGGAGAAGCAACAGTGTGGATGAGGGAAGTAGAGTCGATTGCAGTATCAGATACGGCGCGGAACTTGGGGTTGATGCCAGGAAGGAATGGCTCCTTTAGTCCATGTCCCGCCTGTGGAGCAGAGAAACGAGGTAGTTCAGATCGGCGAGGACCGATAGGACTTCGGCGCGATAACTTAGGATGGCGGTGTCATGCCTGTGGTGCTGGTGGGTCAGGAGTAGACCTTGTCTCCGTGATTATCTGTGGCGCGAAGTTCAAGGATGCCACCGACAAGGACCGAAATCGAGTACGGGGATGGTTCGAGGAGAAGACATCCATCGTGCCGCCAAAGAACAACAAACCCAAGAAACCCACACCGACTAGGGGACACCGCCCACCGGTCAAAGAGGTTCATGCTCTCTGGAAGAGTTGTTTTAAGCTACATCAGATCCCGAAAGATGATGCAGTACTTCAGTTCTTGAACAGTAGGAATCTAAATCTTGAGGCCCTAGCCCGAACGGGCATTGCTCGCGTTACGCCCAATAGACGTGACTACGATTGGCCCAAGTGGTGGCCTGGAGGCAGGAGCATGACATGGCGATTGGTCGTTCCTGCTTTTGATGCCAAGGGAACGTTCTGCAGCCTTCATGCTCGTGCGGTCACAAAGACCACCGATACACCCAAGACGCTTTGGCCTACCGGATACCAAGCAGGTGGTCTCTTCATGCCCAACCGACACGCAGTCAAGATGATGAGGGGCGAGCCAGTCAACCTCGAGGGTCTCGTTGTCGTCGAAGGGATCACGGACTTTCTCAAGGCAACGTCGGAAGCTGAACGAGAATCGCTTTCGCTGGCGATACTTGCTGGAACCTCTGGCTCCTTCGGCTCCATAGGTAAGGTCAATATCCCAGATGGCTTGGACATCTACATTGGGACTGATCCAGATGCAAAAGGCGAAGAATACGCTAAAATAATCCAGACACAGCTCGGGAGCAGGATTTGCTATCGCCTTCCTCTAAACGAATCGGAAGGAGAAACCAGTGCCAGACCTTGACCAAGTCCTGTCTGGCGAGCCAGATGCACCCAATCTCTCCGACCTCCTAAAGGCAGCAAAAGAAGCCTACAGTCGTGGAGAGCAGATTGGACCACAGCCAAGCGTACTCTCGTATTTGGAGATCACTACAACTAGGAATGGATGCGAAAAGATTCGGTCGACCGTTCCAAACCTAATCATCATCCTTGAGCGCGACCGACGTTGGAAGAGCCGCATATGGCTCGACACGTTCAGAAACGCGATCGAAATCGATGATGTCGACTACAAGGATACAGACAGTACACGCATCAAGAAGTGGATGTACAAATACTACAACGTGCATTTCAGTACCGAGTGCATCATGGAGTCCGTTGGGTATGTGGCAGAGGAGAACGGGAGAAACCCGCTGGTTGAATGGCTCAACGACATCAAGTGGGACGGCACCCCCCGTATGGACGAGTGGTTGGTTCGTGCAGTAGGAGCTCACGACAAGGATCTGACCCGCGAAATTGGTAGGAGATGGCTCATCCAATGCATTGCTCGAGCAATGCAGCCAGGCATAAAGGCCGACTGCGTCTTGATCTTAGTTGGACCTCAAGGCGCGAAGAAAAGCACGACCTTCCGTGTCCTCGCCTCAGACAAGTACTTCTGCGACACTCCAATGGATATCGGTTCTTCCAATGCCTACATGCAGATTCACCGAGCTTGGCTCTATGAAGTAGCAGAACTCGATTCAATCCGACGAGCACACAACTCGGCCACCAAGGCGTTCCTATCCGCACAAGAGGACACGTTTCGTCCTCCGTATGGCCGCATGACAATCACGCTCAAGCGACACACAGTCTTCTGTGGGACGACCAATAAGGGTGAGTTCATCACTGACATGACGGGCTCTCGTCGATATTGGCCGGTCCAAATTGGCAAAATCGACACCCATTGGACAGAAGCCAACAGAGAACAAATCTGGGCAGAGGCAGTGGTTGCATTCAAGAATGGCGAAAAGTGGTACCTTGAGAACGAGGCAGAGCAGGAACTTGAAGAGCAATCCAGCGATTTCCGTCAATACGATCCATGGCACGAAGTCATCGAATCATGGTTGCACGGTGCGTGCGGCAAGGTATCCACAATCGAAATCATGACGCGAGCGCTTAATCTAGAGAAGTACCAGATGACTAGAAACAGCGAGATGAGGGTTGGCGATATCATGAGGCAGCTGGGCTATGAGCGATTCCGAACCCGCATCGGGGGGAAAAGGTCGTACGTATGGTCCAAAGACAGTAGTGGCGACGTGATCCCGATCCAGAAGCCAAGAGCAGTCAAAGACGAGGAGTACAGGACCTGATGGATAGTAACGTGCTGACTTTTGAGGATACTGAAGCGCAAGAAGTAATCGACAAGTACCTGACTGAAGATGACAAGGTAGCGATTTTCAAGCGGTTGAGAGCGAACAAGATCCGTTGCATGCATAACGGAGATTGGTTTCTTCTCCATTCAACTGCGAACAAGGTAAAAACCTTTATCGAAGATGGACACTACGCCTCGCTACTTGCCTATGGCTTAGACTACATGATCGATGAAGGGCCCAGTAGATTCACGTCATCGAACGTCCAATGTAGCAGTGACTTACTAAGTGCAGTCCATGAGTTTTGCTTCGACTGGTACCAAGAGTCTGGCGAGATCGAGGAAGAGCTGCTGGATAGAATCTACGCTTGGACGCTCATCAGTCCGTACACCGCGATGTCCATGACTGAACGAACGCGAGAGGAGCTGCATCGAGTAGTCGATATACTATGGATGTGCCCAGCTACAGGAAATAGGGCGTTTGCTGAACACTGCTACCAAACAGGCCGATTGGAAATCAACTCAGCGATCCAACATTGGATGGACGTTGTTCCAATCATGCGCAAAGGATGTGGCTATGCCAACATCATCCAACCACAGGAATGCTAATGGCAGACCTTGATGAAATCAAAAAGACATGGCAAATGCCCAACGGTTGGTCTGTACGCGTTGACGATAAGTTCATGCAGGTCATTGACTCTGAAGACGAGCCCGTCGCCCAGGCGATGACGCAGATCCACGTGATCGAGATAATCCAAGCGCATCTCGACAAGGAGCAGACAATGACTGCCTACCAGATGATGCTAATGGCTCTGAAGAACCCGATCGATTGCTGACTACTTCTTGGCAGTAGCCTTCTTGGTTGGCACCTTCGTGGTTGGCACCTTCGTGGCAGTAGCCTTCTTGGTTGGCGCCTTCTTGACCATGACCGGCTTAGGACTATCAAGGCGAGCTTCGAGCTCAGCAATGTACGCATAGAGCGTCGAGATTACTTGAGTAAGGTCAAAGCCATGCTTACAGGCCTTTTGCCCCACAACAACTCGCATCGCGTCGACTTTCTTTTTGAGGCCCATTGTCTACTCCAGATTTAGGAACGGAGACCTGAACTGAGTCCAGGCCATTCTCTCACAGAGACTACTCCACCGGTTGCTTTTTCTATTCCGATAGCAAGTGGCAATGACGGTGTCTTTCGACCATATTCCAAGTCTCGAAGATAACCAATGCTCAATCTCAATCCAAATCTATTGAGTTCATTATTCAACCACTCAATGAACGCGGCTCGAGTGCTTTTGCCGGGAAGGCTTTTTCGGTAATCCTCGACGACCATTGGACACACCCTTTGGCAGGAGAATAGCGGGTAGGACACTTCTTGTCCAGACGGGGGGGTGTGGCTCCTTGACACAGTTGAGATAGAAGAGTAGTCTTGCTCAAGGAGAAGCACCGATGAACCAAGCAGAGCGAGACGCGTGGCTTGCTGAACGGAAAAAAGGTCTCGGAGGCACGGATGTTGCCTCCATTGTGTTGTCCAGTGCTGCGCCAAGCGAGAAGGTCGGCTGTTTCGAGAGAAGCACCTTCAATTTGTGGACCGAAAAAACAGGAATGCTTTCTTCAAAGGATTCGGACAACCAGTTCCTGATGCGCGGTCGGGTAATGGAGAAGTACGTTTGTGAAATCTACGAGCTTCATCTAGGGGAGGGATGTCACCTTTGGGAGAAAGGATTGACTTGGCATCCTACCCGACCGCGCATCTTTGGAACGCCAGATAGACTGGTAACGCACAAAAACATCAACTTTGGAATGGACGCCAAGACCCGTCGAATGCGGAAGGGTTGGGGCAAAACAAGAACCACAGACATACCACTAGATGTTGAGGTTCAAATGCGCGTCTACATGGAGATTTTCGACGCTCCATATTGGGACATTGCCACGCTGTTTAGTTTGGACGACTTCCGCGTTTATCGAATCGAACGAGACAACCAGCTCGGCGAGGAACTTCTCGACATTGGCGATGAGTGGTGGGAGAAGTACGTGATAGCTGAAACGCCACCACCCGTGGATGGAACGAAACTATGCCGCGAAGTAGTTGGGAAGTTGCATCCACGAGTCAAGGATGAAATCCTCCGTCCAGCCACAGTTGCAGAGAGAGAAATCTACGAGAAGATCCTCAAGGTCCGCGACCAACACAAAGAAATAACCGAGAAGAAGGTTGAACTCGAGAACCAACTGCGCGTGTGCATCGGCGAATCATTGGGGATTGCGAACATCGCAACTTGGAAGCCTACTGTTCCGAGGAAGGTCTTCAATAAAGCTAAATTCACCGAAGAGCATCCTGACCTCTACAAAAAGTACGTTACCGAGAAGTCGGGACATCGAATGCTTCGTTTAATGGAGAAAAAAGATGACGACTGAACTAAGTCGAAGAGACCAACTGACTGCCCTCAACGCATTTCTCGGGACAAAGCGTGATAGCCTCATCAAGATCGCGCCACGTGGAACGGATGTCGATCGAATCATCCGTGTAGCGATGTTCGAGGCTGCAAAGAACGAACGGCTCGTCCAATGTACTCCTACATCGGTTTACTTGGCTCTTGCCAAGGCATGCGAACTGAACCTTGTCGCTGGTGGCGTACTTCACCGGGCATCTCTGGTTCCTATGTGGAACAAGAAGGCGAAGTCCTACGATGCTGAACTTTGGATTCAGTATACCGGCCTGATGGATCTCGTGAAACGGTCTGGAGAGGTTGCCCACTTTGTCGCTCGCGTAGTTCATGAAAACGATGAGTTTGAGCATAGGTTCGACCTTGATCAAGGCGAGATTCTCAAGCACAAGGTCAACTACGATGACCCTGGCGACCTACGACTCGCATACGCTGTGTGCTACTTCAAGGATGGTCAACGCCAAGTTGAAGTCATGCGAAAGGACCAAATAAACCGTATTCGTTCAAACTCCAGAAGCCCAGATAGCGGCCCATGGACTCAGCACACAGAAGAAATGTGGCGAAAGACCGTTATTCGGCGCATCTGCAAGTACCTTCCCCTCACGCCACAGACCACAGCTGTACTCGAGCACGACATCCAGACCGATTTTGGCGGGAATGCTTTGGTTGATCAGACCGGAGATAGGTCACAAGACGCTGTTGGCAATAATGGTACTATGGAAAAACAGGTTATTGATGTTCAATCACAACGGCAGAGGAAGTCAAAAGCAAAGATCTTGGTAGAAAGAACCAAGAAAAACGATCTTCCCGAGCCAGATGAAGACTTCACCGAGTAGGAGAACAAATGTCTTTGATTGACCAGGCCACCGCAGGTAGTCCACATAAGCTTCGTATGTCTGAGACCGCAGGCAAGAAGGTTGGACCGCCAAAGATTATTCGAACGACAGAGTTCATGTCTTTGATCCGTGGCGTGCTTGATGAAAACCTCATCGACAAGAAGACTAGAAAGGAATGGAAGAACTACCGTACCCGCCTAAAGAAGGCGCATTGGCCCCTTGAGGGATTGACGAACAAGATTGATGCTAAGCTTTGGAAACACATGTGTAGCGGCGTTCTTAAAGCCATGGTCAAGAACATCAGGAACTCTCAGCCAAATGGTGAGTGGAGGCTCGGAGAGTATGAAATCGACATCCGACCAAATCCCAATGGTGATGAATCCATCATCTTGGCATGCAAGTGGATCGACGCCAATAACGCACAAGACCTGCGCTACCACAACGGTGTTCCGGCAGTCGATGTCAACATCAATATGGCTGATGCCAACAGGGAACTCATTGAAGTTCTAACCAAGAAGAAGGATTCGTCGAATGACGATGAGCTCAAGGACTTGATGAAGCAGTTCATCTCCGTCATGGCAGGCAATGCCATTGAGAAGAAGTCGATAGACCAGAAGGCTGAAGAGCAGAAGGCTGAAGAGTCCATTGACGAAATCGCAGAAGCATTCGAAGGCTAGCGCCCTATCACAAGGTTAAAGATAGATGGCGACCACTCAGATTTGAATGGTCGTCAACATTGGAACAAACGCATTCCGTCGTTGGGATTGGCCCGTCGGCGGTTTGTTCGAACCGTAGATTCATTCCCCGCTTAGGCGTCACGACCTGGGCGGGGTTTTCTACGTCATCAAGATTCCTTGTCCTCGATCATCTTGGCGATGTCTTTCTTGAGCTTGTCCTCTTCCTTGCTCTTGATAATCGAGTCGAGCTTAGAAGTCTGCTCTGTTAGCTGAGATGCAATCGTGTCCGTTATGCGGTCAATTCTCTTCTGGGCAAACCAGTTAGTGACGATCAAATAGATAGCGAAGACGCCCAAAGCCCCGTACTCCAGCAATGCGGTGACCACGCTGCTGGTAGTTTCGGCTACGGCTTGCTCTTCCATTAGAGGCTAGGCTCATCGATAAGGGTATACGTAAAGGAATCGCCCCACTTATTTCGAGCTGCGTAGCAGATGCTCATGAACTCTACGAAGTCGTCCTTATTGGCGAAGACCTGGCAGCCCGCAGACCACCTATTTACCGCGATTGACTTAGCGCCGGCCTTATGGATGTTGATTCCGTAGTATCCCTCGGTGACGGACTCAGGGTCCATGTCGAGGATCTCGTCCTTATCCCCATCCCGATAGACCTTTACTGTGCCTCCCCGTTGCGTCAGGGCGTCGTATTGGCCACGGTGCTTCCCAATCCTGTAGACGCCCCTGTACTGCCCCGGAACGAGGATAGCAGTGCCCTCAATGTTCATGGGGTGCTCGAGCCAATACTTTCCAGGGTCCGTTGTACACGGCCACGTTCTGGTGAGCCATCCGATCTCATCCCGAAAGACGAGACACATGCGATCGTCGAACTGATTTGGGTGATGAACCGTGGACCGGATCCCGATGATATTAAGGTTATAGACGCCGGACTCGAAAATCGTATGACCAAGAGATTCGACAATATCGAGTAGAACTGGTCTCATCTGCACCGAGCTCCAGTGGCCTGGCATATGGCTGATTGATTGGTCATCAACTGCTTGATGTCATTGCCCATTTCGGTATGTGAATCTTCAATACGAGAGATGCGTTCAGCCCCGCTAGGATGAGCATCAGAGGAAAGGTGGATCGTTAGGCTATTGCCTTGCTCGTCCAGCGTATCCTGAATCTTAGATACGTTCTCAGAGACTGACTTGAGGCTCCACCATCCACCGCCCGCTATGAATACGACGGTGATGACCCAGATTACTATCTTCGTATCCCATTTCATTTATACCCCCCAGAGCCATATTGATAAGCAGCACTTAGCCCAACAGCAACCACGCCAACAGTCACAAGTGTCTCCAGTCTACCAAACCAACGTTGAGTTCCGGGTCGTTCCAAGAACGGCGGGGGCTTAGATTCCTCCTCTAATTTAGCTTTATACCAATCAATCTCCATTTCCAACGACGCAGTAGTGATGGAGTACTGCTGAGAAACCGCTTCACCCCACGCCTCGGTCTCGAGCAAATCGGCAAATTGAGAAAGAGGCACAACCACCGCTGAACAACCAGCCGCTCCAGGTGGGAGAAGAACCGGGGAGGGTAGTAGTTGGCCCCTGTTGATTGGGTATACCTTTGTGCACTCCCCGTCCACTGGCGCAGGCGGCTCAGGGCGAGCAATAGGCTCAGCAGCCAATGCCATACCAAGGAAAATGAGGATCATCGTCGTCGTCTCGTGTTTCCCAGATCAGCAAGGTCGTCAGCAGGAGTATCCCCAGTAGTAGCAGATCGAACTCGAACTAGTTCTTCCTCGAAAGACTCTTGAATAGCCTCGGTTGCCGCATCGGCCGCAGTATTGCGTGGCGGCTGCTCTGGTTTCTTCTTTTTGCACGTGCCATTTCGTACGAGGTAGGCCATTAACGCACCAACTCCCAAAAGAGAGACAATGGTAACGATTTCATCCAGCATGCCATTCATGAGCAAACCATCTTCACAATGACACTGTTAGTCGACGCAGTTGTATTTCCAACAGCAGCGCCTGTTGTGCCCCAGATGGATACTCCAACTGCATAGGCGTGCCCGCCAGGAATGATGTAGGTAATCGACTGGTACGCCGGGCAACAGAACGTAAGGTGCGGTGTTCCAGCTCCATTGGCCGTGGAAGTGCTTGGCGTTGCTGTAGCCGCATCTCGTACCTTCAGGTAGAAGGCCACGCTATTGGCTGTGTTGTTGATATAGGCAAGATGAATGTTGCCGCTTGATGCGCTCGTCACGTTGTTGTTGGCGTTAGACGCACCGATTGCTAGGTCAACAACAAGTTTGCCTCCGAGAGCCGTGATTGACGAAGTAGTCGAAGATGCCATCAGTCACCTCAACTGCACGTCAAGAACACATTAACGGTACTGCCGGATGGCGCGGTGGTGTCTGCCGGACTTTCGTTAAGGGTTGACGCAAAGCTCAGAGTATTGAAATCAAGTCCACCCGGAATGTCGTAGACCGTTGTTGCACTACCAGCCACCCGAAAGACAAGGGTGGGATTTGTTGTGCCAAGGGTGGGGGTGGGGTCAGTGAAAATCTTGACGAACGCGGCACTGCTGGACCCGTTTATCAACTTGCATGCAAACAGTTTTCCAGGCGCAACCGTGACATTCGTATTCAGGCTATTCGTCGAGGCAGACTCATTGATGATCTTGTAGTCAAGAGCATCATCAAAACTGGTAGCCTTTAGCGCCATGATTGAGTCTACCGCGGTTTGAGATTCTTTTTAAGGATATCATCGTCTGACGCAACTGCAGGCTGTGAAGGTCTAGGAGGGATCCTGCCGCTTGGATAAACGGTAGTGCCTGTACGAGGGTCATAGACACCAGCACTTGCCTCGATTGGAATATCTGAAAATACCAGTTCTCCTCTAGGGTCCCGAGTTAGTCGCTCTGTGGGGGGAAGGGCGCGAACCTCTCCCTCGAGAAACTCACCCTTCACATAGCGAACGCCTTGTTCCTCGAAAAACTGGTCGATCTCCTCTGGACTATGACCAGCCTTCATCATCATTGCGCGATACTCCGCCGGATTAGCATTCATGGCTGCGCGCAATTCCTGCTGTTGACGACGGATGTAGTTATTCATCTCGTCTTTCGTCATCCCTGCAGCCTGAGCTCTTGTCAATGTTGGGAGCGTCTCCATAACTTCTCCTACTTCTTGAACGCAGCGAGAGCCTTCTCAGCTGAATCGCCCGCGATGTATGCAAGGCTCAAGTAGAGCCACTGGGTGGAATCAAGAATGCCAGCAATCAGCAAACCTGTGCCAAGGCCAAGAACCGCCAGACGACGCCATGAGATGCGCTTCTGTGAGTCAAACAAGGAAGTGATTAGATTCTTCATTATGAAGTCCTCTGATTTTCAAGCCATGTGACAAGCACCTTAGCCTGTGTACCGTTGGTAAGCGCCTCTTCCCAGTGAGCCTTGGTTATCCGGAATGAGATGTCTACCCCATCCACTTTGCCAGAATCCTCATGGGCAGTGCCCTCGGTAATGACCGCGTAGCTGAATGAAACAGCATTAAGTTCATCTTGTGTCATGGATTCCCCCCCGGTATCCAGCTTTCTGCGTGTGAAACCATGTACCAAACCCGAAAATCAGTCGTGACGGGATCACCCAAGTTAAGGACTACGCCATTATTGCCCTCTGGTGTGATACCGACAAACAGGTAAGCCTGTCCTGTCTCTTCAACAGCCAAGCTGTCGCTTGGTTCATACCGTACCCATTGATTGGGCCCGAAATGGTTCTTGTCCCCATCATATGCACGCATGCTGATAGATGTATTCAGGGTGATGGTATCATCAGTGTCTGGACCGATCCGAATATCAGCATAGTAATAAGTTGGGAATGAGTCTGTAGTTGGCGTTTCATTGTTGCCATAAAAGTAGGCTTCTGAAGCGTCAATCGGTCCTACATTGTACCCAACCTTGGGTTTGTCGAACTGGTCGGTATGGCTTGCGGTGGAATCTACTGCCATAGCCAAGTAGTTATTCGCCGGTATGTCGCCAACTGCTGCTTGTCCTGAGATCCCCACGTTAATCCATGGCTCAGGCTCCCGAGCGCCACCCCAATCAGCACCTGAAATAGCAATCAACTCGATTATCACACGAAGGGTGAACGCCTCTGTGAGAAGGATTCCCTGACCCTTTGAGTTGGTAAGGGGCTGTGAAAATACGCGCCCATTTGCGCCTCTTCCCGAGGTGGTGTAGTTATTGTCCCCATAGTCAGGGGTTACCCACCGAGTCAGAGACGCATCTTCAGTAAGTGATGTATAGATGCTTGCCGCAGCAACCCCACCTTCGGCGACTTGTGGATCAGTGAGCCGAAACCGACGCCAACCAGTCTTTTCCGGTGTCTGATTACCAAGCCCTTCGTGCTTAATGCCGCCTGGTGTTCGTGAACGACTCATGTTTTAGCCCGTGATTCGATTGACGTAGCCGTGAATATTAACCACATTCGTAGTGGCGCAGAAAGCTGCGATCACGTTGTCAGCGTCAGCAACCCAGCCGGGGACAATCAAGACCGTCTCATTTGGGTCAATATCAACTTTGATGTTACGATTGGCGGTTACGTTGCCCCATTCAATGACAAGCGTGACGGCAGATGTGTGAATGTTGTTGGCCCACAGCCAGACCTCATCTATGTCAGAAGTACCTGTCACTGCTGTATGAATAGTGGTCCCAGCGGTTGTAGTTGCCGCAATTAAAACACTGCTTTCGCCTTCGGCTGTTTCGCCACTTAGACGCTCTTTTGCGATTGTCGCCATTGTCTGATCCTATGAAAAAACTTGCATGTGAAGGACAAGATCCATATCGTTGTTTGCACCGCCACCGCCACCGCCGACGCTGGACATATCTGCCGATACGTCCATGAACTGAATCAGATACCAGTTGGTGCCATCGAAGGTCCAGACGGTAACATCACCAGCTGCAGTCGTAATGTCTGCACTGCCGGCTTTTAAGTTAGTGCTGGTACAATCGAACACAACAGCCGCTGTAGAGATAACTGTAACAGTCTGACCAGTTAGACCGTCATCGAACGTCGTTAGTGTTTGACCGCTCGCGTGGGTCTTCCACAAGTTCCCTGTAGCAACACTTGGGGTTGTGTCAGAGGAGCTGAAAGTTCCAAATGACCCACCGATATTAGTTGCAAACGCATCCTCTACTGAAATCTGAGCCTCAGGCGTAATCACGAATGCAGTGGTAGTTCCGTGTGTTGTTCCTACGCCAAACTCAAGACGATCGGTTCCGTCGTCTAAGCCGATTCGATAATCAACAGTGTTGCCGTCAAACGCCAGCATGTTGTCTTCTGTGTCACCATCACCAAGGGTTGCTGTGGTATCAACTGCAATCTCGCTGACCGTCAGTTGACCACCACCGCGATTGTAAAAGTCGCCCATGATCTTCCTCGATGGTGATTAGATGGTTCTTCTCGCTGCCCAATGAAGTCGCGCTTTCTTTAACGTGACTGTGCCTGCGTCTACCTTTATCCAAAGGTAGCACTTCCCTGCCGTAGTTTGACCAGTCGGTGCAGTGACCCACGTATCGAGCGCAATGGATGTATTGCGCAAACTAGTGTCAGTCATCCCTTGCCAGAGCGGGTTCCCTTGAGACACGCCCGTCATTGGGTCGTCGCCATCTGAATCCCACGCCAAGATCGCTGCTGCCTTAGTAGGACTGCCACTGGTAGCATCCAACTGTATATCTATGTGCGATAGATAGCAGGACTGGGGCAATGCTGATGATTTCGCATCGGCAGTTGTGTCCGTATGGATCAGAATGGCCTTACCAAGGACAAAACTAGTGGTAATCCCAGTTACGTCAGCATCATTGACTGCGAATCCCTGCATGGGAGCCTCCTAGGTCAGGGATTCAGGATCAGGTGAGGGCTTTTAGAACCCAGCCATACCAACTTGTTCCGTCACAAAAGAAAATTCCGCCTTCATCTTGTGCAATCGCAGGATTTCCCCCATGCCCAAGAGTGCTATCACCTGATGACTTGACGGTAATGGTCTCAGAATCGCCATCGGTGTTGTGAATGAGAAGAACCATGCCATTAGACGCGGCTTCAGGAGGGAGTAGCACATCAATTGACCCGCCGGGGTCAATCATTAGAATTTCGCCTTGAACCTGAAACTCGCCAGAAGTGCTCGTGGCATTCAAAACAAGCGTAGCTTCGGAACCACCAGCTGAAATAGCCTGAGCGCCACGGTTCATCGGGCGACCGAGAGTATTGCCGGCAATCAGGGCTGAAAGTTGGGACATTGTCTACTCCATTAATGGGGAGGGTTTGCGGGTAAAGAATAGCACGTTTGGGAGGACTGTATGCACCTTGTATATCACTCGGGCTCATTGCGGGGCATTATAGGTCGACGTTTAATGATGCGCTGTACACCAGTTCGCTTTCCTTCGAACGCTTCCTTGCCAACCGCTTTCTTCCAGTACGTAAGGATCTTTTGGTGGGCAGCCTGAGTCGTCGGTACCGGGAATGGCTTGATTCCAAGCAACCCAAGCAGCTCATCGTACCACTTGAGTCCAGCACGCGGTCCCGCTTCCTCGTTGTATATGCTTAATTGCTGGTTTGTCTCCCAAGCGCCGACTTTTGCGCCATATTCATGGATGGACCGCGAGATATACGCCAGTAGCTCCATTGGGCCAAGATTTGTTCGATCTAAGTAGGCCATCGTGTCCATTGACCGGCCGGCAAACGGTATTTGAATCATGTTCTTCCAAATCCACCAGAGACTACCGTTCCGGGCTAGGTAATGAGGATCATGTTCTCTACCTTCCACGTATCGGCGCGATAAGTCTATCTGTGGATTGGGTGCAATGTCGAAAACCTCGGAGAACATGCCACAAAGTATAGTGCGGTCCAGGTTCATGATGAATGGCTGAACTTCATTGAATGTGTTGATGTCCTTGCCATAGAAGAAGTCTCTTTGGCTGGCCAATACAAATGGAGCCTGAATCCACGGGTTGATATTGGTTATCATGTAGCGCTTGGCGTGCTCATCACCCTGAAGTGCCATTACCATTTCAGTGAGTAGTCCCCAGGCGTCATAGACGGGCATAGGCGGCGTGATGTACATCCATTTATCGATCATGTGGGTGTTCACAGCTGCCTGTTTGAAGCCAACAGCAAGCCTCGACTTGGCATAATCGCGCTCAAACAGCCGGACCTCAGTGTCTTCCTCGATGTATGCGTTCTGAACGCCCTTCATTAGCCGCAATTGACCGAGAATCCTGTCTGGGTTGGTCAAAAGGGTGTCCCAGAAGAGGTCCATGTTCTTCCGCATGTAACTGTAGAACATGAATATGTTGCGGAACCACACTTTTTCGATATCGGTGAGGTCTGCGTAGTCAAACGCTATTTTGCGAGCCAACTTAGCGGCAGATGCTGCACTTTCACCCCGCTCGAGGGCGTCCACAAAGACGCTCACGCGGTAGTAGTTGTCCATTGCGGTGGCTGATTCAATCAACGTCCGCTGCCACTCGTCTGCGCTCCAATAAATGCGGTTCACGCCACGAGATCGAAGCCTGTTGAGGTTCCTTGCCATCGTTTGCGGCGCTTCAGTGTAGATAAAACCAGACTTCAAGCCGTATATCTGAGCCAATTCAGTGATCTGGTCTGCTGTATAGACCGACCCATCCTTTGCGATCAGAATAGGATTGCCGAACTTGTAATCCCCGTCCTTCCACATTCGTACCACAACTGAAGTGGTCATCTTGTTGTTCTTGAAAACCGATCTAGCAGTACCAACCGGTCCCATGCCCTCGTACATCTGGAAAAACCCACCCATGCCAACGCCAAAGAAGTAAGCGGGGTTTGGCACCATGATTCCAGTGGTCACCCCCATCTTCATGTTCGTCATCGTGACGGGGAAATGGTTCATAAAGAAGTCGATGGCTCTCCCAACATTGGATTCAATCGTTTTTCCTACTGTAATCGCAGGTTCAATACCAACCGGAGAGCCAATCACGTCTGAGCGAAGACCCGGCACAGCGCCTAATCGAGCTGTGCCGATTTGAGAAGCACGATTGATAGCACCCTCGATCTCACCGACAAGAATTTGAGGAACAAGACCCTTTTGGCCGGAAGGAAACGTGTACTCAATGAACTCCTCTGGACGATATCGGTGGCCGTACCGGGCGATGATCTCCTGAGCCATGTTATAGGCGGGATAATCTTTTGGATTATTGACGACACCACCTGATGGACCCCTACTAAACAACGAGGTTTCAGGGTAGAGCTCCCTGCCAGGTGCCTGCGGTTCCCGAATTCGCTTAGCTACAAGCTTTTCCTCGCCTTCTTCAATCTTGTATAGACGCTCTTCAACTCTCGTCATTGAGAAATTGAGCTCCTGCTCAATGTACCACTTGACTCGTTTCCAAAACAGGTTCTCAGTCTCGATCGGAGAAGCGACCAGTTCACCAGTTGGACTGATGAGCGCTTGAGGCTTGCTGAATTTTTTGAGATCGCTTGGCATGCCGTATCGAACCATGTCGTCCGCCATGTCAGACATGATTTCGTAGGCGCGCATCCGGACAATCAGACTCAAAAACGCTTCTGTGGCTCGATACCGTGGGAGGCGCTTTCTACCGCCGATACCTCCAATTTTCTCAAGACCAGTTTCAAGTCCTTTCTCGAAGGACATCCACACCAACAGTTCCTTCCAACTCTCTCCACCCTCGTAGAAGAGTTTGTAAAGGCGTGCCGCATCTAGGTCGTGCAAGTTCCGCAAGACGGTCGCGTGCGGCTCTCCAGCCAAACCGATAGCGATCTTCTTGCCACGCTGAACGATTTGTTCCTTTCGATTAATCATGGCGTCTCGAATGCGCTCAATGGCCTTTCCAAGAACCATGCGCTCATTCTGCGCCAACTTGGTGGGATCCTTGCCCCGATGGATTTCCAAATAGTTAAACGCCTCTGTCAACTCTCCTGGTAGCCCCTCGACCCCACGACCAGTTCGATCCACAAGTGCCTGCAGTTCAATGATGCTGGATGGACGAAGCAGGAATTCAAGTTTCTTTGGAGCAGGCTTGGGCTTTTCGCCCTTTGGAGGCTTGGCTGGAGGCTCTATCATCGAGTATTCGGGCGTAACCTCATCGCCTTTGCCCAAAAGAATCTCGGGAGGCAATGGCTCAGCAATCATTTCTCCAGCAGCCTCTCGTTCAACTGTAGTCGCGATCTTATGCCTAGACTTCTCTGCGTCTGTGAACTCCGTGAGAAGGTCAATCCAGCCCTTCTTGGCCGGAATCTTCGTTACAGCCTTCTCTGGATCGATATCTTTTTCGATAATCTCATGAAGGCGAGGGTACTCAACCCTAGATCCGACTATCGCATCGACTTTGTTGACCTCTACAGGAGCCGTAAGGTTTGTTCGAAGTTGATCGAACACCATATCAAGGGTCATGTCCTTGTCGCCCTTCATTGCTTCACGCGCCCAGCGGAACACGTCCATGCCCGCTTGCTCGAGCTTCCGTAAGTGCACATCAACCACTTCGCGTTGAGCTGGGCCTACAACGTGCTTCAATTCATCGGGGACTTCAAAGGCCTTCTTCACATTGGCACGCCATTGGGCAATGTGCTCACTAGAATCGGCTGCGCGGTCAATACTATCGCGAATGGCAATCCACAGCGCCTTTCCCAAACTCTCTGGAATCGCTGTGGAGTAATGAGTCTTACGGGCAAACACGCCCGCTTCGAGGTCCCTCATTACTTCATTGATTCTTCCAAATTCATCGTGCGAGATTATGCTTAGGTCAGCATCCACATCGAGAAATCTCTCATAGAGAATTTTACCTGCTGGTTCATTGGCCAACTGCCGCAAGAACACCCGCATGCGCGCCTGCTGGATCTCGTTCAGTTCGTAACTTCCGGTTTTCGGATTTCGGATTGAATCCTGGGTATCGCCAAGCACTGATGCAATCTTTGCTCGAATAGTCTTTGCGATAGACTTGAACCGCTCTGGTGTGACGTGGCTTCTCTTAGTAATACTAATCAATTTGGTTGAGCCGATCTTCCGCTTGAAATGCTCGCCTATTGTGTACCCAACCGCACGGGAGAAGAGATCGGCCGCACTAATTTCGGTCATGTCATCAGTGATGCCAAGCGCTTGTCGGACATACGTTGGGTTGAATTCCACTTCCCAGAATTCACGCTGGCGACCAGCTGCAGGAACTTTTCCTTCAATAACGCCTTCAATGCCTGCTTTTACTCGAACCAACTTAGGAGGCCTATTCCTACGCCCACCCTTCATGATTGCAACAACATCATCGTTTAAGATCTCAGGGAAGTTAAAGATCTTATGGAACTTGTCCCTAGTCTCGAGCCTAATTCCAATGGTCTCAGCCTCTGCCGCAATCCGCATCCAATAGACACCAAATCGAGACTGGAAGTCGGCAAAAAAGCGCGAAACAGGGCCGGTAGCCCCAGAACCCTTCTCAAAGAAGATATCTATCTTTGCACTCAGTTTCTCTTTGCCGCGAGCGGTCAAAATCGTTCGCTTAGCGCCATCTGGACCATCAACGACGATGTTGTCAAACTGACGATATAGGCTGTTAACCCACCGATCTCCCATCAATGTTCGAAGCGGTCCATAGTCGAGGTCGTCCGACAGAAACAACGCCTCAATATCGCCACTCCGGAACAACGCAGAGAGTCGCTTGGCTTGAACGCTGTTGAGGCTCAATTCTGGAAAAGTCGCACGAGCCTTCTTGACTGCTCCCTTCTTGACCTTCTTGACCTTTTTGACCTTTTGACCAAACGAGTCAATTCTCCAAGACGACCCTGCATTTTCTGCCGGATCAAGCTTTTCAACCTTGAGATTTGCAAAGTAGTCAGACGGACGTTTGAACTGTGCGTAGGCATCAGCCTCGTCCAATGCTGCGCGAGTGGCCTGGGTCTCAAGGTAGCCCATGATAACGGGGTACTCATCAGCAGTAATTGTCCCATCGACATACAGTTCAGTAACTTCGCTAGCGACCTTTTTGTACTCATCGCTCATACGCAACACGGCGGTGTCTGGGTCACCGTTCTTCATCATGATATTAATCAATGCCACATGAAGTTTTCCAGATTCAGATAGCTTTTCTCCGAGCTGCCTCTCGACATCTCTCGCATCAGTTACAATATCGAGAACTCGACGGAGTGTGGCTTTCAGTTTTGGCGGCAGATTCTCGTAAAGGCTTACGCCATCTGAACCATCGAGCTTGTATCGAACATAGGTCTCAACTACGTCCGATATGTTCTCCCAGGGAGCCGTCCGCATGCTTATCTTGAGTTCATCAACTGCCGCTTCAAACGACAACGGCTTCTTGCCCCGTTCCATTGGGGGCAGAATCCGATCAATTATCCATGACTCTTCGTAACCGATGGCCTCGTCACCTGTTCGCTCCAACACACTTCTTAATGTTGCTGCGTCTATGGCCTGGGTCTCTGGAAATCGTCCTTTCACGAGGGCTTGAGCCCTATTTACGCGTCGAATTGATTTGTAGATCAATTGGTATCCGCGAGGAGGAAGTGCACCAGCCATAAACGCCCGCATCCGGTATCCCTTCACTGGGAACTGTCGCAGAGTTTTGCCGCCACGGTACGTGAATCGAACTGGAGCAGAGGCAATCTTGAATTGTCCTTTCTCCCATGGAACTAGGAAGTCCAGACCAAGGCCAAGAATGGCTGACATGTGATACCAGGGGTCTCCACGGTCCTTTCCACGCATCAGGGCTTCATCAGTCAGGTGACGAGTAAAGCCGAGATCTCTCGTCTCAATATTCGCCAGCAATCGAGCAAAATAAGTCGAATCAGGAGACCGTATCCCAAGGTTGTAGTAGAAGTCCCTACTGGCAGGTGTGATCGGGATATCGTATGGAAGTCGAGCTTCCGCAATCGTGTCGGTCAATGCGCTGAGTATCGACATCCAACGAGCGACCTGGCCCTCCACTACCCGTACCTGTCCATCGATCTTTTCAGTGGTCATCATTAGATCACCGAAGCCTTGCTCTATCGAAAGCAGGGTCTGATAGCCAGAGGCATTCTGCGAATCGATCATGTAGTCCGCCCCGGTTAGGATGCGGTCCACCACTTTATTAGTACTCGGGACGGTGCCTGCATACACTTCTGATGGCAGTTGGCCAAACGGGACGGTGTTCAATACCCGCTGGAGCTGGTCGTCATCTTCGCCATCAAGCACCATAATAGAGAACCGCCTAAGCGGCATGTACTGCTTTTGCGAAGCTAGGTCTGGGTTGCGCTTCACATATTCAACCGCCATAGAGAGATCGGGTAGCGCGAATTGGGCCTCTTTCGGCAGATCTCGGTATGAATACGAGAGGATATTTCTACCGAGCTCCGTCTTCAATTTGGCTTGAATTGATTCTTCACTCTCGCCTCTGTCTCGAGCCAGCCGAATGGAAAGCGTGATGTGCTCAAGTGCTTCGGTTGGTCGGGTTCCCCGAACTTCTTCCTTGAATCGCTTGAGGTCCTCACCCTCTAGGAGAAGCGGGGCGAATATGTGTTCTACAGCTCCACTGGCAATGGCGGTTCGCGAGATAAGGTCCCTAAGGCCACCGGCAACCATTATGGGACTACCTCCGCCCCACGTGGTTACCTTATTCTGACTATCTTTATAGATCGGAACAGGTCGCCAGAAAGACTTGTTCTGATCGCCCCGCATAAGACCCATCTCTTGGGCCTCCTCGAGACTCATATTGGTAGAGCCAGTAAACGCTTTTCGAATGCTCTCAGTCCAGGTCGCCCCGTCATCTAGAGCTTCTTGGTATTCCCTCGTCTTCTGCTGCCGTTCCTTGATCCTATATTCAAATGGCTTGTGCTGTCCTCCTGGTAGGATCGGGATCTGACGAGTATTAAGAGCCCTACCGAATATTCCAGGGAGAGTAGTAGGAAAAAGCACGTCTTCTGGGAAGATATTGGGAGGTGCTTCTTTGATCATCTCTTCAGCGATGTCATCCTCACCCTGATCAACGGCATTGAAGATCTCGCTGAGCCTCTTGTCCGCCACCCCGACATCCCTCAAGTATGGCTTTTTCTCCAACATGGACCTGAGATCGCTGACGGACGGTCGGTCAAACGGAATCGCTCTTTCAAGCGGGTGTTGACGCGCAAGAACCTCTTCCTCAGAGACTTCTCGTTCGATCTCTTCGGGACTAACGCCACCTGGATTGACCGTTATGAATTGGTCCCTGACCGCCTTCAGGTAATCCCGCAACGCTTGGGAGATGGACTGACTGGTCTCCATGGGGGGGATGGGCTTTTCGAACTGTAAAGACGGCGTGTACTCTTTGATTGTGCGCAGAACATCTTCAGGAATTGGTTCAATATCTGACGGCACATCGGCGATGAGTTTTGAGGCATCTGGACCAAGGAACTCCCTTAAGTTTTCAGCAAGGAGTTCCTCTTCTCTACGGCTAATAGGCTCTGCCATGTCTTGTACCCCTACTGCCCATCGTCTTGTTTCTGCTGCACCAACTGCTCAACTTGATGCTCAAGGTCTTCAATCCTCTTGTCTTCATCATCACTGGTTGCCCAATCGTAGACCATGTACATGAGTGGAGCCTCAAACATTAACTCCATGCCATGATCAACAATTAAATTCGCTAGTTCCACTCTCGACATAGTTTTAAGCAGCGGTGCTAATTTTACAGCACTTGAAGCCCAACTCACCCCGCTTCCGAGAGCCACACCTGTTGCCGTCAATCTGGCGAGTCTTGGCTTCATTTCTCGCGACCAGATCTCGTGGATTCGCTCATCTCGAACCTCGTTTCTCCTTTCGACGAGAAACATAAATCGGTCGTATTTTGACCCTTCTGTTGGGTATTGGCTTTCAATCGAAACTGGGATGGGGCCTAAACCAAACATTCCTGGCTGTGCCATAGTTTCAGAAAGTTCAAGATCCTTCGGAAAGATACTTTGCGTAGCCAATTTCATCAGGTCATCGTCCGTCAAGACGCTAGCTGTACGACTTTCTGGGCCAATGCGTTCGGCTGGTTGTTTCGAAACCGGAAGTGGCTCGTATATATCGGTCTCTCCAAAGTGTTCCCACGGGTCTATTCGGCTTTCTCGTTTGGGGCGTCCTTTAAGTCTTGCAGCAACTCCCGGCTGTTCGAGCCACGCAACCTCATCTACCTCTTCTTTCGCGGCTTCGATTACCCTTTGTTGAGCTCTTTTTCTTAAGCGATCATCCCTAGCCATCCGGGCAAGCCTATCTGGATCGTTTTCCGTAGACGATGTCGTCGAACTACTAACAAGAATGTTCTCGTCACTTGCATCAACGTCCTGTTCAATTGGCGACACCTGCGGCGACCCAGATGCCTTTCTAGCCTTGAGTATCATTGCTTTTCGTTCTTCAGGAGTCATTCTGTCGCCTCGTAAGTGCTAAAAGAGCCGGGGTCATCTATCACAGTCTGATCCGCAAGAGCACCGAGCTGCGTGTTCAGATGAGATGCTGTCAACTTAAACGCATCAGCCCCAATTTTAGGGTACATCGTGTGAAAGTCATCCAGCGCACTACGAATGTTCACTCCAGCTGACCCAAGCAAGAGATCAAGTTCCGGGTCAGAAACAAGGCTGTAGAGTTTCTGCATCGCCTCGTAGGTGGCTTTATCGTCGTCACGCTCGCTAGCCTCAAGAACATTCTCGATATGCGGGTTCAGCCCCCTAGAGACACTGGTTCTGAATTGGGCGGCCTTTGCTAAGTACGATGCTTGATCCGCCAATCTAAGTAATTCAGCCTCGTCGTCCGAACCCTGGACTCCCGTACCTGCTGACTCTCTGAAAGAGCGCTCCAAAAACCCGTGGTCTCTCGTCAAGATAGTCCGATCGGTATTTTCAGATAAAGCATCTAAGAAAGTCTTCCCATACGTATCTTTGATGTCTGGATCTTTGCTCACCACGTTTTTATATTGTTCAACCAGATCTTTGATTGAAACAGCCTTTGTCCCAGTTCCAGGGTCCACTCCTCCAATTTCCGTGTCCGTATCCAGAAAGGCCATCGGGGCAATGGCATCACCGTAAAGATCAAACCCCTTGACAATCTGATCCATCAGGACTGATGGTGCCTCAGTGTTATCTCGGTATTGACCGATCTTGGTCTTCAAGAAATCCGAAAGGTTTCCACCGGTTCCTTCATCGTAATCCACCCGTCCTGCTTCAACGCTTCGGCGAAGGGACGGCTCTGCCTCGTACATCTCCCCGAACGCAGTCATCCGGCTTCCTACTCGAGATGGCCGTTTGTACATTCCACCGCCACGCAGTAGATACTGGAACTCCTCTTCTGCGCGACTTTCGCGTCCTCTCGCCACGTCAAGTCGTTTGACAAGCCCATCAATGATGCTTTGAACTGCCTCTTGCGCTTTAGCACCACCGGTAATTTTTTCAAGATCCTCAGGCGAAGGTACTGTGGTTCCACCCCCAACCCCACCCAAGATGTCCAGTTGCATTCTAGTGGCCTGTCCGCCTAATCGTTCTTCCTTCGCGTGCTCTTCCCAAATGTCTTTCCTTGGGTCACCACTTTTCGCGCGATTAGTTTCCGCTATAAGAACAGATCTCAACCGTTCAATATCCTCAAGGGAACCTTCAGCCTTTTTTAGGTCGTCTGGCGTAAGATCATTTATCCTGCTAAGAATTCCTCCCTCACGTTCCTCAAGGATATTCCCTGCCTGGCTCCAAGCATATAACCAAAACTTTTGAAGGCCTATGGGGCCTTCGTCTGTCTTTGACTCGTCTTTGCCTGCATTTACTCCGTCACGCCAGGCATAAGCGAGACTACCGAGCCTATTATTGAAGGTTTTTTCATCATCCCCAGTCCACTTATTGGCTTTTTTCGCCTCTCTCCTTTCTGCAGCCTTAGACATGTAAGTTGAGAGGTTCGTCGTCATGCTCTCGATGGTGCTAGTAATTTGTTCTTTTGCCTTTACTGGAGCCTGCTTATTAATCCACGCCATGTCGTAGAGATATGCCTGTTTAAGGACACCCGATTTCGCTATGCTTTGACGCGTGTTGGCGATCCACCTAGCGCGGCGATCCTTTCCCGCCTCTTCCATGTACTTAGAGAGAATCTCCTGTTTTGCTTTCTGGTCTTCTCTCGCCATCTTCGCTTTCAATTCGTGCAATTTTACGATGCGACCTTCGATTTCACCAGCTTCTTTCCTTCGTCTAGACGGGTCGGCTGCTGCAAGTTGTTGCTTCCAGAGCATCTCGTCGCGCTCACTCCGGCGCTGCATCCAATTGCTGAAATAATCGAACGCCGTATACGGTTCAACTCGTGAGCCACGAGACCCTCCACGGGTAAGTTTAAGAGCCATGTTGACCTCCGCTTAGTTCCTATGAGTAATTCGCAAGAATGTGCCAACCTACTCCAGATGAAACGCAGATTAGGCATCCACGCTCTGGAATAGAAATTCGCGTTTGCTTGTCAAGTTTATCATCCCCGATAGTCTCGAGCAGGACATCGCTACCAGCGACATCGTCTACCCTCTTGATCATGTAAATATGGTTCACGCTGATAGATGAAAGCGGAAACCTAACGGTGATGATTTTCTTCGATGCATCTACCAAGACAATGGGCGACTGACCAAGTACATGATCATTGTAAACCCATAGTGTAGAAAGAAGGAACGGGTTCAGTCCAGCTAGGCTGCCGGCAACCAGGCTACCAGCCGTACTAGCGCGGCCACGAAGTGACTTGAGATTCGGCGCTGAGACCCTTCCTCTAAATTCCCAATTGGCTGAGAGGTCGAGCTTATCAGGCCTGATCGACCCGTCTAGGATGTTCTCTCCATCAATCGCGCCATCTGGGATATCAACGTCTTCAAACGCAGCGCCCATAGCATCAATGAAGTGCTCGAACTGCTCCTCATCAGCTGTGAACGGATTCTCTGGCATGGATTTCCTTACTATTCTGTTTTCGATACCACCGACCGATCACGAGGCCCCTCC
>Ga0208156_1000215_pt1 | contig 28346 bp, 19 predicted proteins | sample 1_EtaG_FD_184073 | JGI IMG/M metagenome (GOLD analysis project Ga0208156, IMG submission 184073) | Marine viral communities from the Subarctic Pacific Ocean - 1_ETSP_OMZ_AT15124 metaG (SPAdes) (version 2) | ecosystem: Environmental > Aquatic > Marine > Oceanic | place: Pacific Ocean | collected...
TCTTCCTGGGGGCAAGGAGCTTGGGGGATTGGCGAATCTTCTACAACCAAAATTCGTTTTTGGTCTCAGTCTAATTTCGGGGAAGATTTAATTTTCGGCCACGGCGGGGGCAGTATATATTACTGGGACGCTACCAACGGGGTTGGCACCAGAGGGGTCTTGTTATCCAGTTTAAGTGGTGCTTCTGATGTGCCGACAGTGCAGAATATTATACTTGTATCGGATATTAACAGGTTTGTGTTCTGTTTTGGGACAAACCCGGTAGGTGACACTACTTTAGATCCCACACTCCTTAGATGGTCTGACCAGGAAAACGCCGTTGATTGGACCCCTTCTGCTACAAATCAAGCGGGTAGTTTACGGCTTTCCAGAGGTACCAAAATTGTTACTGCGTCTCAGGCACGGCAAGAAGTATTGGTGTGGACAGACTCTTCTTTGTACTCATTACAGTATGTTGGAGCCCCGGTTGTATGGACAGCGTCTCTTGTCGGAGAGAATGTGTCTATTTCTTCACAGAGCGCGGTAGCTTACGCTAATGGTGTCGCGTATTGGATGGGTAAGGATAAGTTTTATAAGTACGATGGGCGTACCCAGCCATTGCAATGTGATGTAAGGAAGTATGTGTTTAATGATTTTAATACCTCCCAGTATACACAGGTATTTGCAGGTACGAACGAATCGTTTCATGAGATATGGTGGTTCTATTGTTCCACTTCGGCCACAAATATTGATAAGTATGTAATCTACAATTATCTTGAAGACATATGGTATTTCGGTACGTTAGCCCGCACCGCTTGGCTTGATTCAGGGTTAAGAGATAGTCCCCTAGCCGCTACTTACTCGTATAATTTGGTCGATCATGAGGATGGGATAGATGACAACCAAGGGAGTAGCGCAGCAGCTATAAATGCTTATGCTGTGTCTTCGGAATTTGATCTTGATGACGGGCATAAATACATGTTTGTGAATCGGGTGATACCCGATATTTCTTTTGATGGTTCCACAGCTGATAACCCTGTTGCAACTTTGACCCTAAGCCCTTTGGCGAATCCTGGTGCTGGATATACCTCCCCCACGTCCACGGGAGGCGTGAATAACGCAACAGTTACCCGTACCGCGACCTCTCCGGTGGAGGTTTTTACGGAACAATTAGATGTAAGGGTACGGGGGCGGCAACTATCCATGCGTGTTGAATCCGATGCTACGGGAGTTGCATGGCAACTAGGCTCACCGCGGCTTGATATGCGGCCAGATGGGCGACGGTAATGGCTGTTGATAACACAAAATATAACGTATTTTTTCGTGCTCCCGCGCTTCCATATCCTCCCATTGAGTACTCACGGGAGAGTTTTGAGCAGTTTAACAACGTATTGCGGCTGTATTTTAAACAACTGGATACCGCGGTTAGGAACGCTAATACCGCTGACAAAGCTGAAGCGGCAGCGTGGTTTTTTAAATAATGGCAAACGTATACACAAATGCAAAGGTAGATTTAACGACTACTGGTATAACAACGCTATATACGGCCCCTGCGTTAACTACCAGTATTGTTAATTCTATTCTTGTGTCCGAGGATTCTGGTAACGCTGATACAATAACTCTGACACTTACCAATTCTGCTAGTGCCGTGTTTAGTCTATTTAAGACCAAAGCTGTATCCGCAAACGCTACCACAGAGCTACTTACCGCTCCTCTGGTAGTGCAGACGGGGGAAGTATTAAAAGCAACTGCTGCTACCGCCAATAGACTGCATGTTGTAGCGAGTATTTTGGAGATCACCTGATGCGAGTAGTAAATAGCAGTAAGGAAGAACTTCCTCCAGCATCCATTATAGCCATGCATGTTGAGGGGACTGATAAAAGGGGTAGATCCACCCACGAAATTTTAATGATGATTGCAAAAGAGGGGACGTTGGAAAACGCGGATATGACCCAATTTGGCAATACGGTGTTTCTTGGGCACACAGGAACAACCAGCACGACTAAGATGATTGGTAGAGCATTTAATGTAGACACAGCTAAAAATTTTATAGTCAATATATTGGAGTATGTACGGTATTTGCAGGATAAGGGGGTCACTCATTACGCTACGCAAATAAGCGACGATACGTTGCTCGGAGCGTTTAAAATTATTAAGCGGAAACTGGAGGCGAAAGACTCTACCGTTCGTATTCTGCCAACCAAGTCAGGTGGCCACGCCATGTTCGTCAATCTTGGCCGCGAGTTCGTAAGGTAAGTCTATGAGTTCGGTATTTGATGCAGTCTTTGATGTGTTTGAGGATGTCGCTGACTTTATTGTTGACGATATCTTAGAGCCCGTTGTCGATGCAGTTGAGGATGTAGTCGAAGGAATCGCTGATGATCCGATAACGTTCATTGCTATGACTGCAGCTACATTTATCCCCGGTGGGCAGTGGGCAATACCTCTTATCAGTGCTGCTTCGACTGCGGCCAAGGGAGGGGATATTGAGGATGTTCTCCTTTCAGCGGCGGCATCATATGTGGGGTCACAAGTTGTAGCCCCTGCCGCAGGAAAATGGGCGGCGACTGCTGTTGGAGGATCTGCGGCAACAAAAGCAGCAGTATCCCAAATTGTTGGGGGAGCTACCGGTTCAGCTACAAGTGCGGTAATCAGGGGAGAAGATCCTGTAGACGCGTTTGTTTCCGGTGGTCTTCAGGCAGGAGTAAGCGCGGGACTTGGGTATATTGAAGCGACAATGCTCCCAAAAACTACCACTGTTAGTGGTGGAACGGCTGGAGTTCCTGGTCCTATAGGGGTACCCGGTGCTATTAGCGAAATACCTTTCTTTGAAGAATACCCGGAAATTAAAAATGTAATAGCTGCTTCTATTGGTAGCGCGCTATCTGGAGAAAAGGTAACCGCGGGCACTATAATTGGAGCTGTTGCTAAGGCACAAGTTACAACTGAACTTGTTAGAGAACATATCAATAGCGCAGGTTTTGAATTTGATCCTACAGTTGCCGAAGATGCTTCGTACCTTTCTTTCCTTACTAGCACCATCCAAAATGTTGTCGATGCTACTTTTGACCCCGGTAAGGATGTATCCGATTCGTTACTTGCGTCAATGAACGAATATGGAACACAGCAACTTAATGAAATCTTAGATGAGCAGATTAAAAGCGCTATTAATGTAATATCCAGTGGGTATGGAGAACTTGATGCAGCCGCTTCGGAGTTGGCGGATGGGCAGTCTGAATTCGAGGACTTAAACGCTCGGTATGAGCAGGAGAAGGCGGATTATAATACCGCAATAAATGGTCATAATGGGGTTATTAGTGCGGTTAATAAGGAACAAAATCGGGTTACGGGACTTTATGACCAAATTACCCCGGCTGAAAACGCATATAATGCTGGGAGGGCGAAGTCTCAAGGGCTAGTAGATAAATATAATAGTACTGCGGAAGCCTCTAACGCGGCTGGTAAAAAGTATAAGCAGGAACTGGAGAAGCTGGAAAATGAACATCGGGATGAGTATGGTGTAGTTGATTACAGTTCTTTTGCCGGTACATCATATGATGAGTATGGCAACGAATACAACTATACAGGTTATTATGATGATATGGGTGTGTGGCAAGCCGCCCCGGTCCTTCCGACAAACCCCAAGCCGAAATATGACGCGGAGTTAAAGAAGACAAAATCCGAATTGACTGCGCAGCAGGCAGAGAACGCGAGTTTATTGGACAGTCTAAACGGGGTGATAACTACGTATAATAGCGCCGCAACAGCATTTGATAATAAGTATAAAACCACTTATTTGCCGCAGATGAATACGTATAAGGCTGCCGCCGATAAGGCGCTTGTTAACGTTAATACGATAAACACAGAGGCAGAAAAGAAGGTAGTTCATCTAGAAGCCGTAAAAGAAAAACATAGAGCCACACAAGAAGATATGAGCGATGCGGCTGGCGATCTCAGTGATTTAGAGAAAAAAGTAAAAGAGAGCGCTCAAAAAGATATTGCGCACGCTCTCACTGATGGGGAGTTTAATGGGGAGTGGTATAGCCAGGAGTTTAGTGTACCCAACGCTGCTGCACATTATCTTGAGAATAAAGAAGGGCCTGTAAACCAAGAGCAATACGAAACCGAATTAGACTACGCGACAACTGCACTTGCGGATAAGGTAGCAGAGGCCGCTGGTGTACCCCTGACGGCAATGAACGCTAAGGAGAGGAAAGAATTAAATGCTGAGACCAAACTATTTATTGAAGAACATGATAGGTTCTGGGAGGTAACAACTCCAGAAGCACTTGCTGCACCAGAGACTATTCCAGAGTTTGGTAATCTTGTAGATACGGTTTCCAGTAAGGTTGCGTCAAAGGTAGGCAATCCTGACACTTGGAACAAAGAAGCTGCTTATGAGCGGGGGAAAAATGTAACTGACCTAGATATCGTTGCGGGCAGAGCTACGCTTATAGCGGATGAGGATGGAGAGCTTACATGGCGTAGCGTTTATGATACGCCGTCAGTGAAGAAGTGGGATAAGGAACTAAACGATTTTGTCGTAGAGAAAGCTAGATTTACTCCCATGAATCCAACCTCTCATGGTTACTGGATGAATGAGAGTAGCGGCGGAACAAATGTCGTTAACCGAGAGGGTGATGGAGTTGGGGCTTTCCAGATACGGCCCGAAACTGCTATCCAACCAGGATATAACATACCATCTTTGTTCCCTAAACTTAGTGCAGAGATTGGGGCGGGGAAGAAATATGCTACCGCCAAGGAAGCTTATCTAGCCAACAAAGAAGAAGTTGATGCGGTCCTCATGGACCCTCTGGAAGCAGAAGCTTTTGTTATGGACTACCATAATATAGCAACGGAGATACTGGGTAGTCCCGAAGCCGCAATTCTAGCCTATAACCAAGGAATTGGATCGGTACAGAACGCTATAGCGGAGGGCAACTTTGACCCTGCAACAACAGATTATGTCTCTAAACACAGTGCAGCTGCCGAAACTTTTGACCCAGATAGCGAAGTAGGTATCGGTGCTCATACTGCTGAAGGAGAGGTAATCTTCCCAGGAAAGAGTTATACAGAAGCAGAATTATTAGATCCAACACTCCTAACGGCTGCATTAAAAGCGGAGGTAATATCCCCAGCAGGTGGAACTTCTGTTAGGACGTTACGGGATATAAATCCCAGAGCTTGGGTAGCTGCAAATGCAGAAGCTAATAAAAATATTCCTGAAGCTGTAAAAGCTAATATGGACCCATCCACAGTGAAACTTATGGAATTTGGCGGGTCTATATCAAATGTTGAGGGTGCAACCAAAGGAAATCCTTTTTACGACGATATATTTGACCACTTATACGAAATACAAAAAGATCCAGACAAGCTTGCTGCTAACCGGGGAAAAAGTAACGGTCTAGCTGTGATCGTTGGGGGTGCAGGTGATTGGCTCAAGGGTCTCGTTGGCACCGCTGCAGTAGCTTATAGGAATCTTAATAAAGTTCTTGCAGCGGGGAATCTTCCAAGAATCCTTACGAACCCGGAAGCTGTAGGAAAAGATTATGCTCTGGCGCTAGATACGGCAGGTCGGATAGAAGAAGTTGGTGCTCTAGCCTATGGATATGTACTAGGAGAAGCAGCTAATCTTCAAACAGAAGCGCATAAAGATAGCGTGGGTAGAATGCAGAAAGCTCTTGCTTCTGCCAATAAAAACTCGGATGGGAGTGAGAAAACCCACACAGATGGTACTTCGCTATCTATATTTGAAAAGGGTCTTAATGTAATTGAAGCTCATTGGGGACAGATAACTGGCCCTGAGTTATTTGCTTATACTACTGAATTTGTAGGACGGGAACTCGTTGAAGAAGGTATTAATGCAGTTCTTAGTCTTGGTACTGGGCTTGCTGCCAGAGGAGTAGCAAGAGGTTTAGGGGCAGCTGAAGACGTAGCCAGAGCTGTTATGAAGAAGTGGGGGTTTGGAACAGCAGTAACTTTAGATGCAGTTGAGGTTGTTGGGCAGACATATATATCTGTTAAGAAGGAGATTAAGGATGAAGCTCTAAGGCAGGGTATGTCTGAGGCCGATGCCGATCTTTATGCTACTACTGTGGCTACTAATTCCGCATCTACCGCGGCACTCGTAAACGTAGCTTCTATGGGCTTTTTGGGGGGCGCAAGATTTGAAAAAACAATAAGTGATTTGCTACCCAATCTTGCAAATAAAACACCCGCTGCCCAACAGGCAATCAAATCTTGGCTCCGTAATGTACAGAAAGAATCTTTGGGGCTATTAAAAGATATTGGGGGGGAAGTAACGCAAGAAATATTAGAAGATACTGCGGGCAATGTAGTTAAAAATATTGGTTTGCCTTTTACACAACAGAGTCTTTTGGCCCTTAATCCAGAGCATGATGTTGTAGACGATCTTTGGCAGGGTTTTGTAGCTAGTGTAGTATCTTCTGTGGGAGTAACTGCGGGTATTTCAGGATCTGCGCGGGCAAAAAATTTAGCATTTAATCCAGTTCAAGAAGAGGACATAGGATTTGGCGAGTTAGATATTGGGGCTAATCTAAAAATAGCTTTTAATCCACATGTTCACGATGCTGTCAAAACCGCCCCTAATACGGCGGAGGGGGCTGCACAGGTTAAAGAACAGCTGAAAGCTGCTGGTATCACTGATAAAGGCATAGAGAGTAACTTACTAAACAAAGTTTACGACGAAGGCATCATCAGCACTGTAGAGGCAGAAAGGGCTGCTGCTGAGGCTACCGCTGAACACGATTATGTATTTTCTGATGAGGAGGTGTTTTCCTTTGTTGGCCCCACTTCTGACGAGGCTGACTTCTTTGATACAGTCAGTGATTACGCAGATGCGGGTTATTTTAGTACAGAAGAAATTATAGCTGCGGCAGAAGCTGAAGGCATAGTACTAAGTGACGATCAAGTAGCGCAGTACGTAAAACAGGGAGATGAACAGGCACTGACGACTGCCTTGCGGGAAAAACTTGATCCCCAAGCTACCTCTCTGGAGGAAGTTAAGACAATATTTGAGGAAGATTTCGCGGATTTTGAATACGCCGACGAAGATATTAAGAAGTTTATCGGGCCTGATATTACAGAAGCCGAGGCTAAATTAGAGATTGCAAAGCTTGTCGAGGAAGAGACTATCAGCCCTGAAGAAATTAAAGCTATAGCGGCAGAACAGAAAATTACTATTAGTGATCAAGAAGCACAGGATCTTGCTGGACAGAAAAACGAGCAAGCCGAATCTGAAAGATTAGCAGAGCTATTTGGTAGTAGGTACACCTCCCCGGAAGAAGCGGAGGCGATGTTCAAAGCTAATTTCCCAGACTTCGTCCCCACCGAAGAACATATTGCTGCTGTTACAGGTGAAGTTTCAGAAGACCAAGCTGAATTAGATATCGGGATTCTTGTCGATGAAGAGACTTTTACTGCTGAAGAAGCTATAGCCGCGGCTCTGGATGAAGGACACGTACTCCCCGCAGATAAAGCAACAGAATATGCGGGGCAGAAAAACCAAAAAGCAACTGAAGCTATTGTAAAAAAAGATGCTGATCCTCTGGCTATTACGCCGGAAGAAGTGCGGACAGTATTTGAGGAAGATTTCGCGGATTTTGAATATACCGATGCAGATATCGCTGCTATCGCGGGGAACACCCCAGAAGCTCAAATTAGAGAAGATGTTACAGAATATGTTGATCCTAGATGGTTTGATGAGGGTGAAGTTAGAGCTTTAGCAGAACAACAAGGACTCACTCTTGATGATACAGAGGTAGAAGCTCTTGCTGGACAGAAGAATCAAGCTGAAGAAGAGGCAAAGCTAGGCCCTATATTTGATGAGAGGTTCGTTACAGCAGCGGAAGCGGAAGCATACCTAGCAGATTTTGAGTACACTCCGACTCAGGAAGAAATTAACAGTTTTACCGGTGAAACTTCTGAAGCCCAAGCTGAATTAAATATTGGAACCTATGTCGATGAAAATACCCTCAGTGATGCCGAAGTTATAGCTTTAGCGGAACAACACGGACTTACTCTTAGTGCTGAGGAAGTAGCAACTCATATTGGTCAGAAGAATCAAGTTGAAGAAGAGGCAAAGCTAGGCCCTATATTTGATGAGAGGTTTGTCACAGCAGAAGAAGCAGAAGCATACCTAGCAGATTTTGAATATGCCCCGACCCCGGAAGAAATTAGCAGTTTTACTGGTGAAACTTCAGAGACTGAACAGCAAGCAGCTATTGAGACCTATACGGGTGATCGTAAAACCACCGAAAAAGAAGCTACTACATATCTTGAAGAGCTAGGATTTGATGTTAGTAAGTTGCCCGAAGGTTTTGTCGATCCGTATGTAAAACAAGGGCTGCAAACAGAGACCTTTAAGGACATTGAAGAAGCTTCTGATCCCTTTATGGTCTATGAGGCTGAGGCTGTTCAAGCGCTAAAAGATGCTGGCCTTGCGGATGCTCTTCCAGAAGATGTTGCGGTGCTTACAGGACAATATGACCAGAGTCTACTAGCGGGTAAGATAAAAGAGGCAACCCCCGGTATACGTTACGGCATACTACAGGGAAAAGTCACAGAACTTGCCGATAAACTTGGTATGGACACCGATGCACTGGCGCAGAATATTGCTGGGGTAGAGACCGATATTGACGCCATTTCGAACATCATCGGTAAGCCCGCAACCGAGGTCACTGATGTAGATGTAGACTTTGTTGCGGACATAATAGCACAACAAGGAGCCTTAGCTGATCCCTCGCTATTTACACCGACTACGGCGCAGCTAGCATATGATGTTACAGGAGACGGTGTCATTGACATAAACGACCAAAACCTGTTAAGTGATAGGCTACAAGGTCAGGATCAAGATACCGCCTTTGCGCCAGAGTCGAAATTTCAGCCAGCAACCGGTATATTTGCTGCACTGGATACCCAGACACAACAACAGCAGCAGGCGCAGCAGCAACTACAAGAACAGATGCAACAACAACAGCAGCAGCAACAGCAGCAGCAACAGCAAATGCAGCAGCAAATGCAGCAGCAGGTACAGGCGAGTAATGAGAGGGAGTTTCAGAATATGTTGATAGCGGATGCCAACAGGATGACTAAAGTTGATACTCCAGATCCTAAACCCATCAAGTATCTATATGATATTTCTGGGGAGAGTATTTTTGCCACCCCCGAACAGGAAAAATTTTATCGCTCGCCCTGGGAAATGACTGCATCTGCAGGGGGGGTTGTCGATAGCAACGCAGCATTATTGAAGTTGATTGGAGGTAGGTAATGGCAAATTGGTGGGACTCCTTTGCAGGTTTAGGCGACTGGATAACCGGCAGTGCTGATGATACGCCACCTCCTACTAGCATGGATGCGGAAGGTCTTATCAAAGCTGGTGTGGGTATAGCTGGTCTAGCGCAACAAGCAGGAGAATTATTCGGGCTAACTGACAGCGGACGAAGTCAGCCTGTTGGGTATCAGGGGGGTATCCCCCGTTATGATGTGGTTCGCCAGCAAGTGCCTAATACCTATGATCCTACCCGTAGGCCAGGAAGTGCTGGGCAGCGTTATTTCACTGATACACAGTTTAATGGGGGTAATGCTGCCGAGCAAGCCACAGGGCTAGCCGCCTTAAATTTAGCTAATCCTGCCAGACAAACACGTCAGTATGGACCCCCACCCGTCAAAGCAATGCAAGAGGGTGGCATAGCAGAGCTAGAAGAAGGCAGACCTATTATGGGTAGCACTGACGGTATGGCTGATGAAGTACCCGCTGTTATAGAAGGAGAGCAGCCCGCGGCGTTGAGTGACGGTGAATTCGTTATCCCTGCGGATGTTGTGAGTCATCTTGGCAATGGCAATACGGATGCTGGAGTCAAGGTTCTGGAAGACATGATGGATAAAGTGCGGAAAGTCCGTACAGGCACGGAAGCACAAGCTAAAGAAATTAACCCCGAAGAATTCTTACCGGTGTGAGGTAGATTATGCCAAATGGAACTGCAGCCACCCCAGCCGCCCCCGTTGCCCCTAATGACCCCCTAACAGGCCAGAAAACAGGGCAGGAATCTTCACTTTCTACCTGGGCTGGTCCTTATGTCACGGAGATGTTGGGCAAGGGGCAAGCATTGGCGGCGTCGCCGTGGCAAGCATACACGGGCCCTCTTACCGCGGGGGAATCCGCCCCTCAAGCCGCAGCTTTCCAAGGTATTGGTAGTTTAAATGTACCCACTACTGAGATGGGTACGTTTGCGCCAACATCATTTACAGATACTGGGGTGGCCCAACAGTATATGAACCCCTTTATACAGACCGCATTAGATCCACAGATTGCTGAAGCACGTAGACAGGCAGAAATTCAACGTGTGGCTAACGCCGGTAGACTCACTCAAGCCGGTGCATTTGGCGGCAGCCGTCAGGCAGTTATGGAATCAGAGGCTGACCGTAATTTACTGCAAAATCTTGCCGGTATTACTGGTCAGGGATACCAAACCGCATACGATAGAGCCCAACAACAGTACAATGTAGAGCAAGATCGTGCTCGAAGTGCGCAAGATATGACGAATCAGTACGGTCTGGCCGCGCTTGCAAAACAGGCTGAGCTTGGCGCAGCGCAACGGGATATTGAGCAGCAGGGTATGGCCGCAGACTACGGGCAGTTCAAAGAAGAGCGAGATTTCCCGTATAAGCAAGTTCAATATATGCAGTCGTTATTGCAGAATCTCCCGCTTGCAACGCAATCTTACTCGTATGCGGAGCCAAGTACACTATCTAAAATTATGGGGGCGGGTAGTACTGCCGGTGATTTATATAGCAGTCTTTTCCCGTCAGAAGGGGGTGGTATTAGTAGTATCTTTAGTGGTATCGCAAACAGCTTAAATACCGGCCCCGACAGCGGTACCTATATTCCCTCTATAAGTACTGACACATATAGCTGAAATGGATAATTAATCATGGCTATACCTTTAGATAAATTAGTTGGTCAAAAAATGGATGCCTACCGAGGTAATCCACAGGCGCTACAACAACGCCATCAGCAAAATCAACAACTGCTTGACCTATTAGCCCTGCAGAAACTTAAAACGGAAAAAGATGCCGTTGCTCGTGATATGCAGATGAAAATGAAGCAGAATCCGGGGACTATCGCGGAGCAGCTTGAAGCTGAACATTTAAACCGTACTAAAAAGGATATGATAGAGCAGGCTGGTGGTGTTATGCAGCAACAGCAAGCGAAGCAACAAGGTAACCTACAACGTGCTGCCCAAGGAGCCGTACCTCCTCCCCAAGCTGCTGCCCAAGGAGTTGCGCCGCCGCCAAATGTAGCCAATACCGGTATTGCTGCTGCCCCTCGCCCTCCAATGCGGATGGCCCAAGGCGGTGTAATCGGATTCCAAAGCAGGGGTGCAGTTGACGCTTACGATGAAGAAGGCAGACTCGCTGCTAATATGGATATATATAATGTTCGTAAGAGAGCTGCACAAGTTGATGTACCACCGGATGAAATTTTGGAACGTATGGGGCTAACTCGCGAAACGTGGCTGAACGAGTTAACTGACGAAATGCGAGGGAAATATTTAAAGGAATTCCCAGCCATTTCGGCAGAGACGGGTCAATCGAAGGGCGATGCTGTAGATAGGCGGTCATTACTGAAGAAATTTGTGGATTGGAAGGGAGAGCGGACTAGACGTAATGAGGAGCGGAATGCGGTGATCCAGGCGCGGGATCGAGAGGCTGTCGCTAGGAAAAAAGCCCTACCCCCTGCCGTACCACTCGTCTCGCCCATTGGTACAACACAAGGAGGAATAGAAGAAGATCATTGGGGGATGTTGGAGCAACAAGCCCCTCCTCCTTCATCGCCCCCAGCGGGAGCAACAAGCCCAGCCGCTCCTGTAGTTAAAAAAGATCTACTACCTACAGGGGGAGCAGGACAAGTAGAGCCTTCGGGTGTCTCCGAGCTGTTAAAGGCTACGCAAGCACAAGCCGATGGAGCAGTCCCCCAACAGGCAGCTTTTCCAACTGCTCCCGCACAAGCCGACGTATTAGACCGCGCTGAAGAGCGGGCTGATATAAATCCAGAGGACGAATATAAAGTCTGGGGCAAAAGAGGATTAGCGGCACTAGGAAGACCCTACGAAGTAAGGCAAAGAGAGCAGCAAAGACAGGCTTCTATGGCTAATCTTCTTGCTCAGCAGCAAGCTCCTAATAAGTTACGTAATGAACGACTAAGCAGACTATTACAGGAGGGCGCAAGAACTGGTACTCTTGGAGGAGCATCTGCAGGTTTCTCCGCGGCCCAACGAGAGCAAGAAGCTGCCGCACGCAAGGGATTGGCGAGCATTCACAAGACAGAGCGCGCCGATGAAGCACTGGATACAACAGTACGAGAGAAAGTCTATGCCGGTGCTAAATCAGCATATGAGAAGGCAGATGAAGCTATTGGCAAAGGTATAGATGTCATGGCGGGGATAGCCCGCGACCAACAAACTAATTTGACTGCAGAAGCTAAGGCAATGATGGAGTCGAAAGATAAACGACTAGACAGAATTCTGCGGGCTGGACTTGCTGAGGCGAGTATGGGTATGCAAGCTGACATAGCTAATCTTGTCGCTAGCACAGCTAAGCAGCGCCGAGATCTTGATGCAGCAATCGAAAAACTGCGGCAGGGGCGGCTATCAAGAAATGACGCGGAGATGGCATTAGTTAGAAGCAATGAAGCTATGGCTAAAATAAAACAAAAAAATGCGGAGAACTTCCAGAAGGCAGAAGAAACACTTAGACACAGCCCGGAATTCAATGCAAAAGGCGCAGATAAAAAGAAAATGATAGCTGACCTTCATAGACGAAGGGACACAATGTTGGGAGTTTTACTTGAGGGAATGCCTGCTCAGAGTAGGCGACTAGAAGAGAGAATAAAGACACTAGATCGCGGCCCCTTAAAAAGCGTTAATGAAAAAAAATAGGCAATATAAATGCCACAGTATGAATTAAGTTTTGAGGACGGGTCAACTGCTACAGTAAGCGGGCCTGAAGGTGCAACTGCGGAGCAACTGCTTGCAATTCTCGATAAACAAGAAACTACGCAGGCAGGTGCTGACAGAGAAGAGCTTCAGGAAAGACTCAGGGCCGCAGACAAACAGTACCTCGATACCTTATATGCTAACAAGGCTGATGAAGACGCTGGTTTTTTTGAGAATATAGGTACAGGTTTTGGTGCAGGTGCCGTTGATGTGGGTGAAATGGCGGCACTAGGTGGCGCTGCCCTGCTTGACGAAGAGGCTGAAACTGCCGCCCGCGAACAAATCCAAGCCGCTGCAAAAGCTATTCGCCCTGAAGGTGGCGACCAAGAAGCCATAACATATAATCTTTCGAAGGCATTAGGCTCCATTGCCGGTATTGCTGCTCCCGCCGCTATCGCTGGTCTAGCTGCTCCCGCCGCCGCTGCCACTGCTGTCGGTACTGGTGTAGCTGGGTTACTTGCTGCAGGAGCTGGTGCTGGTGAGGCTAGTGAACGTGCCCGTGAAGCTGGTGCCACTGAAGAACAACGTTCCGCCGCTACTCTACGCGGTGTGCCTATAGGTCTACTTGATGTCCTGCCTATGGGACGGTTCGTAAAAGTTATTGATATTCCTGTTCTGACCAAGGCTATAAATAAACTTGGCGGTGAAAATATTGAAAACTTTGCAGATAATTTAGTAAGCATTGCAGGAACTGCTGGGTTTGAAGGCGCACAGGAAGCTGCTTCTGGAATCCTCCAAAATCTTAATGAGTTAGGTTACAAAGAGGAAGTAGAGGCTTTTGCAGGAATAGCAGAGGAAGCCGGGTACGGCGCTGGTGCTGGTGGTATCCTACAAGCGATTGTAAACTTTAAACGCGCCAGAGATAGAGCTAGGGCAAAAAGAGGAGACAATACAGAACCTACTCCTGAAGAAATCCAATTAGAATTATTCGAGGATGATGTAGATCTTGGAGCACGGGCTGCAGTACAAGGCCCGCCAACGGCACAAGGAGAGTTATTTCCTGATACAGATCTTGGCACCGTTCCTGATGAGACACGTGATCCCCGCCAATTAGATCTGCTAGCGCCAGAAGCTTATGATGAACGACCTCAAGTAGATACTCCTTTAGCAGAAGCACAAAGAAGACGAGAACAGTATAGAAGACCTGAGGCTGCAGCGGCTCTTGCTCGTGATAGATTTGGTCCAGGTCCAGATATTGATACGCCAATCCCGTTCTATCCACTTACCCCCGAAGAACGAGTACAGGAAGAAGAATTGCGCCGTCGTCAACCAGATATGTTTGAGGAATTGGACCGGCGTGAGGCAGAAGAACAAGCAGCAGAAGCTGCAGCCCAACCAGATGCACGAGATCGGGAAGCACTTGCAGCGGCAGAAGTAGGCGATGTAGCAGCATTTGAACAGCCTGATTTATTTGCAGTCGAACAGGAAGAAGCACGTCAACGAGATCCCAGTGCAGCATTACGTGATGAACTTCGAGGGCAAGAAAGAGAAGCAGGAGTACCTCCAACTGAAATACGTGATCCTCGACAATTAGATATTGAAGATGTCATAGGAAGAGAAGAGCTTCGTGATGAATCGATACTTGAAACTGTTACTGGACGGCGAGAGACAGAACAACAGCAGGCTACAGAACAACGCCGTACCGCTATATTACAAGATGTAATTGCAAATACTCCAACACGACAGGAATCTACATTAATTAATAATTTCTCCCGTGCATTAGCAGCAGATGGTATTGCCAATACACAACCTACCGATGCTGAAATAAATAGTATTCGTCGTGCTATTGATATTCAACGGGCTGAACTAGAAGAACCAGAAGGGCCACCAGAATTCCAGATGCGCGGAGGACCAGGAGGAGGTGGTGGACCTGGATCACGCCGTGCTCCTCGAACTGAGATACCATTTGTACCTGAAAGGCGCGGTGCTCCTGATCCTGGTGAAGTTATAACACCCGAAAGGCTCAGTGCTCCCGATACTGGTGAAGTTGTAACGGTAGGACGAGCACAGCTAATTACACCAGAAAACATTGCCCCCCTACCCACCATGGAGGGCAAGGTTGCACCCACCGCTGCGCCCGCTGCCGCGCCTGAACCTATCGTAGAAGAACAAGTTACACCTACCCCTACACCTCCCCCCGCTGCACCTGTTGTAGAGGAAGAAGTTACACCTACCCCAGAACAAGAGGCCCGATGGCTTGGGGGCGGGAGCAGCCTCTCCACACCCATACCTGTTTACGAAAGAGAGCCACAGCCGGGCGATTATGAAACTGCTCAAGAATATCAAGATGCGCTTAAAGATTACGAAACTTCTGAAACTGCCCGTGCGATTGCACAAGAGAACAATATAGAAGTTACCGCTACCACTACCCCCCAAGATATTATTGATGCGTTATCTGATGAAGCCGAGGTCAAACCAGCAGAAGTTAAACCTGCACGTAGGCGCACGACCCAACGTAAGACCACCAAGAAGGAAACCAAGAAGGAAACCAAGAAGGAAACCAAGAAGGAAACCAAGAAGGAAACCAAGAAGGAAACCAAGGCCAAAGACAAAGGGCCTACTAACGAAGAAATATTAGCGCAGATTGAAGCCGAGGTGCGGAAGGTAAAGAAGGGTAAAAAAGGTGTTGAGGAAAGGCCGACAACAGCGCGTGAGAAATTAACTAAGGAATTTTTTAGTGGTGCTTATCCTAGGGAGGGAGAAGTCGTAAGCGTCATAGATCCTGATGGGACTAGCAGACTTGTGTCTATGGACCCAACTACTACAAAAGAAGATAACCGTAAAATATTACAGCTCCTTCAAAAAAGTGTGAAGGACCAACAAACAGGAGAAAGCGCGGATATAACAAGCGAACGTGCCGCACAAACTTATTTTGGGAATCAGAAAGTACCAGGGGATACCCTACTCAATATTGCACATGATCTAGTCCTCCCCGGTGTAGATTCAAAAGGTAACAAAACCCAATATTATAGAGCGCAGGAAAATACAGCTGCTCCGGTGAAGGAATACTTCCATAGCACAGGTTATTATGGGGCACTACACGCACGGAATTGGATAAGAAATAATCTGGATGCCAAAACTAATGCCACATTGTTTGACCTTGTAATGGCACTCGAAGCGAAGAAAATGAAGGCGATACGCAACAACAAATACGATGAGAAAAGGTTTAGTACCGAAGATGTAGTAGTTGGGAAAAGAGCAGAAGCTACGCAAGCGGCGAAAGATAAGGTAGAGGCATCACAAATTAATGACACACGTAATGTATCCGATGCTGATATAGGTGGACTTGTTTGGGCTATAAATGAACAAGTAGACCAAGAATTTGGCCTTGTAGCACCTGAATCTGGTGTAGTCCAAGAACCTGATTCGGGTAAACAGGCGGATATAGATCGTTATTTGGATTTAGGTAGGATTCTCCTCCACGCTGATAGTCCTGCAGGTTTGGATATGCCCGTGCATCCACAGGTTGGTAACCTGCTAAGGAATGGTGAGTTAGGGTACGCACTACAAGCAATACAAGCGACAAACCCAGTTGCGCGTGTGAGACAGATTGCCGGGGTGCTGTCGAAACTTGTTGGTACTACTAAAGTTATAGTGGTGGATAACCTTGAGTTTGAGGGTACTCCTACTAGGGGTCTTTTTGATCCAAAAACAAATACCATAAAGCTCGACGCTGAAACTGGCATCAACGCACATATAATCTTACATGAGATGACGCACGCGGCTACTTCCGCCACACTTGCTAACAAGTCACACCCACTGACCAAACAATTAACCACGCTGTTTAACGATACTAAAGGTTTGCTGGATACGTACTATGGGGCACAGAATGTTGACGAGTTCGTATCAGAGACATTTAGTAACCCTGAATTCCAGCAGAAACTCGCGGGTATAAATCCAAACGGTAGTCCGATCAGTGCTCTTCAGAGGTTCTTTAATTCTATTACTAACTTCTTACGCCGTCTTATGGGTATGCCAACCAGAGAGATAGATTCCGCACTTAGTAATGCAGATAGATTAATTATGGCTATGCTCGCTCCCGCCCCAGAAAATAGGGGGGCTGGTTCGTTGCTGTTGAGGACTGACATAGGAGGCATCAAAGACATAATTGGTGACATGGTTGGGCGGGCTAAAAATGCTAACACATCCGCACGGGCAAAAAGCAAATGGGTTGATGATCTCAACCGCATCATAATAAATGGTAACTTTAACCTATCAACGCTCTCCAAGAGATTCATATATTTTGGTTTACCGCTGCAAGCAGTTAGAGATTTCGCAAAAAAATATAAACTAGGCCATCAAGCAGCTAAACTACAGAAACTTATAGAAGAGTTTTCGGGAGCTGTTAAGGAGTCAGATACGCGTATAGATACTACGGCAACGGTATTTGAACGCTGGGTTAATAAATCTAACTATAAAGTAATACAAGCATTCAATAATGTTGTGTACACAAGCACAATAAACAACGTAGACCCCAGTGACCCAGAAAGTACCTACGCAGGTGACAAAACAAAATTAGATACCTGGAAAGATATGGAGGAGGATTGGAAGCTACTTAAACAAAATGGCGGGGATAAAATATATATAAAACTGCGTAAAGCCTATGAGACTATGTATGAGGATCTAAAAGGTGTTATCGCAGGCAACATCGACACGGTAGTAAAAGATAAGGATGATGCACTGAAATTAAAAAATAGTGTGTTCAAGGAGATGTTTGAGAAGAATAATATTGCTCCTTATTTCCCCCTACATCGTAAAGGTGATTATTGGATACGGTACGATGCCTACGATGCCAAAACAGATACCACAGAGCCTATATACGAAGCATACGAGGATGTGGACGCCAGAAAAAGACGTATGGTCGAGTTGGAAAATGATAGTAGGGTTGTACCAAACGTAAACGGAGTTAAGGTAGAAAAATACACGAATTTAAAAAATGTAAGTTACGCTAACGCCCCCAGAGGCTCTTTTATGCGTCAGATATTCGATACGTTGGATACTAACCAGCCAAAGAAAAAGAAGGGCGCAACCCCAGCAGAAACAGAAGCTTTCGAAAAAGAAGCAAAGATATATGAACAAAACAAAGAACAACTTATGCGGTTGTTCATCAATACACTACCCGAGACAGCTTTCGCCAAGTCCATGCAGAAACGCGAAAATCTGGGTGGGTATAGAGAAGATGCCTTTGAAGCCTTTACGGCAAAAGCCTATAACTTAGGTAGGCAAATAGAACAGCTAAGATATAGTAATTCCATACGAGAGGCAGAAGCAGAACTAACCGAGCAATGGCATATAAATAAGCAAGATGAAACTATAGATTCCGAGAATGCTCAATTAGTGCTGGAAGAACTTTTGGAACGTGGCGAATTTGCTCGTAACCCGCCAAACACTCTTTATAGCCAAGCTGCTGCACAGGCTAACCGCATTGCATTTTTGGGTACCATTGGCTTCAACGTATCGTCTGCGATAGTTAACATATCGCAAGTCCCGCTCATGATGATGCCTATTCTAAGTGGTGAGTATCGTGGGGGAAAATATGGCTTGGGGGCGGGAGCAGCACCCGCTGCTATAGGACGTGCTTCTAGGCTAATCGCCAGTAGTATGCATATGTCCAAAACTGGTAAACGTTTTTCTCGCAAGCTATCTGAAATAGACCCAGAAGCAGATAAGGTGGATGTCAGGGGTACGCCTTCCATAGATAACTTCTATCAAGCAGATAAAGACGGTAATCTGATAGTCAGAACAGATTTGAATCTTTCCAAGACCGAAATAAATGATCTTAACAGGATAAAAAAACTCGTAGAGCTTATGCAAGACCGAGGGTTTTCGGGACGTTCTCTGTTTTATGACACGTTAAGTCTTGAAGGATCAGGACGGGAGCGGGGTATGTGGGACAAGGTAAATGCTGGTTCTGCGTTCGTCTTCCATCTAACGGAACGGTACAACCGTCAAGTAGCCATGATAGCCACTTATGACCTTGAATTGCAACGTATGAGAAAGCAAGGTCTCCCGATAAACGATGCTAACATGGAAAAAGCGGCGAATGAGGCAGCGCGTCGAGCGCAAGAGATGAACGGTGGTGCTACCTTATCTACAGCCCCAAGAATAGCTCAACACGGAGTAGGACGTGTGGCTATGATGTACAAATCATACGGCGTGCAGATGTACTATACCCTGTTCAAAACAGGTTATAACGCGTTTAGACCTGCAAACGATGCAAATTTAGCCGCCGCTAATGGCATGTCGCTAAAAGAATTTAAGGCGTTAGATAAAGCCAAGAGAGATAAATATAGAACAGACGACCGAGAAAATTCACGAATCGCAAAAGAACAATTTTACGGGATATTACTTTCTTCTGCGTTGTTAGCTGGGGTACAGGGTATGCCCTTCGTTGGTGCAGCCTTGATGATGGCTAATTTGTTCCTTGATGACGATGAAGACGATGCAGAAACGCTACTGCGTAAACATATAACAGAGTTTGCTTATAAAGGCCCCATCACTTCAATAATAGGCACGGACATATCTTCTCGTATTGGGCTATCCAATCTGTTGTACCGGGACAACCCCTACAGTAACGACGAGTCAGAGGCAGACCTATTCATGGCTGTAGTAGGTGGCCCGGCTTGGAGTGTAGGCACTCAATTCACTAGGGGACTAAAAGATATACATCGGGGTCACACGGAACGGGGCATAGAAAGTATGTTGCCAGCAGCGTTCCGAAATGTATATAAAGGTTTCCCAGGAATTGGCGGGGTTCTACAAGGTAGATATGCGAGAGACGAAGGAATTCTAACCAGACGTGGAGACCCAATCGTTGATGATATCACCACTGGTGGGCTACTATCACAGATGCTGGGTTTCCCCCCAACAGAATACACACGGAAACAAGAACAGAACCAAGCTATCAAACGAATAGATCGTGAGACCAACAAGCAACGTACTGAAAGACTACGTGCATACTATGTAGCAATACGTATGGGGGGTGATGTAACAGCCGCGTTTGATGATCTCATGGACTTTAACAGGAGGCACCCCGAACACACAATAACTGCCGATAGCCTCAGAACGTCCATGCGGCAGCACATGCGAACCTCAGCTTTAATGCATAACGGGATAACTATAAGTCCGAAGAGACGTGCAGAAGTTATGCGAAGCATGAGCGAATATAGTGAATACGGAATATTTGATTAAGAAAAAACCCCCCGCCGAAGCGAGGGGCTAGGTTAGGGAGAACGACAGTACGTGGAGGACTGTCATAAAGATATTATCACGTGGTTCTCCACACACGCAAGCCTAATTTCTCGTCCTCTATTAATATTTTAGTCTCCACACCCCAGCCCTTTTCCGCAGTTATCCGCTTGATTTGACTCAGTGCTTCTTCAATGTTGATGCACGGGATGAAGATAGAGGCGTTAACCACCATTTTCTCCCAGTTAATAACCACCCGCACCCCGTCAGGGTTCAGGTCATATGTCCGTAGTATCCCCTGATCCATCAATTTTCTCTATTGAACAGTCCACGATGAGAACATCCGTTGGAGGTAGGTTCATGTGCGTACCCTTAGCTAGCCGCACCTTAGATTTCTTAGCCCCCAATTTACTTTTTAGGTCGTGCACAAACGCACCATAATTTATTTGTTGTTCCCCGCACCAAGCCTTCAATGGCTTCAATATTAGATATGCACGTTTGAGGTCTGTCTCATACCTCGCAACCAATTTACCCTTCGCCATCATCTCTGGGATGACCACAATATCTCCTTGACTTGGTTCCCCCGTACGCCGATCTTCGGTGCTTTTAATCCACAACACGTTATTCCAGTGTTCATGAAAGTAGTCATTCAGTAGCACTTCCACAGAGGCGTTCATATCTTCTACCTGACGCTTGTTCTCTGCTAGCTGCTTCAAGGCCCATTTAGTTACCTTCTTCGTGTCGAAGTCTATAAGTCCCGCCCTTTTTGCCAGTATCAACCCTGTAATTGTCGCTGCCACAAGCATAGACCAGAAACGATTTTCCGCTGTTAGGTTCGCTTTCTCGTCCACCTTAGCTTGTACTTGGACTAAAAGTTTTTTGGCGTCTTCGAGGTGGTCCATAAGGTACTGGGCGTAAATCACCCCTGCGTGCCCGTAATTGTTTTCGATGGCTTGACTGAATTCGTCAGTTTCCTTCTTCGTTTCAAAGTGCATCTTATCCACACGGCATTCGAATATACGCTGTGCTTCCGCTTTGGGCATCTGCTTGAACATACTGATCCGTTCAACGATACTGGTGTTACCTGTTGTTACCGCCAGTAGGCTCCATGCTTCTCCTCGGTGCCGTTCCGTATTAGTGTTGCTCGCCATGCGTCCTCGCTGCCTACCGCCTGTTAGCTGATAGGCCAGATTGCTTAATTCTCGAGGTTTGGCGTTAGTCAATTCATCCATGTACAATGGCAAGTTATGGTAAACCTCACCCCGGTTCATCTTAGTGTTGTAGGTATCCCGTTCGTGAGTGATAAGATCTTCTGGTTTGCCCCACACAGAAATTGCGGAAGCTAACGCAGTGGTTTTACCTACCCCCGAATCCTTGCTGTATATGTGCATCCCCGCACAGTTTATGGGGGAAAACTGCATCAGGGGGGAGCCGAAGGAAGTACCGACCACAAATTGATGTAGTTCGAAGTCATCTCGGTTATAAAAATTTATGGCTTCTTTCCACTCCTCCAGAGTACCTTTAGGCTCAAAAGATACGAATAGCCCCGCTGTCTGGGTAGACGGGGGGTTGAACTCCACCCTATCCTTAAATATTTCCTGATTGCCAAGTACGAAGGAGGTGCATTCCTCGCTAGTCCATCCGAATTGTCTGTGTGCCTCGTCTGCCATGTTGTTCGCCTGTAGTTCGTTTACCCAAGTTGTAGTATAGGTCATAAGCTCATCCATTTTTGTTACCGCAACGCCCTTCATGGACATATATCTACGGAATTCATCCCTAGAAGTAACCGCGCTAAGGGGGAGAGTAAACTCCCTTACCCCATCCTTTGGTAAGTGAAGCCGCATTACTATCGCTTCACCCAGCTCCACGTCAACCAGTCGTCTAACAACGTATAGATCGTTATGGTAAATTAGCTTTTCATCAATATCCCCGGACTTCTTGTTGACACTTCGTACGTATACTCCCCCGCTTGCCCCTCGGAAATATGGCCGCGGGTACGTAGGAATGACATACTTATTTATGGGCGTATCGGGTAAATCGATTGCGGGAGCCTCGACTATATTATCTTCTTCTGTAGCCTCACGCACCCTCCTAGCTAACAGTATAGGAGTTTTTATCTCACCCCAATTAGGACACTCGGTGCATATTCCCCCCCTAGATTCATCAAAAGTAGTACAATTATATGGTCCTTTTATCAGATCTATCTTTTTTTGTGTAGCTTCCACCGTGTAGTCAGGATGTTTTTTGGATATGATATGCGCGGCTTTATCCCCATCGACACAGAATTTAGCTATGGACAGCCCCGCCCTCCACAAAGGCTCACTACAATTCGCCTGATCTTCAGCAACCTGCCGTAGTTGTTCACACCCTGTACCGTTTAGGGTTTTCTGAAGTATGTCTATAAACCTATTTTCTATGTTAGGAGGTTCGACAAACGGGGTATTCGTACCCGTGAAACGTCTTGGGGGTGTTATAAAATCACTACCTAGAAGTTCCGAAAACGCGTCAAAGTCCACGGCCTCGGGCGCACCAAGCCCCAAGAAAATAACTTCTTGCGGGGGGTTGTCTTTATAGTTATGCGTGGTGGGCACACGTAAGACTCGGGCCGCATCCGCTGTAACTGCGGGGTCTGCTAACAAGTTATTATCTACACATAGTTTCTTTAATTTTTCTGCTACGGGTAGCCAATCATCTAATGGTACTTGCTCGGAGAGCGCCCAGTAGACATGTATTCCCCGCCCCGAATTTACTATAACGGGTTTAGGTAGGTTTATGTCCTTACAGAATTTACGTAGCGCGGCAATCGCGGTTTCTTGATTGGGGTAGTCTTTGCTAGGCCCACAATCCAAATCTAAAAATAATGATTTAAGATATTTTACGTTGACTACTTTACGTGAGTTCGGCTCTTCGAATGTGGCTAGCGCGAAATATGCATCGCACCCCTCGGCATCCAATTCTTGCGCAGAATGTACAGCCTCCTCTACCGAACTGTAGAATCTCTGTATTCTGTAGTCGTCTTTAGCGCGGGAAGCAAAAATGCAATAGTGTCCATCAGACGCTAGCACTTCTCCCAAAAAAGTTTTTGTTTCCAACGGGGACGCACTCCTGCCAAGGATGAATAGGAATGCTAGTCGCGTGGTGCGCGGTAGTTGTTATAGTGTAGCTACATCACCACTAGCTCTACCTCTGACGCCACTTAACACGTTAGAGACAGGGGTACCGACTACACTAACTTGGAATGCGCATATAGTCAGTACATACCCTCGAATGCGCTTGAGGGTATCAGTCGTCCCAGTCGTCTACAATAGAACCTAAATCGTCACTACCTTGTTCTGGAGCGGGGGGCGCTTTCTTTGCAGCCTTCTTTTTTGGCTCTTTAACGGGTGTATCTTCTGACTCTGCAAACGGGTTGTCTTCTTCACCCGCATCAAAATCAAATCCCTCCACCGCACTAAACGGTGACTCTGGTTCCATCATGGGTTTTAGATCGATAACCTGTACCGCCTTCAACCGGAGGGATACCCCCGTACCCATTGCACCGTGGTAGGGCGTAAACGAAACGGCAATATTAACCGTGCTACCCGTTGTTAACAAGAAATCTTCCGGTAACTTCTTACCCTTGGCATCGTATTGCGCGGGTGCGCGGGTAGCGTCTTTACCGTATGCGCCTTTCAGCTTGGCTTTGTGGGTAAAAGAACCCCCATCCTCCTCCTTGAAAGGTCTTTTAAATTTATCGGGCCATTCGGCTTTACGCATATTTACGTAAGCCTCCCGCATTTTTTTATACAGGGCTTTGGCCTGTTCTTCTTCCATACGAAATTGAAGCGCGTATTCGGCCCCATCGTCAAGCGCGTCACACGGCAGGGTGCGCCGTTCTGTGCTGTCAAACTTGTAAGTCTGATTTAAGCGCGGCCACAATGCCTCGACATTGTTGATGTTGTGACTTGGATTGGCAGTTTCAGCCATGTTGTTCTCCTTTATTGATCTTCATCTAACGAGTCAAAATTAATTACCTGACCCATCTCACGTGTAGTTGCTTCATCACTAGATACTGGTACTGGTACTGGTTCCTCTCCCACTTCTTCCAATGCCTCATCGCGGTGGGTTAAGGCTTCTGTGATATCAGATACACAAAATCTATAAGTGGGTTTTTCTGAATTCCCAACTCTGATATAGGTATGCTGTGGGATTCGATTCTGTCGTACCCAAGCGCGGATTGTAGATACTGACACAGAAAAATATTCGGCGACAGTTTCTATAGGTACATATTTGGCGTCGGTCATCTATTTCTTCCTCACGGTGATTGAGTAGGTTGTGTCCATATTGAGTCCTTCGGGGTGTGCTTCAGGGTTCTCTTCTAGGAACTGTTTCAAATTTGTCTGATTCAAACGTTTCTCAAACAGTTCCGGCACTTCGTGTTCAAGCACGAAAGAGTACATTTTTTCCCAGTCAGCCGTCCAGTATTTCTGTTGGGTAGACCGAAAAAATAAGCCTTCAGAAGTCCTTACACTTTCAACACTGTGTTCATCGCAATAATCAAGCAGACCCTTTTTTACCATGTCTAGTTGACGAGACAGCACAGAATCTTCTTCTTTAAACTTCGCTGATAGCTTAGCTCGTTCCTCGCGTATTTTGATATACGTTTTAGTGAGACCACCAGCAGACACGCCCGATTTTTTAACCATAATGTTCTCCCGACTGGCTATTGGAGTTTTCAATTTAGTGATTGTTTGTACATTAGTCAAGTAACTCTTCGTATAATTCTATCATTTTTGTGTGAACGTCGATTCTACTATCTAATAATGTGTAAACACGTTTCTCCACCGCGGACCCATGCAACTGCACAACCGTGCACTTGTGTTTTTGCCCTGACCGATGCACCCGTGCATTCGCTTGCGCGTATGTCTCCAACGAACTCGTCGGTCCCCACCAGACCACGGTGTTAGCGGCTGTTAGCGTGACACCATGTGCCGCTGCTTGCGGTTGGATAACCAATACCTTTGGGTCGGGGGCTTGCTGAAACGTCTTGAATATCTGGGTTCGCTGGGGTGCAGATACGTCACCTTGAATAACCTCCGTGGTTATCCCACCTTTGCGTAATTTTTCTGTGAGGACGGTAATCGCGTGTCTGAACGGAACGAAAATCAGTACTTTCTGACTGGATTCGTCAATCACTTCACGTAACACTTTGTAACGATGTTTGATGTCAAACTCCAACACATCCCTGTCGTCCGTGTATATCGCCCCTGCCGAAATCTGTAAGAGTTTATTCATAGCCACGGCAGCATTCACCGCCGTTATCTGTTCTCCCGTGATATCCATGACCAGCTTCTTCCTTAGCTCCTCATAGTATTTCTTCTGCTGTCTGGTAAGGGGCACTTCTCGTTTTACGTAGACCATATCGGGTAGATCAAGACAGTCGGCTTTGGTGAACCGGATCGCGGGCTGCAAGACCCTAAAAACCGTATCTGTTGCAGTGTCTTTTGCTATCCATTTAAAGTTCGTTATTTTCAACATAACCTGATCACGGAACGAGCCAAAGAAACGCGGTACACTGGTTGGATTGATCAACTTGGCTAGCCCGTAAGCATCCAATGGACTCTGTGCGGCTGGAGTGCCCGTCAACATCCAAAGCCATTGATCTGGTCTTAACAACTTATTCAGTGTTTTCCATCTGGTGGTCTGCGCATTTTTGTAGTGGGTGGCCTCATCTACAATAATAAGATCAAATCCGCCCTTGGCTATCTCATCAGCTATAATGGCTACGCCGTCATAGTTTATAATCACATACTCTGCGCCCTGCGCGATAATTTCCTTGCGTTGTTTTGAACTGCCATAGGCCACATCTACACTTCTATGGGGCGCAAACGTAAACAAGTCATCACGCCATGCGCTATCCATGATCGAGAGCGGGCAGATAACTAGCACACGATTGATGATATTGCGGGCTAATAGAAAATCCGACGCCCAGATAGCACTAGCGGTCTTGCCCGTGCCCTGTTCATTGAAGCAGAACGCCTTACGATTTAGTGTGAGAAATGCGGAGGTCGTTTTCTGATGTGCGAAAGGTGTAAGACTGCCCGTCCATTTGTATTGTTTTTCTATAGGGGAAGGTGCATTGATATTCAGGTTATTCAGCACCCGGGCTTCATCCACACCCCATTTAACCAATACCTTGTTATCAGGTAACTCCTTACTCTTAGGTATGGCCGCGGTTACTTGCTGCGGATTTTTTAGCTTTAACAGTAGTGCCTTGCCGTTTTCAATTATCTCCACGTAATTCTCCTATTTTTTACTCTTTGGTTTTTCAGGTTCCCCGTCCTCTTCTCCGCTGACTGGAGGTTCTATGGATACATTTCCTTCGTTATCAACCACTAGCAGATGGACCCCCATGACTTTCTGTAGATCCGTGCGCGCCCTGAACGAGCTAGCGTCCCGCCTACGGCCTTTGTAGGAGACATATTTCACATCAAAAAGGATTATCTTACCGACTTTATCAACTGCTACCAGATCGAATGGGCCATCGTGGGCAATATTTCGTGACACCCAGTAGCCACGTTCTATAAGCCATTGTGCGCAAAATGTTTCTGTCCACGCGCCACGCTCATTGACACCTAAAACTTCATATTCTGGCATATCACGATAGGCAACAATATTTAGACGCACCACCCTTATGCAGGACCAAGTATATAACGCTCAACAATGCATTCCCCCCATTGGTTTGCTATACTCTCATTGATTATCATTACGGGTTCAATACCTCTTACGGCGGCGACCTTGGCGGCATCAGCAAAACCTTCTTCTCCACCCCCAAAATCCCCCAGATAGTGCAAGACACCGTCCTCCCTATCCACAACAAAATAATGTCCTTCTTCGGGGTCATGTGTAAAATCAGCATAGATTACGTTGTCATCATTCATGTAGACCTCTTACTTTTACCATTTCGACTACGATTTGCGCCGGGGCTTTCTAACCGCGTACCGTCTTTGTTTGACCCACCCCCGGCTAAAGCCTTTCTGTGGCCTATATCTTTACCTTTACGACTAATACCTTTTTTATCATACTTGCGTCTGGCTCGTTGACGCTCCATACGCGCCCTGTGCCGCGTAGATTTCTTTACGCCTCCCTCCTTCTTAATCTGCGCTTTTTGCAACTGATATTCATGCGCGTATGGTCTTGGGCTTTTAGTATAAGCCATCAGTTACTCCCATTGTGCACACACTCCAACACCGCGCAGTGCCGCTTGCACAATCCGCTAGGGTGAGCGTTCCAAATGTTGTTGGCATGGGCCGTCTCCATACGTTTATAATTGCCCAACCATTTATCCCATAGAACTGGCATCATGTCGCGTAAATAAGTATCCCTGATGAGGTCTCTGGATACCACAAATAACAACCCTGCTCTGATGGTCTCAACGTCGGGAAAATGGGCGAATACTGCCAAAGCCATCAATTCTAACTGCCCTTTGTCTGCATATCGAGTGTTCTTGCCAGTTTTATAATCGACCACCCAAGCAGTATCCGAATCTAGGATAACCAAATCTGCTATGCCGCGCCACCAAACATTTTCAGCAGAGAAATCACATGGGTCTAACGCCTCCGTTAACCCCATCTTAACTTCACATAACTTCTTACCACGTTTGGCTCTTAGCGCATCCAGAGGGCCCTTAGCATAGCTAAACTTGGCAGGTAACGGTTCGTTATCGCGCATGTACTCTTCTGCGGCTGTATGGAACACCGTACCATAGAGCATAGCGTCTGTTACGGATTCGGAGTAATCCTTGGCAACCTTCATATGATAGAATTGCTTCGGGCATTGCTCGAATGCCTTGATCCTACTGAATGACCACGGTTTAATGCTCAATGTATATTCTTCTTCTTAATGAACTCCCCCGGTGAGACCTCCACCACTTCCGTAAGGTTCTCGTCGGCTATAGAATCTGTAACCATATTGGATACATAATTAAACCCACTACGGTATCCCTGTTCGAATAACTGTTTTGGGAGCAAACCATATTCGTCACACATACGAAGTATCTTATTAAAATCATCGGGATAATTCTCCTTAATATATGCGCGAAGTTTATCCCACTCATCGTTAATTTCTTTGTCTACATCAATTTCTTTTGTCATCCACATTCTCCTGTAAAGAAGCTGCTATATC
>Ga0208156_1000218_pt1 | contig 27802 bp, 40 predicted proteins | sample 1_EtaG_FD_184073 | JGI IMG/M metagenome (GOLD analysis project Ga0208156, IMG submission 184073) | Marine viral communities from the Subarctic Pacific Ocean - 1_ETSP_OMZ_AT15124 metaG (SPAdes) (version 2) | ecosystem: Environmental > Aquatic > Marine > Oceanic | place: Pacific Ocean | collected...
CTAACACCAAATAAAATACATAACTCATCAGTTATTTTAAATGCTGTTTCTGCTTTCTCCATGTGGTTCATTACCACTTTTAGTATTTCTTCTCTCATATCGTTACGTTTTTTATTCTTGTCCATTAGGCTCCCACATAGCACAAGTTCTACCGTTTACTACTTTATTTCCTGCCTGTTTAATGTGCCCCGCCTCTCTTAACTCGCTAAAACGCCCACTTACTTGATTTGGATACTTACCTAAAGCGAGCGCGGTTTCTTCGATTGTGGCCTTTCCTAATGCTCTTATTTGTATTAATACGCGCCGTCTCATTTTCGGCAATTCGTCTAGTATTTCGCTGTATGTTTTTAAACTATTTTCGTGCATGGTGTTACTTTTTTAATTGTTGATAAAGTACCCTAAAAAACAGAGGTGTTAGCCGTGGGCGTGGCCTCTGTTTTGAAGGTTATTAACATTTTCTTGTTATTTTGGATATTTAGGTGTTATAAATTCTGAATAACTAGTCTTTGCAGCAGGTATTAATTCGCCTGTGCTTTCATCTAGTATTGAATTGCTAGATTTTGCCGCCACTTTCATGTCGCTTTCAATAGCTGTTAATTCTGCTTTTTTGTCTACCCACGTTTGATTATGGTTGTAAGTATAACGCGCTTTTTCTTGCACACTAAACTCTACACCTCCTAAAGTTTGGCCTTTGTCGTACTTCTTTAGTTCATCTATTGCACCCTCTTTAATAGCATCTTTAGCCATTTTAAGAGCCTTTTCTAAAAAGTCTAATTTAATGTACAATTCTCCTGAGTTTTCGTCTCCAGAATCAACGCTAGCAGTTATCTTTTCTGCCAGTGCATTGATCTCTTTTTTGCTTAGTTCTTTTATAAGAATAGGCAAGTTTTTAGTTAATGTATTTTCCATTATAATTTGTTTAATTGTGATGTTAATACTGTTCTTTGTGAGTCTGTTAACTCGAATTTATCCAATACTTTTTGTAGATCTTCTTTGCCGAACTTTAAAGCCTTTTGGAAATTCTCATCCGTGAGCTTCTTTTTTACTGGCTGTGGCGTTGGTATATTCTCGCTATGAGTTGTTTCCGTGTCGTCGATCTTTCCAACTGGCGTAAGGAATGTATATAAAAGGCAATTTTTAAGCGCGTATGTTGTCGCTTTTCCTGCTCCTTTGTCTTGTGGATCTACCCCGTGACCGTATCCCGATAGCTCGATACTTTCGCCGCTATCGTGCAATAGCATGTATTTAGTTGTAACCTTAGTGAATACGCTTTGCTTTTGTTGTTTTTGGCCGTTATACTCTTGCTCCCATCTATCTATTTGGGTTTCTTCTTGTATGTCTATAGGCAGAATACAAAGCCCGTTTTTTGCTAATGCATCGTTAAACACTTCTTTTACATCCTGGTCTTTGGTTCCGTTGTATGAGTTGCGACCGCTTCCGACATTGGAATTTTTTTCCATGCCTTTGACCTCTTTCATTACTTGAATGATTGCTTTTGCTATGTTTTTCATATTGGCAGTTGAATTTATTGTTTAAATTAATATTTGTTAAAATTAATAAAAGTTTTGATAAATCAAATTAATTAATTGATTTATTTATCAATTAAAAAGGGAGGTCTTCTTCTTCATTAACTGGATCGGGTTGTCCTGGATCTTCATTTTGCACCGTTTCCCATTTCCAAGCGTCGAGGTTTGTATAGTATTTGCCGTTAAACTCTCTCGATGATACGTTAAAATGTACGGTAATATTGTCGCCCTCTTTACTGGATTTTAAAAACTGTTCTGTCTTTTCCTCTCCAAAGAGTTGAAAACATACGTTAGGGTTAAACTGGTCCCCTGTGTCGATTACAAAATTCATCTTTTGCCACTCTTTCCCCGCTTTACTTGTTCCTTTTACGATTGGTAAGATCGCTACTATTTTACCTTCAATTTTTAAACTCATTTTATTTGTTTTTATTTATTAATAACACTCGCTAAAATCCACTCGTTCCTCGCGTCGCTCAAGCTATTTTAGCTCACCGTTAGTTTATAGGTTTATTAATTAATTTGTTAATACTTCCGTTTACTAAATCCGTATATTTTACGCCTAGAATCTCAGATATAATAATAGCCTCGTGCAAATAAATCTCTCTACGGTTCTTTTTGACGTCGTAATATCGTTGTGATTGCATTGGGTAACCTATCGCATCCAATTTGATTAAAAGCGCCTTAGATGTTACCTTTTTTGAATCTAGTATCTTTTCTAGATTGTTAGATATTATCTTATTCTTTAAATTTTGAATTGATTTCATTTATTTTTTATTTATTGGTATTAATAAATTCTCAAACCGTCTTACAAAGTCCTCGCGGAACTTTTCGAAGCGGCTCATTCTATTACGCTTTATCTTGCGAATGTGCTCGTCTATCTCTTCGGGTGTCATAATACGAGAGCTTTGCTCACTACTGTCATCTTCGCTATGCTCCTGACTATGTATAAAGTCTTGAGCATCCTGTTCTGGATTTCCTGTTTTCAAATCTCTCTATTTGCGGCATTGTTTAATAAGTACGTTTGCATCCTTAAGCTATTTTCAAGCCCTTTAAGCGTTTCTTTTTGCTTTTCCTGTAGCAAATCCAATTCGTCATAATAAACATCTATAAGGCTATTATTTTTAATTCTAATATCTAAAGATTTTATTTTCATCTTTTGTAACTGGATCCCATTTAATAACACCTGCAACTGATTAAGTCTATCTTGTATAGAAATTGCAGGCAATATCTTTGCGTCATATAATATTTTGTCTAATTCATTCATAATTATATTTTTTCAACATTAGCGACTAGATCTCTAGTCAATTCAATAAATTTTCTTTTTAATTGTATTTTTTCCTCCTCAAGTAATTTAATTTCTAAATCGAGGCGCGTTTGATCTTCTACGCTATTTGAGCTTGTAAGGTTTCTAGTGACTGTACTGATTCGGGTTTTTTTGATACGTATGTTTATTACTACGTCTTCAATTTCGCTTTGAAGTTCTACGGTTATATGCATAATTATTGGCAGTTGTTTAAATTAATAATAACACAAATCTAACAATTAATTTGATTAATCAAACTATTTATTTCAATTATTTTAAAATTAGACGTAAAAAAACCGCATCGAATTAACAACGCGGCTCTTTTAGGGTTTCAACTGCCAAGCAAAAACCAGTTTTAATACTAAAAATAACTAATTTTTAGCTATATATCCATTCCTTAGCCTCTTTATTTGTTGTGAATAGATTTGTGGGAATGCGTGGAGGTGCTACAATAGAAAACAATCTATACAGATTAACAATGAATTTAGAATTAACAACAACTCCAAGCCTACTAACATCATCCGCAGACTCATTCCCGCTTAAATAATTAACAGCATCCATTTTAAACCCTTTAACCTCTCTTATATCAACTATAAACGGGTACTTTTTACCTAGAGTAAGCTTTTGCCTCTCTTTTACGATCTCTTTAGCTATACGTAAACTGATTATTATTGGCTTATAATGCGCGTAATAAATGCCATCGGATAGACTTATTTTAACATAGTCGTTATCTAATTTCAGCATCTTTTAACTTTTTTTGTAACTCTTCATAGTCCTGTAAGTCTTTTCTCTTTATTTCGAGTTCAAATTCCTTTAATTCACGCCTAATTTTTAGCATTCTTATTGAAGAGATTAGCATGATAACGCCACAAATAGAATAAACTAACTTTACTAATTCGCTTGCATTTTGCCCCCAATTTATAAACTCAGGAACATAATCTATTAAACTATCTAAACTAGGGATCTGTAATATCGCACTGGCTGCTGCTAGTGCTATGCTACCCGCTATCTTTGCTATCTCCATTATCTTTGCTTTTAAATAAATAACCAAAACTTAACACATAAAATAAGGGCCACGTGTGAGACTCTGTTCGTATCCTGTGAACTAAATTCTCTATTGAAATTATTAATAATAAAATTTTTAATAAAGCCCACCCCACTCAATTATAGTTCTAATAATTTTTTTATTTTTTTATTTAAATATACGTATATATCTAAAAATATTACGGCCACCATAAAATATGGTAAATAATTATTGTAAGAAACGTTTTGGTAAAGCATGTAAAAGACGTTTGTAATCTGATTAATAGCTAATAATAATATAAGGATTAGCGATAAATTAGATACTATATTTTTTTCGGAATAATAATACATATAACCTCCAACGCAACCAATTAATACGGCATCCATTACATAATAAAGGCTATCATTATTATAATAATTAGTTACTCCTCGCATAACAGAATGATAAATAAGAAGAAAATAAACGGCCTTTTTCATTAACCCTTCGGCCTTTCGTTCGGCCTTCCGTTAGTTGTTCCACCTTTTCCACCTTTTCCGCCTTTTCCGCCTTTTCCACCTTTTCCACCTTTTGGCATAATATTTATTTTTTAATGTTTAACAAAATTCTTTAGTACCTGTGTCGTATCTCGACTCAAGTTCTACGGTTGCACTTTTAAGTAAGTTAATTTCATTGTCTTCCGGGTTGTAAGCTCCTGGATTACTTACAGCCGTGTTAATATGGCGTTTAGAGTTGTTTCTATTATAGTCGCTTATTTCTATTTGTTCGGCCTGTAGAACGTTTATAGATATAAAGTCATGGACGTATTGAGGAACTTGTCGAACACTTAGCGAGTATTTAGACACTCGCTTGTTTGATATGTCGATCAACTTTTTATTGTTGTATTTCGTTCGCTCAACAACATACTCGGAATTATCTTTACCAAAAAATCCGTTTACTCTTATTTGACTATTAAAGGCAGTCGGAAAAGAAACCGTTTCACCTTCGTTATATCTGTCTGTTATCGTGCCAGTATTCAAGAACTGCAAACGTACCGTCTTGTCTGCTCTTTTGGCCGTGTATTGAGCAACACAAAAAGCGAAGTCGAACGTATTAAGATCCGACCCGACGATCATAGTTTCAACGGTTTTTATTTGGTACGTTCCCGCCCCTAATACCGTCAAAACCTTTTTAAAGTCTAATTCGTAGCTAATATAAGACCGCCCGTCTCCGTCTACGAAATAACCAAATTCGTGAAAAGTGCCATAGGTGTCATCAGTCAAAGCAATAGGAATAAAAGACGAGTCGAAAGGCTTAATTAATAACATGTCTACATCTGTCGTACTTATTTCATATCCTTTGTGGAAGCGCCAAAAATCGTTCTTAATGGCCTCATCGGTACTAACGTCCGCTAGTGCTGTCAAAGTAAAACAACAATCGTTTTTATCTGGAGCCTCAAATGTTCCCGCGTCTGGAATTAATCCGACTGGGTTGTTTATGCTTAACGCTGTAACTGTAAATACGTCGCCTCTTTCTCCTGCCATTATACTACATTACAACCATTACAAGAGCCTGACCTGTTCTCATTCGCATCAAATGTATAGCTACAACCCGTGCAAAAATCTATGCTTTTTTCCGTTAAAGGAAAAGAAGCACATTGAGCAGGGCGTTGAGGGTGTATAGTACAACCCTCTTCACCTAAATGAACACACGGGTATCCCTCCGCCTCGTTAGTCATATCAAACTGCATAAAGTTTCCTGTATCTTGCGCGGGGTAAATATCTGAATTATTTAACTCGGCGTTATCTATTATTTTTTGTAATGTATTTTCAGGTACTTGAGTTTTCAGTCTACAGCACTGACTTTTTAAATGTGGGTAAGTTTGTTGCATTATATTTTTTCTATTGTGATGTAACCTCCATAAATATCATTACCTGCCTCTACTATAATTATGGAGAGATAATTTGTAGCCGTAGAGTTTACGTTTGTTATGTTTATTTCCGTATTTGCATTGCCTGAGCCTTTTGATACTGCCGTTGAGTCCCATACCTGACTTTCGAACAACTCTACGGCTATATTTGCGCTCGCATTAATTTTAAAAGCTGTAGCCCTGTAACCTGTAGGGATAAAAACACCTGTTACCATTGTAGTAATCTTAGCAGCAGCATCATTTACTACACCCCCATCGTCTTGTATAGAAACGCCGTCTTTATCGTTATACGAAACTATATCCCAAGGAGCTATTTTTATTCTAGTTTCAGAGCCTAACCATCCACCGCCCGATTGAGCATCAACATAAGTCTTAACCGCTTTTTCTGTTGGTACTGCGTCGTCTGAGTCTCCCGCGAGTGTTCCGTCAGTTGAAAATTCGTTTATTCCTGTACCATTTAAAAGCGTTACCGTTCCCGCAGCCGTAACTTGGAACAAATTACCTCCAGAGAAATTTGATAAAATAACTACAGGGGTAGCGTCGTCATCGTCGTCGCCTCTAACTTCTAGTTTAGCCCCCAATCCAGCGAGCAAACTAACGCCGATAGTAACATTTTCGCTACCTACTACGCTCATTTGTACTCCAGAGTCGATTATAGTCATTTTATTGTCTAAACCTACGGAAAACCTAACGGATTCACCTGTTTTGCACGATATATAACTTATTCCGTTCTGGGCTTGATATGCTAAAAATTCTGAATCGTTGAAAAAATCCTCATGCGCTATTGCAAAATCGTCTGGATACCCTGAGACTGCTCCCGCTTTTCCCGTACTTGCTTCTATTCCTGTCCCCGCTGCGTTACCTATAGCAATTATATCATTAGCTATGGGTGAAGACGATACTTTAATTTCGGCGTATCGCATTTTTGTTGATACCCGAACGTCGGGGCCTGTAGATACTAAAACCGATATATCTAGTAAGTCATCATCGGCGGGGGGGACTAGTAGTTCATCATCGTAGTCGCTTATTCTTCCTGTTGTTGCCATATTACAAAGTTAATTATTTATTCCATTAGTTTAAAATTGGTTGAGCCGTCCATTATTTTCGGCGTTCCGTCTTCCATTAGTTTAGGTACGTCAGGAGGCCCCGGTGGTTCGGCTTCTCTTATATCGTAAATTCTCGGCGTTATCTTAAACCTTGGCTTCTTTGGCAATTTAGCGCCTGAAAGTTTAGCCTCTCCGATAAATTTGTTAGCACTTGGATTTGTTATTACAACGCGATTACTAGAATCTACACTATACCACCAAGTCGAATGGTGCGCGTCGTATGCACTCGATAACCAATAAGTCCCCTTGAATGTTCCCTCTTCAAATACATCTATCTTTAAAACGATAACAAGATCGCTAATACTTGGAGTTGTGGCGCCCACAAAATTAAATTCAGCTTCTACCCTTCCGTCTGCATATTTAATAACAACAGGCGAACCGCTCGACGCGATCAAATTGTCGTTTTCGTCGTATGTTCGAAGTACGTTACCGCTCCATTCTGGACCCTCGTCATAGTCATAAGTCAAAACTAAACTATCCGAATAATACGTCAATGGGTTTCCGTTTTTAGTAGCTGAGAGCGTCGTTCTAAAGTAGATATTCCAATCTGAGAAAGTGTCTATCCTAATCCAATTTTGATTTAATCCGTCATTCGCTTCGTCGGGGTCAAACATTTCGTCGTTTGCTGTTGGCAATGATACGAAGTCCTCCCAACGTATGATAAAAGGATATTGAAAACGATACTCGAAAAAGCCCGCCGAGTCTTCCGCGTAACGTCTGAAAAATTTAATATTTGCCCTATTCTCGTCGGCGGGTGTCTTGAACCCTCTATCGGTGTTAATATTTGGGTTTGGTATTCCTCCGAAAGTCGCGTTTTCAATTATCTTAATATTTGAAAGCTCGAAAGTTCTGGAATCGAGAACAAAAGACGCGCCCGTAGATTTTCTTGCGATTAGTTGACCACTTACGCCCGTGAAAATTATCTCGTCCGTCTCCCTTGTGTTTTTATCAAATGATATATTGCTAAATCCAAGCAAATCGTCAACGATTCGACCGTCTGGAAACTGTACGGCCTCCGTGTCTAAGTCGCTGAACGGGTGTGTTAAAAAGTATTGATTTATTTCGAACATTGTCGGATCTGAATTATCAATAAAAAAGTCATTCGCGTCTATAAGTGTCTGCTCTTTGTCCGAGTTTGCCCTTGTTAAAGTGTGGTTACCCGTCTCTATGTACATCATAAACCTTTGAGTAGGGTTTGCTGCAATTCTAGCAAGCGCCGCCGCTGCTATTTCAATCCTAATTTCAACACTTACACGAGTAGCATCAACAAAGGTTACTATAAGACTCTTAATAATTGACTCGTCAGTCCCGTCTTTCTCTGGAGTTCCGCTTGCTGCTCCTAAAGTGCTTACAACGTCGTCAAAAAGAAAGTTGTAATCCATTGTATTGGAATTAGCAAGCGCGTTGTCTCGATACTGTGCTTTATCGGCGGGGGCGTAATTAAACCCTAAAATAAATTTTGTATTCCCATTGGAAAAAGGTGAGTTTTCCGTATTAACTAAATCAAATTGTATTTTTGTCTCGGTGGCTGTTAACTCTAGCGAAGTGTTTATAGTGTCGTCGAGTCTCTTATATTGTAGGTTTTCAACCGAATAAAAAGGCTCACCTCCGTTAAGATTTTCGCCAAAGCCGCCAACGTTTCCAAGGATTTCAGAACTTTCCGCGATTAATGTTTGAGACGGGTCATTCAATTCTGTCGAAGCCCGGACTTCGAAAACGTATTTAGGAGAGTTTCCTCCGATATATTCGTCCGTCTGTATTCCTGCCTTAATATCATCGTATTGATCGACTAACATAAGCGGCGAAATAATTGCATTATGTTTAATTGTAAAGGCCTGAGATACGCCCGTTTCGCCTCCCGTTCCTGCGTTGTCCCCTTTTACTTCAATACTTCCAAACTGCCAAGATTTTTGCCCTTTAAGTTGTGCGAATTGATACGCTGTATTGCTGTTTAATATTCCCGTTATTGCTGCTCTTTGGGTGTCTCCGTCTACTGGTGAAATAAAGCTAATTGAAGCATCGTTGTCAACTAGGCCGTAGTAATATTCTGTGGAGGTTATAGAATCGGATATATAAGCCACCGACGTAGCGGCCATAATACCCGCGCCACCGAAATCAGAATCCACTAATATTAAATTAGGACTAATTATCTCGACAATTGTTTTAACTTCCGTCGGATTTGGCGCCACATTTACAAGGGTCAACTCGTCGCCGACCTTGAAATCTGCGAACCCATCAGTCTTATTGGTGTATAAATGTCTTATACTAGGGAAAGTATTTATTTTTTCAATAGGTGGGTTTTTCTCTAGAATAATTCCGTCGTCTGGGTCGTTTGTGGTCGCCAGAACGAAATTCTCCACCCTAAAATCAACCTCGATGAGCGGTCTTGAATTTCTATTGTCTGCTAAATAGGGCGTCGTATCGCTTGGACCGTAAATACGATCGCTCACTCTAAAGCCTGTAATTATTATACTCATAAATTCCATTTACTAGAATTAAACTTTGCGGCCATCGCCTCCGCCTCTTTTACTACGTCCGACGTCTTTTTGAACTCTTCGACCTTGGCGCGGTCTTCTTTTGAAAGGTTGCCCATAAGCGCCCCGTCTAAATCTATACTATTGAGCTTTTTTATAGCGGGGACGAGTCCCTCAAGTGCTGCCTTTAGGTCGTTCAATGCTTTGTTATCCGATCCCATCCGAAACGATTTTCTTATCTTTTAAATTGTTTGTATACACTTCATTGATTTTAAACTCTACGTCTTTAGCTTGTTCGCTCTCTATGTTTAAAGTCAATTTTGTCAACTCTCCGATTCTGTCCTCTTGGTCAAAGATAACATTACTTTTAATAATAGTTTTAAAGTCCTCAAAACATAAATTAAACGCGGGCGCTTTGTATCTTTTGTATTGGTTCGCGTTTGGATTGTCTGCCGTTGGTGCAAAGCTGTCTATACTGTAATATCTGTCGTAAATGTCTCCCATATTAACCCTATTCGCGTTCTCGTCTTTTAGTTTGTTTCCTTCCGCGTTTGGTGAAATATTAAGACTCATCAATTTAGGGACTGAAAAATGATCATTAGTAAGTAGTAGCATTCTGAGCCGCTTTTCGATTAAGTTAGAAAGGTTTGTTTTGTTTATCTTGATTTTAACCTTTGCCGCCGCGTCCGATAAAGCGCCGATTAGTTTATCAATTGGTTTGATTACATTTAAAATAAACTGCTCTGGTTTAGTGTAAGATTCTTTAGGAATACCTCGAGCAAATTCGCTGTTTATGGTAGAGAGTCCAGACATTAAAACCATGCCAGGGTTCGTAACGCCTATCGGCTCCGTAATAACTTGGCAGACGTTACCCTCGTAGTTGTCTATTGTGTTGACGTCTTGTAAATCTGTTGTAAATTTTAATAGAGTGTTTGCCCTTAATTCATCGGCATTGACCCCAAAGCCTTTTATTTCGACGTCTGGAATCTTAAAGTTTGCCGCCGAGGGGTTAAAGTCGCGGCGCTCTATTCGGATAACTCCATCCCCGACAAACTTCTTTCCATTTATTAATACCTCAAAGGATCGCATTAACTGCCCGAAAGTCCCGTTATAATATCCTTTCTGTATAATTGGGTTGGGTTTAGTAAATCCTAGAATATTGGTCTCGTCGTTTTCTGGTGGGTTTGAGTATTTGGCTGGCAAAACAACCATATCACGCCAAACAGGATCGAGAAAAACAGAGCTTTCGAACTTTTGCCCCAACTGTTCAGCGCCTTTCTCGAGTAAAGTTTGCAGCCTCATACAAGCGTGGTACTTTACAGGCTGTATAATTTGATTAATTATGTCTCTAATAAGATTAACAATCGTTATTATTAATATAACTAAGTAAGAAAGAACGAAGACGAGTTTAATAATTGCACGAAATACGGACGCGGGACCACCTAACAACTCGACGACGGCCTCTTGAACCTTTAGAATAGCATCCCTCAATGATATTGAGACGCTAAAAGTCATTAATAATAAAATAGCTATTTCCTTATTGTTTGGTATTGCTGCCACAACGTAAGGTATGAAAATATAATCGTCCGACGTGATTGTCCCTTTTTGAACTTCTAAAAACTCATAATTAAAAGAATCTTGAGCGCCATCTTCGAGCCATGTTTTTGAACCCGCCTCTTTTACAAAAGCCTCGATTCTGTCACATTTAAAATTTACCTCTGAGTTTGTTAGATCAATATAGCCCCGTATTAATTCCAAAGACTCGGAACCCTCTTCCAAATTCAATTTAAACGGTAAACCCTCAAAGACTCCAGGGCCTCCCGTTAGTCCTCCCGCAAAATATTCGTTTATTATTTTGGCCGCGTCGATAGAAAAATCAAAATTTAACAGAGAGACCGTTCCCGCGTTGTCTGGGTCCGATCCGTCGTAATTAAGCTCTATGTCGACCGCTTCCGAATTGATTGGGCGCTCTACCGCTCCGTCATTTATGGTATATACTAACTTCATTATTTAGGTAACATTTTATACTTCTTATTGATAAAATGTATTATTTCCTTTTTGCCTCTACTCACTCGTTTCTCGACTAAATGCATTAACCCCTCCGAGTCTACACTCATCGACGACGCGTTGTTTTCTATTGCCTTAATAACTTTGTTATTACTTGCAATTATTGCCTTTGTTGTGGCGCCTGAGTCGGTCGTATTTGCTACGGTTGGCATAAATCCCCATGTATTGCCCTTAGAATAGTCTTGTGCCGCTTGTACGAGTTCGGCGTTGGTCATTCCTTTAGGTAAAGCCATGTTTTGTGCGGGGTTTAGTATTCGCTCTTTACCATCGAATTTAGCTATGTAGCCATCTTGGCCACTGCTAAATTTACTGCCGTTCATATCTCGTTCAACTAGCTCCGTTCCTTCAATAAATCCCGTTAATCCTTTAGCCACCGATTTAGCTAATAATGTGTTCGTAAATGCTTTAAATGCTGCCGTGTCTGGCTCTGTTTTAGATAGTTCTTGAAATTGGTTTAAATAAGCCTGTACTAATGCTATAATCTCTTGCTGTTTGGCTTGCCTTTCGAGTTCTCTTTGTCTCTCTAGGTTAGCTTTATCAAGTTGTTCCTGTTCAAATGCTAATGTATTTGTTAATCCTTTCTTTGCCCTCTCTTCTTGCACTGATAAAGCCGTCTCTTGCTTCTCTATTGCGGCGTCCCTGCTTGCGTTTTCGGCCTCGTTTTGCTTCTTTAGACCCTTTAAAAACTCATCAGTAGTAGAATTAATTAAATCTTCTCTTTCTTTTTTCTTTTTTGCTTCTGCAGCTTCAGCTTTCTTTTTAGCTTTCTCTGCCTCGACAATCAATAGGGTGTTATATTGCTTTTCTAACTCAAGCCGTTCGATAGAATCCTTTTCTAACAAATCAATCCTTTCTTTTAACCTTTTCTTTTCTGCTTGTGCCTGCTCTTCTTGTAAATCTATTTTTTCACCTGCTAAGAATCGTTCTTGTCTTATAATGTCTTCTTGTAATTCCTTTTCTTTTTTTAGTGTTGTATTATTTTCTTCTACAGTGCCTTTCTCCCGTAGCTTCTTTAAATCTGCTATTAATTTAGCATTTATTTGAATTTTTGCAGCGGCTAATTCTTTTTCATTTTTAATATTTGCAATAAACTGAACTTCAAAAGACTTTATTTCTGCGGCTGCGGCTGCCTTAGTTAGCCTAATTCGCTCCTCGATAGTTTCTTCTTTATTCTTTGCAAGTTCTCTAAATGCCGCCGCCTCCCTAGTTAGTGCTGTAGCATTTTTCGTCGCTATTTCCTTAGTAACTGATGCAGTTCTTTTGGCTGTTGTACTTTGCTTCTGTAATAACGCCAACTTAGCCGCTTCTAATGCGTTTACTTTTTCAATTACATCTTTCAACGCTTCCTCTCCTTCGGCTGAACTTAAAGTGAATGCAGCGGCCTTTTCTACTGCTTCTGCTGAGTCAATATTTCCGCTCTTTATATCTTCAATGAATTTTAACCGTTCGGAGTCTAATTTAAGCGATTTCTCATTTTTACTTAATGCATCAAGTGACGCCGCAAGTGCTTCTTGTTCTAATTCGAGCTGCCTTTCTGATAGTTTTATCTCTAGTCTGTTTGTTTTTTGTACAGCTGCTAGCCTTTCTTTATCTGACTTTAATTTGTCTTTAAATATTAATGTTTGTTTTGCTATTTCATTAGCCGTTGCCGCTTGTTGAGCTGTAAATATGAGTTCTTCCCTGTTTAATTTAATGGTTAATTCTTGTAATATTCCTGCAATTCTAGCCTTTTCTATCATCTCTTTAGCAAGCAACCTAGTTGCTTCGGCTGCTTCCGCTGATACTTCTTTTACTTTCTCTATAGCGTCGGAAGCTTTTTGTGAAAAATCTTCAACACCAGTGCCTAGCTGTAAAAACCCATCTGTTAATGCTGCTAAATCGCCCTCTATTAACGCTTCAAGAATTACCCCGAAAGCCTTTAATCTATTTACTAGATTGTCTAAAATTAATCCTGGCAGGCTTTTTATAAGCCCTATAAATGAATCTATTAAATCCTTTGGCTTAGAGAATGTATCAAATATGGCTTCTCCAAACGCGGCGAACGCATCAATTATAACGTCAACAACAGCACCCATCTGAGCCATCTTGATTTTAAGAAAATCAATTCCCTTCTGGCTCCTACTAAAGAATGCAATTAAAGAGCCTAGAGCAACAACTAAAAGACCTATTCCAGTGGAAGCTAAAGCAAACTTAAACACTTTTAAAGCCTTGGTTCCTATTCCAGTTGCAACCGCACTAGCTCTCTGGGCTATAGATAATTTTTTAGTAGAGGCTGCATTTGCTTGGGTTGCTGCTGCATTAGCTTCGTTTTCTAACGTATTTTTTTTCATTAAGGCATTTAAAGTACCTTGAATAGCTGATAATGGGCCGAGAACCTTACCAAATAACCCGCTAGCACTAGCAGCTTCTTTTATTGATTCAGAGTAATTGCCTACGTTTATCTTTTGTTTTTTGAGTGAATCGGAGTTTTTGAGGACTATTTTATTGTTTTTGTCAAGCTGTTTATTGATTTCGATTAACCTTTTCCGTCCTTTTTCGGTGTCTAGGTTTAATTTCTCTCTCTCACGCCTTAACTTACGACTAGAGGCGGCTAATTTTTCAAGCGTCCCCGCACTTTTATTATTAAGTATCTCCGCGTCCTTGTTAGATGCATTTTGCTCCTTGGTTAGTCGTTTTAATTGTACCTCCTGCTGGATCCGGTCAGAGTTAGCAATCTTTAATCGCTTGCCTTGAGCCTCGACTTTTTTACCGATCTCTATACTTGTTTGCTGATTTTTAGCTCTTTGGCTTTGTGCTTTGTTGAGTTTTTCGGTTTGAACTGTGAACTCGCGAAGCCCTTTAGCACTCTTTATAGATTGTATTTCTTGAAGTACTTTTAATATGTCCTTTAGCTCCTTTTCTGTTTCGTTTCCCTTTTTTATAAGGTCGTCCAATTCCTTAATTAATCCTTTTGTTATTTTAGGCTCGAAAAGGTCTTCGTGCTTTATTATTTTATTAGCCACTTATTAAAGGATTGGATTTATACAAATTTAACTATTTTTTATTTAGTTATTTTAGGCTCTTGCGTTTGCCCTTTCGGATTCTTTTAATAACATCTTCATGTAACTATAATACTCTCTAACTGAAACTTTGTTCTCGTCGATGTAATTTCCCCCCATGTATTTAGTCAAGATAGCCTTATTTTCGTAATACTTTTTATCTGAATTAATATCATTAGGCGTAAGGCTTTTTATCTCGTTGTCAATTTTTAGATAAAGTGTTTTAATATAATTATCGTCTTTGATCGTTAATTTAGTCCGTAAAATTTCCCTTTTGACCAACTTCATTAAATAAGCCTCTAGGTCTGTATTCATTGCGATCTCGTTGAAATATTGGTCTTTTATCTCTTGTTTTCGCTGTTCTAAGGCTTTGCGGTGTCTCCTTGTGACTTTTCTCGCGTCTTTGTATATCAAACGCGTCTCGTCTGTTTTCTCCAATTCTCTCCAAACGGCTTGAGGCATATCGTCGATCCCTCTGTAAATTTCTTTTTCGTCAAGCATCTTGAATGGTTTCTAATAATAACGGCAAAAAAGCCAATAAAATAAAAGCCGATAGCGCGTTCATACTTTCCTCAGTTAGTCCAAGTATAGGACCCCACTCGTCGACTAGGTCCGTCTCGTCTTTTTGGGCGTCCGATAGCATGGTGAAATAATCGTTTTTTAGTGAACCAATGTCGACGGCGTGGCTCTCGTAGTACTTGCCTGTGTCGTGTAAGTCGACGCGATCCCGCCCTCTCTTTGGCCGTCCCTCTTCCGCCGAGATCCTGAGCGTATTGTCAGAATATCCCGAACGGTTCGCGGCTAATTTGATCCCGTTAGAATCGACGTTTAACTCGAACAGCTGTACCTCTGTATTAAGCCTAACTATGAAAGACTGATATTCTGGTCGGCTTAATATGGTGTTGATTAAAACATTTTGGTTAATAGAGGCGACGCGATCCCGTAACTCCTTAAAAGCTCCAAAAAATTCGCCCATTATTTAGACTTTTTTACTGTCTTCTTTTTTTTCTTTTTCGGCTCTGACTTTTCAACTTTTACGACCTCAACCTTTTTGGCTTTGGCTGCCTTTGCCGATTCTTTGTCTCGCTTGTCGATCTCGGTTTTGTCTTTTATCGCTTGCTTTAACGATTCGAAAACCCTGTCGGCGTTGTGTCTGTTAAGATTGTGGTGCGTTGGCTTTCCTGTTCCGTTCACGTTCTTGTCGCCGTAAGATCGGTCAAACTTCTCTTTTGTCAAGAGTTTACAACCTGGATAAACAAATCGTATATTTTGTATTATAATTTCCATAATATGTTAATGTTTTATCAAATATAAACAAAAAACCCCTTACAATTCTGCAAGGGGTTCCATGTTGCGCGGTTCCAATGTTTACGCGTTCATTGTGTTTATGCAGACGTTTTAAACTTATCCGCCGTTAAGTCCTTACAATCGTATGACTTTTGTATCGGATTGGTAATAGGTCTAATCGTAATATCCTTACCCGCAGAAATTGCTACAGTATAAGTATAAACGTAAGAACCGATTGGGTCTTCGCTTATTGTTCCCGCCTCTACTTGTGAATCCGTAATGTTATACGCTTCGAGATTAGTCTCAGTAAGACCGCCCAAAGGTAAACGGCTAAATGATCCGCCTACATCGGAATGAATATCAAAAGCAATACCAGTAGTTAAAGACGTGCCATAACTGATACGCGCGTCTATTAAGTCTACAGTATCATTTTTAATACTATAACCATCCATTGATGAAGCTGCTATATAATCAACAGCCGATTCCAAAGCCGATCTATCCCATTTAAATTTTATAACAAGTTGAGATACTGTCGAGTCTTGTCTTTCTATCACGCTGGCAGAAAAAGATCCGTCTTGAATCTTACGTCCTGTGAAGTTTACCCCATCGCTTTGACCTACCCAATTGTCGAACGAGTCACCAAAAGATGCAACCATTCCGCGACATTCTACAGACGCCTCTACTTTTGCTAACATTTTATTGGCTTCAGCCGTTACGATTACAAAAGAAACCTCTTTACTGTTTTTATTCAATACATAGCTAGAGCCATCGTCAAATTCTTGAGTATTTGGATCAACTGGGGGCGCGTCGTATTGCTTAATCCCGTCAAGTCTTAACCATCTATCTTCTATTGTTTGGTTTCCATATTTAGAATCAAAAAATGCTTGGTTAGGCGTTTCACTTGCGAGAATTAACCCGTTAACATCTCCCGCTACAGTTTCCTCTGTGTTAAACGTTATACTCAAAGGAATACCTATTCCCTTGCTACACTTTTCGAAGCCTCCAAAGTTTTGGATAGTGTTTCCATCGGCGCAATTGCATACTGGTATCATAATTTTATTTTTATTAGTTAATATTTATATTTAGCTAGTCCAAAGGTAACCTTTTAAAATTTATTACTAATTTAATTCTACTATGTCTATTCCCTCGCTAGTTAAAAAATCTCTAACCTCTTCAATAGTATCGAAATATTTAACGCTGTATTTTAATTCATCAAAATAAGTCTTACCAGACGTAAATAATGTATAGCAATTATAATCAATGCTATAAATTAATCTTATCGGCTTTGTGAAATTCTCTTCCATTTATTAGCTAGTTGTTATTGTAAATCCTAGAGCTACCAAATCAATTACGGCTTGATCGCCGTCATAACCTCCACTAGAACCGTCTGGAGCTGCATTTGTGCCGTTTATACTTACTGCTCTACCTGTATAGTCACCTCCTGGGCTTTCTCCTGAAACCATAGATAATATATCGACTAAATAATGATTAACCTCAATAGTTGACATAGAGTTATTTAACAAATGAATGATAACGTTATTGAATCCGAACAAACCACTCATTACAGTTATGTCACTATAACCTAAAAGATTATTACCCATCGTTAAATTGATCTTACTAGAAATAATTACGGTTGGGAATGGGCATGAAGTTAATGAAGTGTTAAGATTGAATTGGTACTCTCCCTTAACATCGAAAAACCCACTAGGGTCACACGTTGTTAAATTAGGATTATCCCTAATTCTTGGATTTATTTGTCCGATCGTTGTCGTAGGCAGATCAAGGGTTGTTAGGCTTGGGCAACCTTCTACCCTCCATACAGCATTGGAACTTGTTTTTGTCCAACTGCTTAAATCTAACGTGCTATTAGAGATATTCATTATTACAACATCATCAATAGAACCAGTTCCCATTGTTGGGGGTGTAAAGGTTCCTGTACCTGTATAAGTTATATCGCAATCCGCTGTACAGTTTGAAAAGCTACTAAGGTCTACATTCGCACTACCTAAACCATAATTAAAATACTTTAAGGATGCCGTTATACCAGTTAGCGTAATACTAGACAAGTTTGTATTATTATCGAGCCTTAGATACTCACATTGCTGATAGTTGTCCCAGTTAAACGATAATAAATCAGCATCAAAAAATTGAAGCTCTGTAATAGTATTGGTTACTGGTGGATCTACAAGAGTAGTTAAATTTGGGTTATTATTACAATTTATTACGCCCGAAATATTGGCCATACCGCCCCAATTCATACTGGTAATGCTCTTATTATTAAACGTATTGGCTGTAAATCCACTAATATTTTCGGGATCATCTACATCTAATCTAACATTCTTTACGGTTGAATCATTCCAGTTTGCAAAAGTAACTGATGTACCTGTATAAGTATCTATTTCGTCTGTCCATGTAAGAGTATTAATTCCCGTGTAAGTAACGCCAAATATTGTACTAGAGGCCGCGTTTGAGCTAAATGATAATGCAGCCCCATTAGTTATATTTACAAAACCCATTTCAAAACATCCTGATGCTCCAGTATCAACAACAACAACGCAACTACGCCCCGCCGTTAATCCTGTGGCAGTTTGGGAAGTTTGGCCGTTGCTCCATTCTATTAGAACGCTTCCAATATTTCCAGAGTAGTTAACTATAGCCGTACCATCACTAGCCCCATAGTAAGACGGCTCTGTGAATGTTATACTATCTATTATCAACCCGCAAGCACCCGCCGAAACAACTGTTCCGCTTTCTTGGTCGGTACATTGTTCGACACCTTGGTCCGTTATTACTACCGTATAGACTCCAGGTTCTAAGCCTACAATACATTGAAGAGTTGAGGAAAAGCCACTCGGCCCGCTCCATGAATAAGTATAAGGACCTATTCCATTTATAGGCGTAGATATTGCAATCCCATCATTTTCACCGACCCCAGTTTCTGCGATCGTTGTGACTTGTGCCGTTAAATTACAGGCTACAACATTTTCGGATCGAGTATCGCACTCTGTTTTTGACATTACAAAATCAAAACCGACTTGGTGACCAGATAAATCGTCGTTAAAAAACTTCTTTACGCTGCCTAAATCCGTGATAAATTTACCCCAATTCGCTCGCGCAATCTGTGAGCTTGTTAAAATTTCTTTGTACTTGTCGCCCTCAGAGTCGTTAATCTTTTCGAAAAATAGTTCCACCATTTGACGCATTGGCTCTAATACGTTTGTCTTATGGTCTGCCGAAGTCCAATTCGCAAGGCTCGACTCATCCATAAAAAACAATTGAGGCTTTGAACTACGCCCCCAAGGATCGAACTCGTCTTTTATTACGGTTTCGTCTAGTATTTCGTAAAGCCAAACGAAGGGGATACGTCCGTTAGGGTCCTTGTTTTTGCCCTGTTCGTCGACTGCCATAAGCGTAACACCATGAAAAAACAAAGGAGCGGGGATAGTAAAAAACGTAACTGTAGGTATTGGGTCGCCCGTTGTAATTGGTTTAATAGTGATTGAGACGTTTATCTCAAAGGCTGTGATTCTGTACTCGATTGAATCGATCGTAATACGCTTATTGATCGTAAGCCAGTAAGTCCGATTTGTTGAGAGCGTGAAAGTTTCATCTCCGTTGTCGATTGCCTCCTTAATTATGAATAGGGGCGTCAACTGAGACACCAACTCTTTAACGGCATCAACTGTGTCCTTTGTTCGGATTTGACTCATTTATATAAATATTGTTTTCTCTTTTGGTATTCCGTTGTACTCTGGATATGTTGCCGTGTCTAATATCATTTTACGCGCTATTGCTTGGTATGATTCAACCGCAATATTATATTTAATTACAGCACCATAAGCCGCCGCGCTTGCGTTCGTGCTGTTTTCGGATTGGTTTTTTACTGTTCCTACTGGCGTGTTTTGATGTGGTTGATCCCTCGTAAAACTGAAATTAATAAAACGCATTAACATCTTTTTAATACCCTCCGACCTACTGGCACCACAACACCAACCTACCACAGAATCGGAGTCGTCGTAAAAGGCATTAAATACAGCAACAAATCTGGCATCCTGTGGAACCCCTCCAACTAGATCGGCTATAAATAAAGCGTACAACTCCGAACCGAAAAGATCTTGAAGTATCTCAAGCTCTGCCGTGTCGATATACGGTTCAAGTTCTTGTTCCGTTGCTGAACTTTGAGAGATTAAAATCTCACCGTTTGTAAAATCGCTTGTATTTACGAAAGTTCCCATTTATTTTGATTTACTTCTTTGACTTGTTTTTAATAGGTGCCTTTTCGGCTTTGTCTTTCTTTGGTGCTTTTTCTGCCTTTTCTTTTACTTCTTTGGCTAAACCATCCGCAATGATTCTTTTTGCTAAATGGTCTGGAATGTCTTTTATTTGACCTTTAATTAATCCAGATTCGTGATCTTTTATTATTTCGATTTTCATAATAGTAAAGTAGTTTAAAAAAGTGAGGGATTATTAAGTCCCTCACTAATGGTATTAATTACGCGTTAAGCGCGGTTTGTGCTGCTGTGATAGATGCAATATGTAAGAATGCTCCAGAGTGAGCCGTTCTTATTACTAATTGCTTTCTAACTGTAACTTTCAAACGTTGTACATCTTCGATCCAATCTGTACCATGTTGAGTGGCCACGTCTAAAGTAGTCGTTCCTGCTCCCCACATTGTACCGAAAGTAAAATCTCCGATGTATGCTTGATTTTGAGGCACTAATTGAGATTCGATAATACGAACACCTTTAACACTCATCCCGTCAGTACTTAACCAAGTTGGCATGATGTAGTTGTTGTCAGCATCTTTCGACAACCTCATCAACTCAGCGTCTGTAGGATTCATAACGATAGCATTAGGAACAAATACACTATTTTGTCCTGCGTTTGCGATCTGCACAATACCTGTAGAAAGCACATCGTATATAGTTGCAGCCGTTCCAAACAATCCAGCAAATCCACCCGCAGCATAATTAGGAGCTACCAAATCAACACCGCTAAAATTTTGACCAGTTCCGTCACCAAGTAACGCCTGCTCATCAAGTTGTAACTCAACGTTTTTAAGAGAGAAATTTCTAATCTCAGCAGATATAAAAGATACATCCTCAAGTGCTTCTCTAGATACTCTCATTGAGTCGCCGATTTTTCTCAAAGGAAGTAATATCTCTTCCCAAGTTATCTCACTCTCTGGAATTACTGCACTTTCTGCAACTGGTGCCGCGTTGTCTGTTTGACTCGCTTCTTGCCAGTATCTAATCACTCCGTTTGAGTCTGGACCCATTGTAGCCTGATTAAACAAGTCAGAAACCGCCGTTGATCTTCTTGGAATGTGCCCTAGTCCTGGAACATCGGTAGCCATTGTATTGTTAGCCACTGACGCGCGAGTTACTTCCGTTTTCAAGTTCATTGAAAAGCCGTTACTCTTCTCGTTCAAAAAGTTAGAGATTGAGTCTTTCGACTTGCTCCAAACCGCCGCGAGTTCTCCGTCAAAACCTTTAGGAACTAAGTTCGCCGCGTTCGACTTTCTAAGTTCTGACAAAGTTTTTCCTTGCTCTTCCATTGCGTTTTGCAACTGCTCGACGTGCTTTTCTTTAAGCTCTCCGAACTGTTCTTTTAACGCTTCAATTGCTTCTGTTCCTACTTTCTCAGACATTTGAGACTCTAGAGACGCCATTTTCGCGCCGTTACTAGCTACCATATAGGCCGCTTTTTCTTCGATAGGTAGATTCTCGGCCGTGTTTTTATCTAGCTCTTGGAATTTACCGTCTTTTAACCAAATTTTTTCCATTTTTATAATGAATTTAATATTGTATTAATAAATAAATGTTCGTTCTCACGTTTTAATATCTCGGCTTCTTGGGTGTCCTGAGACGGCGCTCGAAGTGATTTAATTAAATTACCTAATTGGTCGTAAGATTTTTGTAACTCCGCCCCTCTCTCATCCGATATAGTCGACTTAGTTAATATGTTTTCGAGGTTTTTAAATAAGGTCTCGACGTCCTCAAGGCTTTTTATCCCTGTAGTGGGTGTGTTGCTGTTAGCGCCCCAAGATGTAAGACTTGACACCTCCCACAGTTTAACCTCTGAGATAATATTGGCACTCTTCTCGTTGCTGTAATTCTCTCTTATCGTTTGGAATCCGTGGGAATGTTCCGTGATAATCCCCTCTTTGTATTCGATCAAAGTATCTTGTCCTAGTGTAGATTTAGACATCTGAGAAACTGCATAAGCTCCTTTTGAATCTTCATGTAATTCTAATATCCGACCGACTGCGAGGTGTGGGTCGTGGTTTTTAAAGTGTTTGATTCTGGATAGGTTTTCACTTATGGTCTTTTTAAAAGAACCTTTCTCCATTATGTCGCCGTCGCTGTCTTTATTACCGAACGATGAAAAGTAAAATTCTACAATCCCTTTGCTCTCTTCGATTCCTTTTATTTCAAGGCCGCAACTTTTAACGCTTTTATTCATTACTATTCTGGTTTGTGTTTAACAAAGATACAAATTTCTTAGCCTCATCTATTGGCAACCCGTGAGCGTGTGCTATTATATTGGCCGCCGCGTCTGGAGAAAGTCCTTGTTTTGTTTGGGCTACTACTTTAATAATACTGTTTGTGATTTTTTCGGACCTTGCCGCCTTTTTGTCCTCGTCCTCTTGTAATGCTCCGATGTGTTGCAAGTCTTGGACGACTGTATAGTTTTTATTATCTCGCTCGGACCAATCTTTTACTACTGTTGAATTATACTTTGATAGTACTCGCCTGTCTAATGGCAAAACAGAGTTTTCATAAAACGATTTTAGAGCGCTCTTTTGATTGGAAAAAGTTTTGTTTGCAGGGTCATTAAACAACTCAGAGGGGGCGCCGTAAACATTACAAAGCATTCTTAAATTTTGTATAGCCGTTTTTAGTATCTCTAAATCGCTCGAAGACATACCCAATTGAACAAACTTTCCTTTTCCTCTTCCTGCTAACACTTTGTTAAACTTTCCAGAGCCTCCGATTTGATTGTCTAATAGTCTTTGTTGTTCTTTTTGTTCTTCCCCACTTAGCGGAAACTCCCCATCGTTGGTAAAGATTCCCGCAATACCTCTGTTTTTTAACATTGCGTCCTGTGCCTCTGCTCTTTGATTGTCTCCAGACAAAGCAAGCCAAGCCGCCGCAAGTGGTGACAAGCCTCGAAGCGACTCGACGCCTCTCGTAGTTGGGTTTATATATTGTAAATGAATCAACTCATCTACAGAAAAAGACTCTTTTTGTCGTCCTAATTCGAATTGGTAGCCTGAAACGGTCAACGGGTTTGCCTGTGTGCTTAGCACCTCAATTAATTGGCTCGGCCACGTCTTTAACTCGCTTATACCAAAACCAACCGACTCCAAAGGCTGCCAGAATAGATCCCCCGTCGTAAGCATGTAAGTAAATGACTCTTCTTTAAAATCCTTTTGCGTTTGCTCTGGGTTTGGTTGGTTGACGAAATCATAAAAACGCCCCTCTTTTACCTCTTCGAGTGTGCCGTCTGCCTTTACTTCTTTGGGTATCCATGGCACATCTGAACCCGTCTCGCTTATTTTTCTAATGATTGAATACGCCTGTGCATTTCGTTCGTATCCTTCCGATAATAGTTTGTTGTCTGCTTGTTGGTCTATCGAGTTGGTCCCGCCTAATATGGTTAAATTTCCGTTTACTAGGTTTCTATGCTGTGAGCCTGTGAGGCTAAAAACGTCCGAATGTTTATAACCAGTAATTAGTTTGAACGCTTTTTCTTGAAGCCAATTTCCCATTTAAATAGTTTTGTCAAATTTACAATATTTTTTTAACCTGTTTAAAGCATCCCGCCCCCTCCTCTCGAAAGCATTTCAAACGCGTATCTTAACGGGTCGATTAAGTGGTTAAATTTATCTATTGGAATCCCTGCTTTTTTGTCGTTCCAAATATAATTATTTAATTCTGTCTTTAAATTGGGCGAAGGACCGCAAACAATTAACTCGTAATCCATTATCTTTTTAAGCCCTGCAATTATACTTCCAGAACCTTTAACGCACGCTTGTATATTTAAGCCTCTTTGTCTTAAATCGTGTATAGTTATTTTTCCCGCGCTGTCTGCCATTATCAATCCGCTTGGTTCGACTCTATCCCTTAATAGTTTTTCTATGTCGTCCGTCCCTAAGTTTTGCAAATACGCCTTTTCCTCGATGTATATTTTTTTAGCCTTTTGATCTACGGCCACCTTTACAAGTCCGCAAGGGTCTGGATTAAATCCAAAGTCTAAGCCGTGGCAATATGGGAGAGACTCGTCGAAAGTTCCCTCGGTCCAGTCTGGCAGAATTGCGCCCTCCGCCTTTTCCAACCAACCGCCGATATAGTTGTGATAGTATCGTTTAGGGTTATTTTCTTTTGTTTTGTTTGCTTTGTCTATCCAACTTTGAGGCAAATATCCCGCCTTTTCTGCTAGGTGGTAGGTCGTATGTATGTGCTCGACTGTGTCAAGGTTGGAAATTGTTACCTCGAAGCCTTCAATTTTTATTTTTTTATTAGCGGGTTCGATCCATCGTTTATAAATAAAATGCTCTGGCGTTGTCGGGTTCATAATCCAAATAACTCGATTAACTGCCTCGCTGCTCCTAATTGAATCGTCTATTGTGTCGAAATCCTTCTCTTTAGTAAACTCTTCGCCCTCATCAATTACCATAGTCGTAAGTCCTGGAATAGATTTAAGCGTCGCGGTCTGGTTTCCTGAGCTTGTTTTGACCCCTGCAAACATAATGAAGGAACCCGTCTTTAAATTGGTCACTCGGTCTCCTCTGAATTGAAATAGCTTGTATGAGTTATTGCGCTGTATGGCCTCTTTAAACTCTGGTATTATCGACTTTTCGGCGCTTGTCATGGTGTAACGTAGAAACAAAACACCGTGGCCAACCTCGAAAGTTAAGCGGCTTAAAAAATCGTGAACGCTTGTAGATTTGAGCGATCCACGTCCTCCAGTTACTAGAAAATACCTCTTTTTTGATGTGTATAGAGGCTTGTACGCTTCGTTAATCTGAGTCATCTTTTACCCAGTTGATAGGGTTAATCGATTCGCCGTCTGTTGTATGATCAATTTCCTGTTTACTTGTCTCCATTAATCCATGTAAGGACTTTAGGGCAAATATTGCTATAGTTCTATCTATCTCTCCCTGTGAAGCCCTTTCCCATAGTATCGACTCACATTTATTGTACATCCTTTTTAAAGTGCGAAAAACGGTTTCATCGTCGTTAAATTTATCCATCAAATAAGCGAATAAATCTCTATACGTTTCGCATTTCTCAGCAATTGAAGAAATAAAGAAAGTTTCATCGTCTACAGCGTCTAGAGCTTTATTTGCTAATTTCCTAGCCTCTTTAACTGTCCATTTTTCTGCGTTCTTATTTCCTTTTACTGACATAATTTTCTCTTTACTTACAATAAACCTATCAATTGAATAAGCTGTTCGAATGTTATTTTACCCTGCGCAACGAACACAAGGCCAATTCCAGCAAGCACAACAAAAGCCAATATTCCTGCATATTCTGCAAAATCTGTTTTCCCTTCGCCTCCAATCTCTGACGCTTTGTTCTTTTCGATGTGGTCAATTACTTTACCTTTCAACAGTTTTGCAACTTGTAGAGACGCTCCGACAAATGGGTTACTTTTTCCCGCTAGGCCACTAGCAAAAGAGATTAAACCTCCGATTAACTTTTTACCTTTTCCGTTGCTCATAACTAAAATTATTTTTTATAAAGATAGTTTATTTCAATTCATTTAAATCTATAGAAATCTGAATATCTCCAAACCCAGACGAACGGAAGGCGCTCGAAGTTGTTTTCCCGTTATAGGTTGCCATTAAGAAAAGCGAGTCGGGACCTTGCGAGCTCAAGGATATTGAATAATCGTAAGTAGTAGCGTTTTGATTCGTTTCGATTGTTTCCTCATTGGTGTATATCGTAGTTATATAATTAAATCCATCTGCATCTTTGTAATTAATAATACTGAGACCCTGCTCGGAATAAGCGTAAATTGTTACGACGTGGCTTTCTTCTAAACTTGTCGAGGTTGCTGTATCAATCTCTTCTTTTTCACACGCTGCAAATAATACAGCTATTCCAAATAATAATATTAATTTTTTCATAATTGAATTTTTAATTGTTGTTAAATATAAAGTTAAAATCGTCCTCCTTTAAAAGCTCATTTTCCTTGAAATACATTTTCAAACTGTCAACAAACGCCTTTCGATTGGGGTGTTTGTCTTTGTGTGTTGCCTGGTACTTGTTGCAATACTTTTTCCAAAGTCTATTATTTTCGTCTATTTCGTATTTAATTTTAAAGGTCGACTTTCTCGGCCTCGCTTGCATTAAATTAACTATCTTTTGTAAAAAAGGCTGAACCGCTTTAGAGTGTATTTTGTGCGCTTGTTTTACTTCTTTGTTGTGTTCCGATGTTGATTTCATAATCGTTTTAATAAAAATATTGATTCAATGAAGAGGTAAACCGCTCCAGTTGATAGAATAAAATACTGGTCTAAGTTAAAAAATAAAGGATATAAAACCACATTAAGCCAAAACGCTTGACAATAAATGCATAGGCCTAGCGGTTTTAATATTGCGCGATACTTACGCCGCTTTTTTGATCGGTTCTTTATCCAATGGTAAAGGAGCCAAAGATAAAACCTTCGGAAAATCATTCCGCTTTTGTAGGTCTCTTGTATTAAGTGACTCAGGGCGGCGACAAAAAGGGAGTACTCGAATATATTCACAACCTCGATTATTACAACTGTTTTCTATTTTTATCATATCTCAAAGATATGAAACTGTTAATTAATTCAATTCGCGCATTAAAAACGGCGCGATAACACTTTTTAAAGAACATGAAAGAACACATTCTTTACTAAGGTGTTGTAGGGAATACTTACCCTTTCAAATCAAAAGCGACAAAATCACCTCTCATATCGGTTGTCACTCCAATAAATCGTTTGCATTTGCACTTCAACCTCATAGTGTGGTTATCTTGTTTCATCCACTTAGTTTCTATTTCTTCAAACGGTATTTCACGTTCACAATGTGGGCATTCTGCTTTACTTTCTACAAGGGTTATTATCGCTCCTGACATTCTTATAGTCTTACTCATATTTCTATCTTTTAAATTAAAACTCCCTACAACACTAAATAAAAGCACATTAAAACGATGCTTTATTCTTGTACATTATAGGTAATTAGTTTATGTATGTTCTGCATTTACCACATTCACAACTACCACACCCACTATCTGACTTATCGTATATGTTTGTCCAAACTTCATAAGTTTTACCGCATGAACAGTCTATAACCCTACACTTACCTCGTTTTCTCGGAAAAATACCTATAACAAAGTGTAAAAATGAATTAATAATTTCCTTCATAATATTTTAATTTATCGTGTAACTCATTTTACACTAATCGCTAATCGTTAATATTTTATTTCAAATATTGCCGCAAGTAACCCCTCTATAAAAGCCTGTTTATGGCATTTACAAAATCCATATTTCTTACGGTTTGTAGATCCTGCCCTCAAGTCTTGGGAGTACGGGACAAACATAAAATCAGAACGCGGGACAACCCAAACGTAAATATTAAACCTGTAAGAAATAAAGTCCTTTATCTTTTCGCATTGGTCCCACTTTGAAAGCTCTGGATTAAATCCGTACTCGAGAGAGACGGCTTTGTCTATTATTGTTTGCATTGGGCGCTCACGCTCAAACGCTTTTATTTTTTTACTTTTCATTTTGGCAGTTGTTTAAATTAAGCAATTACAAGGCAGTTAAAAACGTTTACCGACAAACTTTCGCCGCCGACCTTGTCCCATTGCTTAAAGATTGTTAAATATATAAATTAATTCGATTAATCACACTTTTTATTAATATTTTTTTTGCTATCATTTTTTAATTTTTAAATACTCGTCGATAATTGCGCGAGTCTCGTCCAGAGAATAAGAAACTGCCGTTTTATAAGCTCTTACGCCTAACTTATCGATCCAGTTTTCTTGATTTTTACTTAGTTTATTATATCCGACTTTAAGTTCAATAAAAA
>Ga0208156_1000221_pt1 | contig 27397 bp, 42 predicted proteins | sample 1_EtaG_FD_184073 | JGI IMG/M metagenome (GOLD analysis project Ga0208156, IMG submission 184073) | Marine viral communities from the Subarctic Pacific Ocean - 1_ETSP_OMZ_AT15124 metaG (SPAdes) (version 2) | ecosystem: Environmental > Aquatic > Marine > Oceanic | place: Pacific Ocean | collected...
TTATGTACAGTTTGCTAGGCAGTCCAAGAAAGAGAAGGAAAAGAAACAGCGTTACCCTAGGGGAATTCTATAATGGATAGAGATGTAGAGCGTGGTTTATTGGGTGCTGTAGGTGTTTATGGGGCAGTAGTTGGTGGGACCCATGCTCTAAAACATACTCCCATAACAAGGATGTTAAGTGCTCTTCCAGAGAGGAGAAGTACTTTAATAGAAGATTTTTATAGCAAGGGTGCAAAGAAAGGTAGATTATTTTTGGGTCACATGTTGAACAACTGGAGGAATGAAGTTCAGACATTTATTAAGAACAATCCAGATGAGTTTCCTAAAGGTATGTCTGACTCTGCTAAAATAAAATATACTGAGAAAATTATGAGAGACTGGGGTCATACTACTCCAGCCGAGCTAAATCATGCTGCGAACCAAATTAAAATAGAACAAGCTGCTGAATTTGCAGAGTTAAAGGGAGAAAAGCCAAAAAGGTTTGGTCTTGGTAAATACAAGAGGCTTGGTAGACATGAGATATTAAAAAATCAGCTCGTAAGATATACAATGGGTAACAAGTATAGTGGCTCTCTAATGGTTGAGAAGGGTCTTTCTAGGCCAACAAGAACAGATGTAAAGACTATTTTTAAGGGACATGAGGGTGCAATAAATAAATGGGGTCTTAGTGGTGATGCAAAGGCATCTGTTAGTAACATATTAAATGTTGGGGGTGACAAGAGTCAGCTTATAAAGGCCGCCAGAAAAGATCACATGTTTAAGATGGCTGATAAAGTATTGAGAAGTGGTGTTGATTTACATGACCTGGATGCAGTAAGAGAGCAAGCTGAAAATAGAATAGGTCAAATGGGAACTCGTCTTAGAGGCGTAAATAGATTGCATGCCAATGTTGCATCTAGAGAAATAGAAGTTAGTAAATTTATGAAGAATTTTAGTGTCGGCAAGAATGGCGAGCTTGTGTTAAATTATAGCTCAGCCTATAAACCTCATTATTTAGTCGGTGGAACTAATGTAAATATTAAGTTGTGGAAAGGCCCTCGTGGTGGATTTTTACATGACATCTTAGTTAGCGATAAATATGATGTGCTAAAAAGTTCACATGTTCAGAGAAACCAGCATTTTAATGTAGCCAGGAGTACTAATGCTAGTAAGATGAAGAAAGTTAGGACTTATGCAAGGAAATCATTAAGGTCACGCTTTCTTGCAGCACTTAAAGCAAATGATTTAAAAGAGGCACGTAGGTTGGCGTTAAAGCTCGGTATCAAGGGTGCTAAATTTCTTGGGAGGAAGGCGCTATTAAAAATCTAAAGAGGAGAAATGATGGTTGCTAATATTTTTTTAAAAAAATCTGCGAAGGTTGCTTGGAGATATCTCAAGATGGTAAGGAGCCCGAAATATTCGAAGGATATGGCTAGTGCAATACGTAAAGCTACGGCAGAATCTAAATTTTCTAGATCGACATTAAAAAAAATGGCGAGAGAACGAATTTCAATGGGTACCTATGAACATAATTTAAAGATGGGATCGAAAGACCCCAGAATTGATCAAATAAAAATTGATAGGATAAAAAATAAGGATTGGTCTTCTAGCTTGCGAAAAAGCAAGACAAGGACTACAAAGCCGTATAGGGAAGAATGAAAACTCAATTAAAGTCTGTTTTCGAGCCACTGGGGCTCCCGAAAAGTTTCTTAAAAACCAGTTTCAATTTTGGGGTAAATTTTCCAAAATTCGCTTTAAAATGATTTATACTAGTATATGTACAGAGTTGACCAAGAAAGTCCCGTAAACGGCGTTTTAGGGCTATTGACAGTCATTCTGTTAATAGTAAATAGGTCGAATAATCGCAGATATTTTGTAGAGAGTGAAAAAAAATAGTAGAACTCCCATTTTCATGGGAGCCCTACTTGCCGTATAGATGGAGGATCTATGGCACTCCGGGAAGAACAACACTTTTGTAAAAACCACATTTTTCTACAATGGTTGTACATTTCTTCCCAGCTTTCTTATCGTCGATGTATAGGAGGACAGGAGTGGTGAAACCCTTAATGGCTTGGGCCTCTATGTGTACACCTTCACATATACCACGACGATAATTTGAGCAATATTTTTGCGCAGTTTTTCCTTCAAAGCTTATCATTATTTTCTCCTAAATTTAGGTTAAAACTCGGTAGTACCCACCAGCCAACTACTTCTTACCTTAACCTGAGCGTTTATTGTTTTAGGCACTTTAGTTTTAACCTCTTAGAACTCTTCATCATAAGGATAGTCATCTAGCCCTATCTTTTTGATAAACTTGTGAGCTTTTGCTATTTGGTCGTCTTCCGGTATTCCATGCTGAGACTCTTCGTCAATAGGTAGTTTTTGTGGGTATGATTTCCTACCTTCAAACGTATCTACTAAGTCTCGTATTTCCGTTTCAATCCGGTGACGTAATTCATCGAATATTTCGTGATTTGTTTCGCAACAAAATCCAATCGTAATTGTCCTTTGTTCTTCTTCATCCCAGTCAGTATATTCGTATTCTGCTGGTCGATCACAGGCGTCGCATAGTCTCACGAAATTATCCTTCGGACTTAAGTTCATTATCCCATTCATGGATAGCCTTTTCTCTTTTATAATAATCTGCCAAGCCAATTGATAGGTCATTTACTAAGCTAGCATATTTATCATTGTAGATTTCCTTACTTTCAATATTGTGAGTAGCTATGCTTTGTAAGCTAAATATTATATTCTTTATCTCATCAATACTTAATTGTATGGTTATTGAACCCTTACTCTTCGGTACTCTATTCACAATTTGGACACCTCCTATCGTCTAATGGTATATTTCCCCATATACTTTTTGCTAAGTAACTAATACCCTTGTTATAAGTTTCATCCACTTTTTGCCAAGCTTTTTTGCAATCGCTGCATCTAAATGGAACACTGTTACGATTCTTTCTGCCTCTTCCTACTCTTTCTACATTTCGACCTATTGCTTTCGTAGGGTTGCTATATAGTCTATTCCCATTTACCCTATTTCGTGTATGCAATACCTTGTCACTATCAAACCACTCAGTGCTGCCGAATATGGGATGATTAGTAAAGTACCAAACTATAGTATCTCGTTCTGCTTGGCTCTTTCTTGCGTATTTACTTTCCAGCCAATTATTGTCTGAAGATCCTCTTTTATAGAATTTCATATTAGTACTTTCCTCCCTTTGCTAGTTTACGTAAGAGATATGCCTCTACCTCTTCTGATTGTCTACTTATCCATTTTATAATCTTTTTGAAGTCCTCTTCATCCAGTGGGCCTTTTCGTGTATTGCAAGTTTTACATACAAGCCTAAGGTTGGTTGCCGTGCTTTCCCCACCCTTTACCATGGGAATGATGTGATCGCAAGCAATTGTCTTTATTGATAATATATTACTGCAATATACACATTGTTTCCCATAGTTGTCAAGAAACATTTTCTCTAATTCTTTTCTTGTTATATCAAATTTAATATCCATTGCCATACTTCTTTTTTTAAGATTAGAGTACAGTGCTGTTATTTTACGAGAAAGTTTCTTCTTAGCTCTTTTCCAAAATTGCTTATGTATTGGATAAAGTACCTTTTTATATATTATCTGGTTCATCAAACTCTATATTTCCACATTCAGAACATTCCCAATAGTCACCACCTATCCCATCAATATTAATATCATACGATCCAGCATATTTATATTTATGAGGAGTTACATCGACATCATCTGGGATTATGTCTAACATATTCGTACATTTTTCCATTTCCTTCTCCTTTTCTTCATATAAGAATCCACGTCTATGTATGCCTGATACCTTTTTTAGGATTTTATTCATTTATATAAGAAACAGAGGCGATCTTACTAGAGGGAAAATGTCTGATGATTAGATAACCCAACATAACCAGCATGGATAAGTTTAGGTACTTAAACTACTTCCCTTAACTTTAGTCAGCCACCCCTTTGGACAACTGAGTATCGAAAACTGGAATTACATGCTATCGTATAACCATCAAGTATTGTTACTATCTAGCTCTTAGTCTCTAAAGTATTGTGCCTTTCGGGCGAAGATTTTCGCGATCATGGTCACATATACTTTTTTGAGAATTCCCTTCCCTCGCCACTGGATTTTTTATCTGTTTCTTAATTATATTACTTCTTAGGAGTTCTTGAACGTAATGTAGAAAACTCCTCTTCGAGTAATTGTATTCTATGACGGAGTTGTTTAAGTGTTCTCCATATTCGTGAAAACTTACGATTACTTCTATAGAATGGGTTCATGTATTTCATCTTACCATCCTATATCTTGCTACACCTAAAGTATTGTCTCTAAGTGTCTCAATTGAATGACCCTTTTGACGTAAATCAAATATGCGAGCAGCCAACCTTATCCCCAAACCTTGTGTAGATGCTGACATAGGAGTTAATGTGTCACCATTTTCAAGTATTTTTAAGATTCGTTCTCCTTGAGTTTTTTTTGTCATAGTTAATTGTTCCTATTTGTATTGTTATTGTTGGTTTCCAGATACCTAATGTTACCTGGAAATATTCTCCACGTTCATCCACATCAAACAACATTGCCAAATGAAAATATCTTAATAAAAACATTTGAAAGCCACCAGACCAAATATATATTTTAAACATATTATGATCTTCTAACTTTTTCAACTTGATATATAGATATCCCATCTGGAAATTGTGTACCAGCTTTGTGGGCGTAAATGGCGTCTTTTCTAGCCTTTGTTTTGTTGATAGAATCTACCATCTTTACTTGTTTATAATCATCCCCAAGTGACTGTTCATCTATCTTTACTGGTCCATACGAGTTGTACAGTTTATATCTAGCGGTATTGGTTTCAAATACTCCATTCTTATCACCTATCTCATGTATAATAGATGGTAGAAGATGTTCATTAAAATATTGAAGAGTACTACTTATGGCATTCTTACGTTTCTTTAGGCGTGTCATCTCAAAAGTCTGTGCCTCTATTTCGCCAACTATGAGATGTTTCCTTTTATTTAGATTGACCATAAACTTATCAATATTATCCATTTTCTTTTTCAATGTCTGCTGTAAGATAGTAAGTTCATTAACAACATGTTTATATTCAGATTCAGTCTCTTCTAAACCTGATGAACTTAATTGATCTCTGTGCAGTAACTCATTTTCTAGCATCATCTTTTCATTTATTAGGTCAATATGCTCGCCAATAAGCTCACTAGATGTCATTTTATTATACGACGTTTGTTGTCTTATTGTCATCTTTCTGCTCCAATGTAAGTATTGTTCTATTTGTAGTAATTGATTCTCCTAAATTAACACGATCTTGACGTATTAATCTAAAACTTGGTGTCCATGTTAAATCTACTTCAAAGAGTTCGCCATCAGTATTCTTAAACATTTCTACCTTACGATCTTTTCTTTGAGCATTTCCACTGATACCAATTACCTTTCTTGAGGCATTTTCAATAGCCCCTGATCCCTTTCCAGCATAAAGATCAAGTACTTCCTTCCTTGAATATTCTCTACTAGTTTGAGACAATTGGATAATAATAATATCCATATTAATTGCAAGATTTGAAAGTGCATGACTTATATATCTTATAGACTCATATTCTCCTCGTATGTGTCCAGGAGGCTCTACAAGGTCTATATAGTCGACAATTACACATCTGGGTTGTACATTTTGTACCATTTCCCGAATCTTCTTTATCGTTGGACTTACAGTATTAATGGCAATATGAGAAATATTCTCTCTATGGAATTGATACATTTCCTTTAGATTTTCCTCAATTTCCTTTTTACTCATACCACTAACTATTTGAAGATGTCTTTTATGACTATACCAATCTGTAAGTTCTAATGATAAATAGAGTGTAGGAATTTGTAATTCACTTCTAATTAGGTCATTATAGGCATCGTATCCTAGTGCTATATTTTGTGCCAATGTAGTTTTATTAGTACCTGTCGGCCCAAATATTGTCACAAGTTCACCAGGATATATTGTTATATCTTTGCCTTGAAGACCAAATAATTCGTCTAAGCAGATTACTCTTCCATCAAAGTTTGCACTTACTCGTTCTTCCAATGCTTTTTGCATATCATCACTATTCTTTATTTCAACGAGGTAATCTTTATTCTTATAATATACGCATCTTGGACTACAATATTCCTTTAATAAAAAGTCATTACAACCATAACGATAACCACGGTTATAAGTGTCTTCTATCTTTTGAAGGACTCCTTGTTCGTCAAGACTATCATTATTCCAATTCAATATAGCTGCTTTCGCAGCCTCAGATGGAATACCGTGTCGAAGATAATGGGAAGCAAATCTTAATATTGCGTGATTTCTATTTCCCTCTTGTGGTCCTTCTCTATATATTGCTTGTAAACAAGTAACCACATTCTTTGGTTCAAAGGTTGTTTGAAGTTCCCTAACTTGAGGAACATTTCTTACTACATAACCTTTGAGTTTTTCCTTATCATCAACATCGGAAATATCTTTATAATTGAACTCAAATCTTTGTCTTTCTGCTAAGTTTTTTATTTGTTCTGGACTAAGATTTAATAATTCTCTTATACTTAATGGTATCTTATAATAACCTCGTTTTGAATTTAAGGTATGTTCCATTCGATATATTCCAGTCCTATTATAAATAGAAATGTCAATATCATCAAATATCTTCCTCATTGTCTCCCTTAAAATATAAGGAGTATTCTTAGAAGGCTCTATATTAAATAGGTTATTGGAAATAGCAATATGATAACCTGTCCCGCTAAAGTAGGGTTGGATATTACCATCCGTCACACCTAGTTCATAAAGGTCAAAAATGATACTTTGTGCCTTTTCCTGAGTGTACTTATCAGAATTATCTTTCTTGTCTATATCTATGATAATCTGATCAAGCCCACGCATTCCCTGAAAATCACGTAAAGTTCCATTTGCCTTTTGGTAATCAATGGCATCATCGTAATATAAATAAGTACTACGATATACTGCCTTTTTCTTACCTTCTGTTACTAGGATATGTGGAAGACTGTCTAGTGCAACAAGAAGCCCTCTTTTACGAGGGCTTTCTATTGCAACTTCTAAATACATTAAAAAGTATCTTCAGAAGAGCCTGTACTCACGGTTGCTGAATTACCTGAGCTATTAGGTTCTACTTCTTTTATATGTCCTCTACTTTTCATAAAGGTTACATAGTTTTCTAATTCCTTTCTGTTCTCTGGCGTATCAATAACAATCTTTGGACATACTCTTGTCCATTCCTTCTCTTCGCCAGTTTTTTTATCTTTTTGTAATGTCCTATAAACATAGACATAATATGGCTTTGTATCATCTGATATGTCGGCAACATAGTTATTATTCAGGAATGTCTGGATATTTTCTATCTTATCTCCTGTCTTAGTTTCCCATTCACCTATAGTATTTGGCCCGCCGCCAAAACCAATGGCATCAAATAAGTAATATATCTTATTTAATAATGAACAGGTTCTAATCCTACCGTCACTATCTTTATCATAAGACCCAGCTACTTGTAATCTAATTGGATACTTACTATTTCCAGCGAGCATAACTTCTAAATAAACATCTGCCCAAGGAAATTTTATTTCACCATCATCTCTTGTATCTTTACTTCTATCTGAGAAGTCCGTTATTTGTACATTTTGAAAGCCCGTCCAACTTCCATTTGATTCTGTTTCAGGTCTGAATCTCATTATTTACTCCTCTTTGTAATTTAGGATTTCGTTCTTTATTGCATCATAATCAAACAATAAAGTTTTTTGTGCAAGTGGCTTTAACCTACTTCCTACTGCACGTTCATCGTAGGACTGGAAACTTATATAGTATTTTCCGTCCTCCTTATTTGCTGTTGTATAACCTATAACATCTGCTTTTGCTGATAATGCATAGGCTAAACCTCTTGGTAATTCTGGCAACAACTGAATTTTACCATCTGTTGATGTTGAAGATTTTGAATGACTTATTAAAACAAGATCATATCCATTTTTCTTTATGAATAATTGAAGTTTCTTTATGAGATCAACATTTCTCTTTCTTGCTTTAAACCAATCAGCCCCCCAAGAACCTTCACCCATACCAGTAATATCGAGTTCTTTGACGACTTCTTCTTCAATCCATTTATTTATTACATCAATGGTATCAATAACTATGGTATTAAACTCAGATTGTTTGTGGAAATTTTGTTTTAACCATTGATATATTTCTACCATAGAATAAACAGGCATTGGTTTACCACGATTCTCACCTGAACGATAATAATATCCTCGTTCTTCCGGTGGAATAATTTCCATTTGTGTTTTACCATCTTTTATGACGGATTTACCATCTAACTTTAATTCCCTGTAAGGAATATTTAAGCTAGTAGCAGTTACAACATTGGCTCCTTCAACGTAATCAGAACCGAGGTCTGTATCAATTAACAACACACCCTCGGTTCCTTTTTCGCTCCAACGACTTGCCGTTGTTGTTTTGCCTGTTTTAGGTTGACCTATAAAGTAATAAGTCACACCATGAGGTACTTCACTCCAATTAGTGGAGATTTTCTGAGGCTTTATCATTATTTATCCCTTTATTAGATGAGTTTTCTTTATTGAAAGTGGTATTAATCCAACCCAAATATACGCATAGTATGGTAGTTTTACAAGGGAATTAAACAACTGACTGATCCCTAAACCAGATACAATACTTGTTGTAAATATTGTATGTTTCATAGTACAGGGGGCATCCTCTATTTCTGCACTTGGTACCCAACTTTCATTAAAGAAATCATTATCTTTTGTTGTTGTAATAATCTCCATTGCAAGTGCATCCATACGTAAATCAATCAAAAGCTGACGATTAGGTAATTTTACCCATTCATCATAAGCATCTCTTCTAACTTCCATATTATCGGTGGCTAAGATTACTTTGGGAAGCATAACATCTAAATCATATGTCCAATTTATTTCGGACATATCAGCATCTTTCGCACCAAATGCTAATGCCAAATCTCTAGCTGCCTTTGCCTTGGGAACATCTAACATATTTATAGGATATAAACAACCAGATAAGTTATGTTCTTCAAGCTTATCTTCATCATATCCTATTATAGTATCCCATCCCATAATGGACAAGAGGGCAATGACATTACTGCCAATGCCCCCTAAACCAATTACCATTATTTCATCAAGTTTGTTTTGTGGAATTAAATCCTTATTTCGTAAGAATCTATTTTCTAGCACCATATTAACCTCCTTATTTACTGTACGATTGATATTCCTTTGTATCATAAGTCATTCCAAAGAATTCAAGAGGGTCTCTTATACCAACCTTTTCTAGTTTAAGCGTGACTTGATCCCAAGACATTAATCTATTTTCCCATGCATCAAAGCATTTATATACCATTTCTTCTTCTTCGTTGCTTAGTACAGGATAATAGCTTTCCTCACTAGACTTAATATCATTAACTGACACTTTGGCAGACTTTTTTTCAATAGGAAAATGTTTATATCCATAGCTTTGACCATAGTCGCCATGTCCATAATTGATTATACCCTGTCCATTTCCTCTTGTCCAATGATTTGTTGCTTTTGCAGTCTTTTTGAGTGTCTTAGCGATATCCGCCCAGTCTTTCTTGGGTTTTATTAATGGTAATATCTCACAATCATCATCAGATTCTACCAAATGAGGAATTTGATACTGATCTTTATATGACACTGCAAATGCATACTTTTCCTTAGCAGTTGCGACCACAAGACTTGGATAAAATCCAATATCTGGTGCCATTTCTTCTAAAGTATCATCATCAGTATCACTAAAGAATGCACCCATAGTATGATGACTGTGAACTAACCCTAAATAACATTTCTTTAACTTAGGATTAATTTTTATCTTCTCCTTAAGTACTGAGAGCATAGCTTTAGAATCCCATTCTGTCGAACTATGAGTACCTAAGTCAAGAGGATGAAAATCCAATAAAACAAATTCCTCTGGAAATTCATCCTTTTCTTGCTTACAAGCAAACCAGCCTGGACCACTCCATTCTTTCTTAGGAAATGTCTCTAAGAAATAATTAAGTTTGGTCAAAACTGGCTTTAAAATCGTTAACTTCATTTTTGAGCCTCCTTATTGATTCTTTACTGTTCTTTATCGCCATTCTATATGCTATAATCCCAGAATCGTATAATAATTTATCAACGTTATCCAAATTAGTTCCTTCTTGAAATAACGCTTCAATTCCACGATTTCTAAGCAATCTTCTTTTTCTTGCTGCTGTCATAGATGACCCAGTTAATGCTACCTCATTTATTGTCTGATTAAGAATCTGTTCCATTCTTTTCTTCATGATTATATCCCAGTGACTACGTCTCCATTGATTCCCAAGTGGATGATTATAATAATAAAATATTATATCAAATTTTGAGAAAGTATGTGAAGCTTTAGTTCTAAATGAATTAATTACAGTTCTAAAATCACTATAAACAAGGTCTAATTTCTCACAATTAGCTATAGATGTTTGAGCATTACTACCCCAAGTCCAGTCAGTTCCTTTTAATTTAACTATTCTATGCCACATTTCAAGGAATGGATGTTTATCTATTACCACATCAGATACAAGACCAGAAGGAGGTACAAGAGCAAGAAATCTATCTAATCTATCCTGTTGACAAACTTGAAATCTATTTACTTTATCAATCCAAGATTCATCAAATTTGCCAGTTTTTCTTTTGACAGATTCACATATATCTGCCACGATATTTGCATTTCTTCCCCATTCACTAATATATATATATACTAGTTCAGCATATGTTAGATATTTATATCCTCGTTCTGCCCTAAAAAAGTAATTATAACAATCATTTACATTCCAATATGGACTATTTACATTCCAAGATAATAGGAATTGTTTTATTGTTAATAATGCAGCAGCATAATTATAAATACCTAAACAATTATATATTGGTTTTTCAAAATCACCAAGACACGCATCACCAGTACCAGTTGAAATATGTGGATGTCTTGCGGGAATAAGCAATTCATAATTTACCATATCAGCTATAGAATCGTATTCCATTCCATAGCATAATAATTCCTCTTCATTGGAATGAGGGGCTATATTATAGTACGTTATTTTTGGATAGGTTTGACTTCCCTTAGAGAAACAAACATATATGTCCCATAAATGATATACTCTACTACCACGTAGTTTAATATTATCAAATTTGACATAGAAACTTTTATAGTCTCTTCCTACTTCTACCCAATCAAACTTGTTTATTAATAGGGTAGCTTGTTTCTTTACTATAGTTGTTGATACATTTAATACTGGGACTATATTCTTAATAACCTTAATTAATGCATTTCTTTTTAGTACTTTTTGTTTTAACTCTGAGTATTTCATTTTGTCCTCCTAGGTATAAGATAAGTGACCCTCAGGCAAGAGCGCCGTTCGCTTTTCCACATCGTCTCATCAGGTACCAATAGATGATACTCCCCAAAGATCACTTATCCAAGACATCGAATAAATCAGATTACTTACCTGATTTAACCTTTGCTTTCTGCATTCCAACCAGGTCATCATCTCTAAGTTTATGATTAGCCGGGACAGACTTCCCATCTACCGATATCTCAACTTCATTAATAGAGATATTTAAACTCTCTGCGATTCCTGCTGGTGTATCTCCGGTCATTTCCAGAGGTACGCTACCATTATGGTAGGAAACTAACGTTATGTTAGGCATTTTTATTCTCCTTTGCTATAGCATTTAATCAGAGTATTTGATTCGGGTACTCTGTTTTTCCCGTAAACGTTTCAAATGAGAAGCTATTTTCGTGTCTTCTGCATTTGCTGATGTTGATTCTATCACTATTTTAAGCTGACAGTTTTTTTGTGTTATGTCTTTTATGAACTTTGCCTCTTCCATAGTATTATAAACACCAAATGCAATTTGAAAATCTATCCTTTTTTTGGCATTCATACCTATAACTGCAAAATTAGACTTCGGTTCTTTTTTCTTGTCTTTTGGTGAATTCATTTTTAGCCTCCTTCTTACCTTGCTTATAATCACACCAAACACAACCAGCTAAAAACCCCATTAAATATCCAAGACATACTGATAATCCTATGGTTATAGTATCCATATACTTATCTCTTTACCTTGGTGCGGAAATTACTCCATAGAAAATAATCTCCCAATGCATTTATTAAGGGTTTAGCGTATTCAGGACATATTAATTCCTTTGGTTTTTCTTTAGTTATCTCTTTTACTTCTGCTACTTCCCAATAACTATTTTCTGCTTTTACAATAGATCTAACTTCTTCCCTTGTCATATACTGATTAGGAGTATTTCCTGTCTTTTTTACCTTTCTCTTAAATAAAAGCCATCCTCCTACTGCTCCGCCGAGTATTAATGCAAAGTGTTCCAGCCATAATAAAATGACTTTAGTTAATATATATGATTTATCCATCACGTACCTCCTTGTTTGTTTAATAGAAACATCACCATACTTACCGAGGATTTTATCCAATGTGATAAGTCCTATTATTGTCGTGATAACGATTGTGAACTTTGTCATTGTATATCCCTTCTTAGCTCTATTTCAAGCTCTTTAATCTCTGAATTAATCATTTTATTGAACCTTGCAACAGTTTCGACCTTTTTTCTTTGTCTTTTAACAACCCATAAAGCATATTTCATATTAAAATTACTGCTCGCTGTTACTATCATTAGACCAATCCATAAAATTAAAAATGCCAAGGTAGACCACATTATCGCTATCCATATTGGTGTAGTCATAACTATCTCCTTTTTTTTAATCTTCCATTCAAATATCAAAGGACACAATCCCAAAGACAAAGGCTTTACAACCAATCTCACTTAGTTTTATGTCTCTTACAAGGTATTGTGTCCTCTAATATTATCGGTCTTCAACCCTTTATTCACTCGCCATTTTATTTTACATCATGCGTCCATTTACACTCCTTTTTATTGAACTTCTGGTATTTACAGTGTTTAGTACATTTATGTAACTTAGCTGTTGCTATATGTAACACTGTTGGTTCTTCCTCGTTATTGAGAAGATAAGAAAGGTCTTTCATTTTCTTAGCAAACTCTTCTCCTTCTATGTAGTCTAATACACTTATCATAGCCATAGTATCATTCTCCATCTTGGTTATTGATTATAATTAAAAATGGCTGTTGCTGTCGCAACATTTAAGCAACTGCCAAAATTTGCCACCATTTTATTAATACTTTAAACCGAACTGTGGTTGCTATCCACGTACCTTTAATGAGCTTTACTCAACCATCTGAGGTCTTTGCTCGGTTTAATTTTAGGTGACAGATTGGAGGCAATTGAGGATTTGAATATGAGAGATGAGCTAACGGCTTTCAATCCATCACCTGTAGAATTACATATGTTTAATATACCCTATCAGAGTATACCCTATCTACCCTCCGTGAGCTAATAACATTCGTCAAGAGCTCTAACCCTGATAGAGTAAATATATGACATCTCAGTAGGTGTAAACGGTTAGTACCGCTAACCATTCCTTGTTTGCCTTATTGGGCAACAACCTGAGGTTATGTCAAAATATGTAGGCAATGGAGTTTTATCCTTAGTGGCCAACCGTGGAATCGTCACTCTGAGACTAATCTGCCCGTTTTCACGGTTATAGAGAGTCCTTAGCATCGATCGATCTTCGGATATCTATTAGATTCATTGCCTACTTCTTTAAGAAAAATTGAGACCTTGAGTTACCTTACTATACCAGCCTCTTCATCCTCTTTTCTTCTCGCCTCAAACTTCCCGGCTTGTACCTTCTTATATATTCTCCAGATAATAGAAGAAATAGAATACAGTACACTTTTCCTTCTCTTCATTTCGTCCTCCTTTTATTAAAAACAAGTACAATCTCCTACAGGATATTTACAAGCAAAACAATCCTTAAGCCCGTAATTTGTCCTTTTCATCTCACGTACTAACCAAGAATCATAGGATAATACTGTACAGTCATCATTTTCAATGGCTTTTAATTCATTGTCACTTAAATACATAACTTCTCCTACGTTACTAAAGACTCTATACACTATGTATTTTGCCATTTCGTCCTCCTTTTGTTAATTAAAAGGTTATTGACACATACTCCATCTACGTACATAAAACCGTTCCGGTTAAATACGCTTTGGCAATAGTTCTAGAGCACGACTCTTGTGAACATTGGGAGTGACCAGTATGTGTCAAATATAATTATAGTGGGAGATACTAGACAATCGCATCTCCCATATTTATAGCTTCTTACAGCACATTCTCAGGGGAGGCCCTATACAGCCAACATCAAGTGTGTCATCTTAAACTCAGGTTACCACTATCACCTGAGCCGTCACGATAAATACCGCTACTAGGACGGGCTTTAGGCACTTAGCACTTTATCGCTATGCTAAGCAAAAGGGTCTATCGGTCCCCCTGCCGTTCTCAAGTCTGTCTAATATAAGACTAACTATTATACCTATGGTCTATAAAAAAACAAAGGGCGTTCGAGTTTCAACTCACCTTTGTTTTGTAGGATGTCCGCAGTATGCCTAGACCGTGACCGTTGGTCTTGGTGCTCTGTAAAAGGCACGGGCGATAGCTGGCATTGTTCTGCCAGTGTCCTTATCGACCGATGCCTCGAACTCCAAGACTCGGTTCAGGACGTAGTTAACACCTTCTACGAACTTTAGTGCGGGAAGGTTTAACTTGGCGTACTGCTTGTTGACATCCTTAATACGAGTGGAGGAGAGGTCAGCTGGGAACTCGGTTCCTAGTTCGCAGTCCACACGGATACCTAACGCGGATGGAATGGGTTGTTCATTCTCGTCCAACGTAGGTACGAACTCCTCTACTCCACGTCTGTTGCGTCTGTAAGACCCAACAGTCGTATTGGAAAATGTACCTGTTAACGCTTGTTTCTTCGCTACTGCCATTATAATGTCCTCCATTAATGGTAGTGGTGGATGCGCTTAACCGTTTGTTAAACGCATAGAACAGGTGCATTTCTGCAGCTACTCCGTAGCTGGTAGGGGCTGGTTCTTTAAGCGTGCGGCCCTAGTTTTCACTGTGGAGGGGGGAGTTGAACGCAGTTCAATCTCCATTTCAACGAAATGTTACCCCTACACCGTGAAAACGGAAGGGGACGCATGCAATGTATATCCCACACACTCATTCTCCATTATTTTTTTATAATTTTTTTAAAAAGTACTTGACAAGAGTATTGTAGAGGTGGTATATTATATATATTATTTTATATAAATAGGAGATTATCATGACGACAGCAGTAGCTAAATTTATAATAAGACATTATATGAAAGCACAAGCTCGGCGGGTTCCAGTCTCCAAGCTGGGGAATTCTGTAAGAAAAGTATTTGAGCAGCATGGTGGACAATATAATGCTTTTATGAAAGCTAAGGCACACTTAATACATAATAAGAGGGTTAAAGCGGGAACATATAAATGGAGTGATGGTAACAAGTCCTGGAAATCTTCTTCCGGAGAAGGTAGGGAGAATTATCGAGCATCCCAAGCTAAGACTGGACCTTTGGTAGGCAGGGCACGTTATGGACTTGATAAATAATGGCTGCATCCTTACAAAACAGAATTGAAGACTACATAGGGCCTCGTCACAGTGACATGGAGCTTACTGATTGGGTCACCGCATTAAGTCAATGGTTAACAGCTTCTGCGAAGGAGCTTTTTGATATTATACCGGAGATGACATTAAAGAAGGTAGCTCCCGCCACGATATCGAGCGCAACCACTGGAACGAGCTTAGCAGGCAAGAGAATTTTTGGAGTAGACATAGCGGGGTATCCAGCGCGTGAGGTGCCCGCCCTTGAATGGGCCAAAGTTACTAACCAAAACAGTATCCATTACGCTATAAGCACCGACCCAGTATTTTACATAAAGGAAGGTAAATTATACGTAATAAAAGACGGAGGTTTAACTGATGGAGGCAACATTCATTACATTTCCGCGCCTGAAGTAACATACGATTTGACAACTGTCCCTTATTTTCCAACCGAATACGAGCCATTGGTAGTTCTGGGTGCTGCAGTTCGCGGTAAAATGCGTCAGATCGTGGATACCCGGTCTACTCTTCCCATACTTCTTGATGATACAGATTTAGAGGAAATAGCTAATGCAGTAACTGCGGTTGATTTAGTTGATGATTTTGAAAAACTCAAGGAATACGTGGAGGATGAGGAGGATGTTGAGTTAGCTGGTGCCAAGGCGTCGGAGATAAAGGCAAAACTTGATGAAATGCAGGTTGAGTTAACTGCTGAGCAGCAAGATATGACTCACGAATACCAGCGACAGTTACAGATAGTAGCGAACAACATAAAGATAATATCAGGTGCAATTTCAAGTATGCAGGCGGAGTTACAGGGATTGCAGGGATTATACCAGCAGGAGCTTCAGATACTAATGGGTTCACAGCAAGGCGGGGATAAATAGATGGCTGTTAGTGTTTACGACATTGTAATTACCAAAAACACAGATTTTGAGGTAACACTTACTTTTAACGATGATACAGGTGCGCCAATGGACATCGATGATTATGAATTTCAGGGTGAAATAAGGTCAACTCCCGGAGATGCCACATCAAACCCAGCAGAGTTCACTATTACAAAAACCAATGCGACCGGGGAGATAAAATTAGAGTTAACTGATGGTGTTACTGGTAATCTTACTGGGGAGAAATATTATTATGATATTGTAGGTGACAATGATGACGGGGATGGTATAAGAACAATTCTTATTAGTGGGCGAGTGACTGTTTTGCCTGCTGTATCGAAAGACTGGTCATAGATGGCTGAAGTATCAGTTAATCAGGCCGCACAAATTGCGGTAGCTGTAGATACTTCTATAGTTCCCACTGAGGTAGCTGTGAATACTTCTAGAGTTCCCACGGCAGAGAATACTACATTTGATCCCAGTGGGACAAGTCTTACCTCAACAAATCTTGAGGATGCAGTCAAAGAAGTAGCTGATAGATTCTTTCAGGGGGAGGATACCCCAACTTCGGGTCTTACAGAAGGAGATTTATGGTACGACGATGCAGCTGGAGAAATAAAGGTTTACAGTGAGTAATTTAATAATAGATAGGAGGTAACGAAATGGCAACATGGAAAAGGCTGCTTCAAAGCGGCACAGTTGTTAATGCTGATCTTTCTGGTTCTGCTGGGATTACTGGTGATAATATAGCAGCGCTTGCTATTGATACAGCAGAAATTAGAAATGATGCAGTAACAACAGTAAAAATCTTAAATGATGCAGTAACAGAAGATAAGTTAGCTGACACACTTTTAGCTGAGATTGATGCTAATACGGCTAAAGAAACTAATTATACACATACAGGTGAAGTGACAGGTGACACAGCACTTACTATTGCAGGCAATGTAGTAGACGAGGCAAATCTTAAAGTAGATAACAGCCCAACTAATGATTATGTTTTAACAGCAAAATCTTCTGCTGCTGGCGGACTGACTTGGACAAGCCCAACCGTAGGAGATATTACGGGAGTAACAGCAGGAACAGGAATGTCAGGTGGTGGAACATCTGGAACCGTTACACTTACTAATGCAGGAGTAACTTCAAATGTAGCAGGAAATGGTATAGATGTAAGTGGTGCAACAGGAGCAGTGACAATATCCATCGGTACAGGTGAAGTTGTTAACGCAATGATGGCAGATGATGCAGTAGATAGCGATGAGTTGGCCGCTGGAGCAGTTGACGATGCTCACCTTTCTAATGGTGTAGCTTCAGGATTGGCTGGCACTGGTCTTACAGCTTCAAGTGGTGTTCTTTCAGTAAATGCCGCTCAAGGAATAACATCTGTATCAGGTAACTTTACAGTTGGTGGTGATTTAACTGTTTCAGGCGATACAATTACTACATCAACCGAAACATTGGAAATTGCAAATAATACAATGGTTCTAAATTCGAACAATACTTTAGGTGTATCAGTAGATGCTGGAATTGTAGTTCAAATAGGTGAAGGTAGTGGTAATAATCCCAGCTTATGGTTTGATTGCGCACAAGGCGCTGGAGCTGGTGACACTACCGGAAGATGGGTAGTAGGTTCTACTGACGATGCAACTGCTGTAATAGGTGGTTATGTCGCTGATGTTATGCAAATAAGAATAGATGGCGCAGCTCCGGGTAGTGCTTCTGAAGTACCAATTGGACATATGCAATATCATAGTGGCGAACTATACGTACGCGTTGAAAATTAAATAAGGAGCCTATATGGCATCTTGGAAACAACTTCTGTATACAGATGGTGATGGTAGCGGTCTATCTGGCCTATCCTCATCCCATACCCATTCATACCTCCCATTAATTGGTGGTACGCTTACAGGGAATTTAATTTTAAGCAGTAGATTAACTCTTGATTATGGTGGTGACCATTATTTAGAAGCAGGGACAGGTACTTGGACTTTTAAAAATTCTGGTGGAACAAGTGCATTACAATTAAATTTTTCAGACCTATCAGCCATATTCGCTGGGAATATTAAGCGTTCCGACTCGAGTAATAATGTTGAATTCGATATTTCCGCTGATTCAAACCTAAATACAATAACATCGAAAAAATATCAAGCAGGGTATGGGAGAGCATTGTCAATCCGCACTAAAGAAAGTGCTGGTGAGTCTCTACGGATAGACACTTCAGGCAATGTCGGCATCGGGACAGATGCTCCTTCAGAGAAATTACATCTAGTTGATGGTGATATGATGGTAGACTCTGGTAGAGGTATTAGAGGACCAGCCGGTACTGAAATGATAAGGTTTAATACTTCAACTGGTACTCTAATTAACGCTGGTGGAGCAGTAGCATTAACTCTCGATACTTCTCAAAACGCCACATTTGCAGGGAGAGCAATTATTAATGGAGGTGGTGCAGGAACATATAATAATAATTTAGAGATAAACAATGATAGTACAGTTCCATCAAGAATATTCGTAAATAATACTGGAAGCACAGGATATACTGGTGCTGATATCGTACTTCAGACGCATCACGCACACCGCGGTGCAGGAATATATACATATAATACTGGTGATGATAGAGGGTTTTATATGGGAACTCCGTATGGGACTTCCAATCAATGGCATTTGTGTTACGAGGCAACAAGTGCATTTGATGTAGCTACAGCAGAAACTGCGCACTCAATATTCTATATAAATTCATCGGGTAGTGCCACATTTGCTGGGGATGTAAATGCTGTAAAAGGGACATTTTCTGATAATGTATCGATTCCTGCGACAAAGAAATTATATTTAGATGGTGGTAGCAATACTTATATATCAGAATTTAATGGCGATAAAGTCAGAGTTGTTTGTGGTAATGCAACAGCTATGTCTTGGTTTGATGCTAATACTTATATTCCAGCTACTGCCAAATTATTTTTTGATGGTAATACAGATATAACTGGAACTGGATTTGATACCTATATGTATCAATCACAAGGGAATAGACTTCATATTTATGTTGGAGGAAATAATACACTACAATTAGATGATGCTAACGCCACATTTGCTGGTGATATAACAATGAGTGGTGTTATTTCAAGTACAACTGGTTCGTTTACTTATGCTAGTGGTACTCGCCTTGTAATAGGGAGTACTAATCCTATTAGTCGTGGTAGTTTGGGAAATGCTAATGCAACATTTGGCGTTGTAGGTGGTGAACCTGGAATAGAAATATATAGGAATACTTCTCCTGAACGTACACTTGGTATTAGGATAGGAGCATTTACTGAAACTGATGTTCGCCCTCAACTTTATTATGGAGGACAAGCATTAAGAATAGGTTATGTCCCTGCCGCATCAAATGCTGCATTGACTGATGTTTTAACTCTTGGAATAGATGGCAAAGTCGGCATCGGGACAACGAGTCCAGATAAGACATTATCGGTTGCTGGGAATGCAATAATTGGACAAGATGTTACTAGTGGTTTCAGTTATATCTATCTTGGAGAAGAGGCTGATGCTGATAAGTGTCTTGTTTTTGGTTATGACCACGATAATAATTGGGGTGGTTTTTGTATAGGTGGAGAGAGTCTTGGCACTGGGGGATTAAATATTGCAAATGGTGGCAATGTCGGTATCGGAACTACTTCGCCAACTTACGCATTGGATGTTGCAGGGAATGTAGGTGTTGACCAATACATTACTCACAATGGGGATACTAATACATATATAGATTTTCAAAATAATTATGTTGGTATGGTTGCTAATGGTAAGGTACTTGTAAATAATGATGGCAATGTCGGCATAGGAATAACGAGTCCTCAGACACAACTAAATCTTAAACACGCTTCTGCTCCAAATATAAGATTAACTAGAATTACTGCGGCTACTTCTGGCGGTATGGGCGCTATCCAATTTGGTAATTCAACGGACCAGATACTTGCACAAATTAGGTCAGAACAAGATGGAGCAACAGATGCAGGTAAAATTATATTTAGCACTGAAGCAACTGGAGCAGGTGAAACTGATGCTTTAACTCTTGGTTCAGATAATAGTGCCACATTTGCTGGTGATATAACAATGAGTAGTGCTGGTAATACTGAATTAATAATAGCAACAACAGACACTAATGATAGTAATACTAAGATTTCATTTAGGGATTCTGGTGGAGAAGCTGGCAGATTAGATTATAGTCATTATCTAAATGCACTGAAAGTTTTTGTTAATAGTGCTGAACGCATGCGTATTGATTCTTCAGGCAATCTCGGCATCGGTGAAACGAGTCCAGACACACTTCTTCATCTAAAAAGTGGTGCTCCATGTATACGTCTTGAAGATTCTGATGGGACAGATCTTTATGGAGAAATGTGTCACAATGGTGGAACGCTTAGTCTTCTAGCTAGAAATGGAACGTCTGGAGCTTCACATGGTGTCATTCAGTTTCTATCTGGACATACTTCTACTCCACGTATGACCATTGATCTAGCTGGCAAAGTCGGTATCGGGACAAGCAGTCCAGATGAGAAACTCCATGTACAAATTAGCGATGCAAGTCTATTAAGCGGTTTTGGTGAAACTGGTGTTGTGTTTGAAAAAAATGATGCTTTGATTCAAGCATTTTTAACACCAACTGATAAATGGGCAGCAATTACTTTTCAGGATAGTAGTATGGGGGGTGGTGCTATTATGTATGACCACGGCACAGCCCTTGGTATGGGTGCTGGCAGTATGGGCTTTAGAACTGAATCTGCGAGTGTTTTTGATATGGTTATTACATCAGGTGGCAAAGTCGGCATCGGGACTGCGAGTCCAGCACATGAGTTAGTTGTTCACAATGCAAATGGTGGTACAAATTCAGCTATTCAAATTTCAAATGATGACAGTTCTACTGGAGCTGGTAATGGAGTAGAATTAGATTTGGCGGCTGGTGGAGTTAATTTCAGTTTATGGAATAATGAAAATGGTTATGTGAGATTTGGTACAAATAATACTACTGCCCTTACTCTGGATAATTCTCAAGACGCCACATTTGCTGGTGATTTGATTTTAAGTTCAAATAATTATTTATCTCTTAACAATCAAAATAATAATAACCGAGCGTATATTGGGAATCAGGGCACGAATGCATCCCAAATATCCTTTATGGTTGGTGGGTACGGAAATGCATATGCAGAGCTTCTGCTTGAGAGTGGTTCCGCCACATTTGCTGGGGATGTTAGTATACCTGCAACTAAAAAGTTATATCTTGATGGTGGCAGCAATACTTACATCTATGAAAGCGCTAGTGACACAATTAGTTTTGCTGCTGGTATGGGCGGCACAGCACTCACACTTACTACATTACAATCCACATTCAGCGGGTCTGTACGATGTGGAGTAAACTTTCAGTCATCAGATGGTACATCAGGGGCAAATGTTGTTAAAAGTTGGGAAGACCCTGCACGGGATACACATACTGTAACTATTAAAGACGGACTTATCACTTCATGGGTAATAGCACCATAACTAACAAAATAAGGAGATACAACAATGGCTAATAAATTCACATTCGAGGGTGATGCACCTTCTAGTCCTGATTTCAAGGACAGGCAGATCAAGCTCGAAAAGTCAGTAAAGCAGTATGAATACTTCTCTGTAAAACAACTTGAGAGTCAGCTTGCTCAGTGCGATACAGCTATCGCAGACCAAGAAGCAAGAAAAGTAGACATACAGGCTAAGATAGACGCAGCGACAGCAGCACTATCAGACTAATAACACAACTAAGGAGACAACATGATACTAGGTGAACTCATTAACTCAACGGAAGCTCTTAGCAGATTAATGCAACAGCCAATGAAGGCTAAAGCATCGTTCAGACTTGCTAAGACAGTTAAACAAGTACAACCTCATATAGAAGCATTTGAGGAAACCCGAACTAAGATTGTCGAGCAATATGGCAAGAAAAATGGAGAAGGGTTTGTAATAGACCCCGAATCTAAAGGGTGGAAAAAGTACGTAAATGAACTGGAAGATGTGTTGAAAGAAGAGATAAAGCTGAATGTCAAGAAAATAACCTTGGCAAGTATAGCTCAAGCTGAGATTACTACTGCAGATGCTATCATACTAGAATGGCTAGTAGATGAATAATGGACGCAGAACTTAGAGATAGAAAAAGAGAACTGGAAACCGTAAAAGAGAACTTAATGGCACAGTTAAATCAAGTAGTAGGCCGGATTACTGAAGTTAATGAATTAGAATCTAATGGCTACTATTTGGTTAAAAGGAAGGAAGCAAAAAAAAGTAAGAGTAAGAATGGATAATATCAATAAAAGAAGTGAACCGGGTTTTACTAGCACCAATGATTGCCGGTGTTTTGTATCAGGGTATGATTTAACTAATGGAGAATTATCCGAACTTGTTTTGGATAATAATCAGTGCCCTATGCATTCATACAGCAAAGATACTGACGGCATTAACTATATCAAGCGCGAAATAAACAAATGAATGGCAACGAAAAAAAAGACTTGCAGACTGTTTTAGATGTGCTTACCAAGCACAGGCAAGAGAGCGGTGAACTGGCAAGTGTTGTGAATGATATTAGGGTATGTCTGATGGGAGACCCCGCAAAGCACGAAGATTTGGGGTTGCAAGGTGCAGTAGACAGAAATACTGGCTTCCGCAAATCATCCGTAAAGGTTTTGTGGGTAATGATAACTGGGTTCATAGGAACAATGGCCATAGCAATTAAAAGTTATTTCAAATAAGGAGAAATAATATGGAATTTTTATCAAACAATTGGGAATGGGTAGCAATAGCTATCCTTGTTGTAGATAAAGTAGTAGCAATGAGTCCGTCAAAGATGGATGATCTTATTTGGTCATCTGTGAAGAAGATTTTGGCGGGATTAAAACTGAAGAAGAAGTAGGATGTTGGGTGTGGAGAGAGTATTTTGCGTAGTTTTTCCAACGCCAGTGAAGAGCTCGCTTTTACACAAAAGTGGTATCCTCTTCACACCCATAACTGGCGCCACTAAAAAGGAGAGTAAAAAATGACTATTGCCTTAGCAAGACAAATTTTAAAAATGACCCGTACTTTATTAAAGGAAGTAGCGAAGAAACGTGGAGTATCAGTCGGGAAATTAAGACAACAGGCAACGAAAGTACTTACTAAGGCTGGTAAAAAACCTAAAGTATTAACTGGCGGAAATCAAAGATACGTTACTGGTAAGGATTACACGGCCACAAGATCAATGAAAAGTGGTGAGACATATCAGGCTGAAGTAGGGGGTAGTGGAAAAACGAAAAAAAGACTCCCAGATTTAGATGAATTAGAAAGTGGGTGGGGGATGAAAAAAAGAAACAAAATGAGGTGAGGAGAAAGATATGTCAAATGGCAAAGAAAAAATGTATGATATAGCTGAGAAAGGACTCGGGGGAATACGAACAGCATTTAGGGGTAGTCGTTTAGGTGGCGGTCCAGGATGGCTTGGTTATAAAACTGGGCAGTGGGCTCCAGGCGTCAACCTCGGAAGACCCGAAAGAAGGGGAGTTTTAGGACGTTTAGCTGACAAGAAGGCTTTAGACCAATGGGGGGAAGGGATTGGGGGTCCGGATGATTCGATTGATAAGTTGGGAGATGATATTTATGAAGAAAGGCTCTCTAAGCCCAACAATCTTATGCAGCTTCTCCTCGGTAATATCGCTCAGGCTCCATACGGTGCTGCCCAAGGTCCGACTTTTGATGACGGGACCCCAGCCGGCCCACCCCCCTTTGAATATTTTCCTCAAGAAGACCCAGAATATGGCCATCTCCGCTACTCCCACCCGAGAATCTTCCGGGATGCTGATGGCGCGGCCAATTGGTTTGGGGAGAGGAGACGGGAAGAACATCAGAGAATGATGGAAAGTGGAATGACTCCTGAAGATAGATATAGGAAGAACTCGGGGGAATACGATTGGTTATAAAACTGGATAGATAATGAGCGATATATACAATAGTAAGGATAGCCAATTCCCTAATTTTGTTGAGCCTGATAATACAAATGTTGCTATAAATGGTAGCGACTTAATCTTTGATAATGAATACTCGCAAGTACCTTTTTCGCTATCAGAGACACAAGGAGGTATGTCTAATCAAATATCAGAAGCAGCACTGCAGCATTTACGAGACAGGGAAGGAAGTGTAAATATGATCTATAAGGATAGCCTAGATAAAGCAACTGGCGGTACAGGTCATCTAATGCGGCCCCAAGATTATTTAGACCTTGGGTTAGACATGGAAACATTACAGTATGGTGCTTATGACCACCCTGATTATGGTGAAATGCAGGTTGCCCTAGATAGTAATGGAAACCCTGTCCAACTTGATAAATCAGTTACAGATAATTGGCTATTAAACGACTCACAAACGGCATTTAATGCTGCAAATAACCAAATGAGCCAACTCGGTGAGGAATACCAGAACAATGAGAGATTAAGAGATAGCCTAATTAACGTAAACTACCAGATGGGAGAGAACTGGTATAAGCCTTCAAGCGAAGGAGGAAAGGGGTTTACGGGTGTCTGGAAAGGAATGCTGGAGGGCGATTGGGAAAAAGCTGCAGGTAATGTCGAATGGCAGAATCCCGCGACAAAACTAAATAACACAGGTTGGCACAACCAAACACCTAAAAGAACTAACGACTTTATGGAAGGACTCCGAGCAATGAAAGGAGCATAGTTGTACGAAGTAACCATAAATCATAAGAATAAAGGCCTTACTGCTTATAAGATATATAAGAAGGAAGAGTGTGATGACAAAGAAATTAAATACAAATATTGGAAGGACGCATGCGAAGGCGACTATGCACTCTCTGATGATGGGTGGTGTGCTGAGGTTATCAAAAGAAAGGAATATCCCAATAATCACAAGCAAACAACAGTTTATATTAGACTCCCATGGGGATATTTTATGTGGAATCCCAAATATCCAACAATTAAGTTTAATGCGGAGGGGCGCATTACGCCTCATACTATCACTGGGAAACCTTATCTTGAGGCCAATAAAAAATCTGAGAAGATGAGAAATCTTGCAATGTGTTATGCACAGACAATGAATAAAGATTTGGCTATTGATTTAGCTCTCGGGAGCTTGACTCGCATGCAACATGGGTCTTGGAAACGTAAAATGAAAACGGAGGTTTTTAGGGATATGGTTAGAGAAGAATTGGCAAAACTTTTAACTAAACATGGGATGACAGAAGATTATACCCTGGAATTGTTAGCCGATACAATAGAAAATGCAAAGGGGAAGAAAGATATTACCAATCTAATGAGGGCGGTAGAAAATCTTCAGGGAATGCATGGGATGAAAGAACGACAAGTTGTAAAGACTACTCATCAACTTGAGGGCACAGTGACTAGGAAGTTATTAGACCAAATTCACGAAGAAGAACAGAAGTTGAAGGCAACAAAAATCACGGAAGGTGAATATGAGCCACAAAAATTATCGGAGACCAGAGAAAAAGAAGAAGTACAAACCGAAGGAAAAAAAGAAGAAGGTTAAATGGATTACGAAGAAAAATACGAGCGATTACAAGTATTAAAGAAGTTTCGTGAAAATATCGGGCTTTTTGGTAAACTATGCTTTTCTTCGGCACTTAAAAAGCAAACACCTGATTTTCATCACGAGATTTATCGCAATTTAAGGAATAAGAAAAAAAGACGAGTTCTTATTGCTGCTCCTCGTGGTACGGCGAAAAGCACTGTATGTTCTCTTATTTTTCCTCTTTGGAAAATTGCATTTAAAGCTCCTGATGAAGAATTATTCATTGTAATTATATCAGAATCGCAAACACAAAGTATTAATTTCTTGAGTAGGATAAAATACCATCTTGATACATCTCGTGTATTCAGGGAAGCATTTGGGGATTTCAGCGCTAATACTGCAAAGAGATGGACTAATAATGATATTATATTGGCAAATGGCTCTCGAGTAGTAGCAGTAGGTACCGGTCAGCGGGTACGTGGATTTATCGAAGGGGATACTCGTCCTAATCTCATTATTGTTGATGACTTTGAATCAGAGCTGAATGCCTTCACTCCAGAGAGTAGGGTAAAAAACCGTAAGTGGATTACAGAGGCTGTTATTCCATCCCTTAGTGATGATGGGAGGCTTATTATGGTTGGCACAGTAATTTCAGAAGATTGTTTCCTTAATTGGGCTAAGGGAAGTCCAGCATGGAAAACACTTTGGTATAAGATATGGGATGACGATGAAGAAAGTATATGGCCTGAACGATTTCCAAAAACAAGAATTATTAGCATTAAATCAGAGTATGAGTCTGTGGGGAACCTTAATGGATTTTATCAGGAGTATATGAATATAGCACAGAGCCCGGATAATGCACCGTTTAAGCCAGAATACATAAAAATACATTCATATGATTTTGAGAATATTGATGGTCAAAATTGTTTGGTGAAGGAAAGGGGAGATGAAAAAGAAATTAAACCTGTGGACATCTATGCTGGGGTGGACCCTGCTAGTTCTTTATCTATTAGGGCTGACTATTTTGTTATCGCTATCATCGCTGTTGATAGTGATAATAATAAGTATATCGTTGATATATTCCGCCGTAGATTGGACCCTGCGTACCAGCCTGATAAAATTATCGAGTATTTTGAAAAGTATAGTCCCAAGAAAATGAAAATTGAAACTGTGGCATATCAGGAAGCATTGCGTAGTTCCGTAAAGAAACTTATGCTTGAAAAGAATATATATATTCCCGGCTTAGAAGCTGGCGTGAAACCGCGGACAAGGAAATCAGAGAGATTACTTTCTTTGGTTCCAATGTTAGCTAAGGGTGAGTTTTTCTTCAGGCAACAGGATATTACTGCTCAACAAGAATTTTTGTCAT
>Ga0208156_1000222_pt1 | contig 27190 bp, 27 predicted proteins | sample 1_EtaG_FD_184073 | JGI IMG/M metagenome (GOLD analysis project Ga0208156, IMG submission 184073) | Marine viral communities from the Subarctic Pacific Ocean - 1_ETSP_OMZ_AT15124 metaG (SPAdes) (version 2) | ecosystem: Environmental > Aquatic > Marine > Oceanic | place: Pacific Ocean | collected...
CAGAAGGTGAATGGACATTGGCACAATTAATTGCTCTTTGTCCAATAGACAATTGGGATGCTACATTTGACAGTACGTATGACAGCATAATTACTAATCCGCCTGATAAACCTGTGCCTGATGATGGTTATGTAATACCGAGTTAATAAATACATACATATATGACACATCAATGGAATTTTCAAGCTACATAGTATGGAACATATTATTATCTTTAGTGGTAGCTCCTGTACTGTATGGAATCAGGTCAAACACTATAGATTTAAAAAGATTAGACATCTTATTAAACAGAACACGAGAAGAACTAGGTAAAGATTATATATCTAGAAGAACTTTTGAAAACGATTTAAATCGTATTATGAAACTTTTAGAAAAAGTAGAACAAAAGATAGAAAGACAACATGCGATGTTAGAATCTAAAATTGATAGATTAATAGAGAAATAGATAATGGCAATAACAACAAGAAAAAGATACAGTAAAGGTAAACGAGTAGATATGCGACAAGGTGGTCGAGTAAGTTTTCAAAAAGGTGGTCCTGGCAGAACTCCAAGAGGTCCTAACAGCAGATCTGATAGAACAACTCGTGAGCCTAATGGTGATAGAACTACTCGTAGACCTCGCACTACTACTACAACACCTATACCTACGACTACAGTGACTACAACTCCTAGTGCTACTACAACTCCTAGTGCTACAACAACTCCTAGTGCTACTACAACTCCTAGTGCTACAACAACTCCTAGTGCTACAACAACTCCTAGTGCTACAACAACTCCTAGTGCTACAACAACTCCTGGTGCTACTACAACTACAGCATTACCTACAACAACTACAACAACAGTTGCGCCTAGAGATCCGATTACTATTCCACCAAGTACAGGAGATTATACTCCACAATATGCAGATCGTACAGATCCACAAGCAGAAGCAGCTAGAGAATACGTACAACAAGCTGCAGAAGGAAAACTTCCAGCAGATGCAATAATACCTACTGCTGTTCAAACTGATAAAGGAATTCAATTTGAAGAAGATAAAATTCCTCAAATGGTAGATACAGGAGTAGCAACTGCAGGAGTAGCACAAGTAGGAGATGCAGAAGCAGTTTCAAAAGGAATTTCAACTGCAGCAGCAGATCCAGCAACTATTAGTGCGGCTACATACGATGCAGAAACAATATCTGGAAGAACTCCAGATGTTATAGCTGCTGAAGGAGAAGTTACTAGAGAAGCAGAAGCAGAAGAGATTCGGCAACTAACTGAAAAAGCAGTAGCTGCAGGAATGCCTCCAGATGAAGCTCTGGAAAAAGCTAAAGCAGATCGTGTTGTTGGAGCTTTAAGCGCAGGAGCAAAAGCAGAAAAACAAACTGGAGTAGGCGCTCAAATTGCAGATACACCACAAGCAGAAGCAAAAGCAAGACAAGCAATCACAGGAGAAGCTCCGCAAGGAGATGAAGCACAAATAGGTGGTATACCTACTTTTACTGCAGCCACGAGACAGGCAGTAACAGGAACAGCACGAACAGGTGCGGCAGCATCGATGGTAGCAGAAGTAGGAGCATTGCCTCCTGATATTACAGCAGCTATTGTTGAAGATCCAGCTACTGTAGAAGCTCAAATAGATGATCAACCTGTAGAAGTTCAAGCAGCAATTGCGGCATTACCTGAAGAAGCATTGGTTTCTTCACAAATGGAAACACTTATAGCAGGTATAGAAGAAGGAACAACTCCTGCTTGGGCTAGACCAGCCGTAGCAAGAGTAGAAGAAATGCTTGCACAACGAGGCTTGGGTGCTTCAACAGTTGGTAGAGATGCATTGTTTAATGCTATTATACAAACTGCTTTACCAATGGCACAAAATAATGCACAAGCTTTACAACAACGTGCAGCACAAAACTTATCTAATCAGCAACAAGCCAACTTAGCACAATCTACACAAGATATGCAAAGACGAATGGCAAATCTTTCCAATCGTCAAACTGCTGAAAGTCAAACAGCACAAATGGCACAACAGATTGCCGTACAGCAAGGACAGTTTAGACAAGAAGCTGTATTAACTTCGGCACAGCAACAACAGCAAACGAGAATGCAAAATTTGCAAAATGCTCAACGTGCTGCTGAATTGAATACACAGCAACAACAGCAGATGAATATTCAAAACTTGGCAAATGCCCAGCAGATGGAAACTATGAATTTGCAGTTAGAATCTGAACGATTAGGTGCTGAATTTGGTGCTGAACAACAAACAAGACTTACCAAATTCCAAACTTCTTCTGAGTTCATGGCACAGAACGCAGCTTTTACACAAGATATGAATAAAGCAAATCTTTCATCAGAAGAAAGATTAAATTTAGCAAACTTGTCAGCAATGAACCAAGCTGCTGCTGAAACTATGTCAAGTGCTGAAAAGACAGAGTTAGCTAATCTTCAAGCTAAAATGCAAGTAGGTATTACAAATGCTAATCTTGCTAATGCTATGGGTATTTCACAATTAAGTTCAGATCAAGCAATAGCTATAAATAATGCACAAACTGTTGCAGGTATGGACATGACACAGTTTAGTGTAGATCAACAAACACAACTTGCAAATAGTAAATTTATGCAATCAACATTATTACAGGATTTTAATCAAAGACAACAAGCAGCTATGCAAAATGCTACAGCATTAGCAAGTCTTGATTTAGCAACAGTAGATCAACGAACAAAACTTGCTGTAACTAATGCTCAAAATTTCTTGGCAATGGATATGGCAAATCTTAATAACGAACAACAAGCTAATGTATTAGAAGCTCAGATGGCACAGCAAGCTTTATTAAGTGACCAAAGTGCGACCAATGCTTCTAAACAGTTTAATGCTACTAGTATAAATCAAACTAATCAGTTTATGACAAACATAGCAACGCAGATAGATATAAATAATAAGACAAGAATGGATGCTATGGAACAGTTTAATGTAAGTGCTGATAATCAAGCAGAAGCTAGAAGATTTGCGGCAGAAACAGATGTTTCTAAATTAAATGCACAGATAAGAACACAGGTTTCACAGTTTAATGATCAACAAGATTTTCAACGTGATCAATGGAACAAAGCAAACCAAACTGCTATTATGCAATCAAATGTAGAGTGGAGAAGAAAAGCAAATACTATTGATACTGCAGCACAGAATGCTGTGAATCAGCAAAACGCTCAAAATGCTTTTGGATTAAGTACACAAGCTATGACGTTTATGTGGCAAGAGCTTCGTGATCAAGCAAGTTATGTGTTTCAAGGAGAACAAAATGAAGCACAAAGACAAGCTGGATTGTTTAATACAATCTTAGGTCAAGCTGCAGAAATTAGAGATTGGGGAAAATTACAAGAACCATATGCAGATATGGTTGATAGTGTAAGCAGTTGGTTTGACGTAGATCCACATACGGGTTCTTATTAAATTAAAAAAAATATAGGAGATATAAAAAATGGCTGGACCACTAAGAAAAGCAATTAGAAAAATAGGCGGTGGTATGAAAAAAGTTATTCGTACTGTAGCTAAACCTTTTAAAAAAGTAATGGGCTTTATGGGAAGACTCGGATGGGTTGGAACATTAGCTATGATGATTGCTATGCCTTATATTTCTGGTTTTTGGGGAACTATAACAGAAGGAATATCTGCTGGAATAGGTGGAGCTGCAGCAGATGCAGCTACACAAGAAGCAATGAAACTAGCAGCAACTGAAGCAACCGCAGCAGCAGCAGCAGAAGGAGCAACAGTTGAAGTAGCAAAACAAGCAGGTGTAGAAGCAAGTAAAGCAGCAGCTAAAAAGGCAGCTACAACTGTAGGAGAAAAAATAGGATCTCGTTTTATATCAGAAACAGGAAAAGCAACAGGACTGTTTGCTAAAGGTCCGATGGCTAAAGCATTAGGATATACTTTAAAAAGTATGCAGATTGGAATATCTGGAATTGGTAAAGTCTATAGTAAGCTTACAGATTTAGTAACTGCTGGAGTTGATTTTATTGCTCAACCTCTTATGAAAGAAGGTATGTCGTTTACTGATTCTATGTCCACTTGGGTAAGTGATCGTTTTAACGAAGCAAGAAGTGCGATGGGAATGAAAACATCTAAAGGATATGTGCCTGGAAAAGGAAAAACTGCAGCAGTAGCGGATGCTAATAAGGTAGATTTTACAACAACAGATAGTACAGTTAAAACAACAATTCCAAAATCAAAAACTGATCTTAAAGCATCAAGCACAGTAGATGCTGAAATATTGACAGAGCAATCTTTAGAAAAAGCTGATATAGGTAATCTTAAAGATAAAACACAAGATGATTTTTTAAAAAAAGAAAGAAACCTTTTAGATACTGAATCAAGTATTACAAGACAAACGTCTGAAAATATGCATCTTATATCCGATGATGGAACAATAGTTGATATATACGGCAATCCAGTAGTAGATCTAACAACTGTAGATGAAAGTTTACTAGCTATGCAAAAAGGAGAAGATGATTTGGGCTTTTTTCAAAAAGGATGGCAAAATTTAAAAGAAAGTGCTGGAGAAACATGGCGTGGAAAATATGAACAACAGCCTATTTATGTAGCAACTGGTATTGATGATGATAGAATATATCTTGACTTTGATGGCAAACCTCTTCCTAAAGGACTAAAACAAACTGGTGTTGAAACTATTAAAACACCTGGTGTTCAAGGTTATATAAGAGATCCAGAGGAAATATTTAAAAAAAGTGGAGAATATGCTATGGGAAAAGTAGAAGATTATCTTGATCCTCAACGACTTATTCAAGATAAGATTGACGAAACAATAGGATTAAACGAAGATGAACAAAAAGAAGTAGTGCCAAGTTATGTTTATCCTTTAGATCCTTTGCCACAGGGAAGTGGAATATTGCCTAATCTTCCAGGAATGGACATTCTTTCTGTTGCTAATCATACAAGGAATATTAATAATGGTGAGTATTTTGCAAGTCCTTATAATTATACAGAAGAAACAAAACCATATACACTTCCTGGACATGTTGGTTAAAAACGGAGTATATAAATCATGGTAGAATTAGATTTAGGAACAATTAGAACACCAGACTTTGAGAAACCGATTCCTGGTCAAGGATTAATGTCAGATCCAGAGAATCCTATGGCTTTTGAAAAACCTGCTGCAATATCAACTTTATCAGATGGTATAAATAAAGTCTTTCTTACAGTAACAGAAGAAGGCTCTTTTGAAAGCATACTAAACTCTATGAAAGCTGGTATTGCTATAACTGAATTAACACATTTTATATTGTTTGAAGGATTTAGAAAAGGTATGTGGAATCCTGATTTGATGTTAATGTTGGCAGAACCTGTAATGTTTATGTTAATAGCTTTTGCAGAAAAAGCTAGTATAGACTATGTTCTTTACGAAGGAGAAGAAGAGGAAGAAGAAGGAGAATTAAGTGATGAAGAAAAAATTGAACTGAACCAAAGATTCACACAGATTATAGAACAGCAGTTAAGAAACGGAAGTAAGGTATCTACTTTGCCTTCTGAAATGCAAGAAAGATTAGAAGAATTAGAAATACCAGAACAGTTTAAAGAAAAGAGTCTTATGGAAAAAACAGAAACAACAACAGAAGAACAAACTGAGGAGATAATATAATGGCTAGTAGTAGCAGATGGAGAGGTATGGGCGCAAGAGAAGCTGAAAGTTATCGTTCTGAAAGAACAGGCTTTATGAGAGCTGCTGATGAAGAAGCTGATAGAAGATCTAGTTTTAAAGGAAGACTCAGAGAGGCTGGAAAAGTTTTCGGTCTTGAGCTTATAGGACAAGTATTTAAAGGTATTGGTAAGTCTGGTCAAAAAGATTTATTTAACCAAGTAGTAGCTAATGCTGGTAATAGATCATATAGTTTGAATCAAGTATTAGAAAAAATTAATCCTATGAAAACCTATATGGCAAATTTTGAAGCTCAAAAAGCGTTAATAGCTAAAGACGGAGGAGAGATAGGTATACGTAATCCAATGGATAAAACAGACTATACTGCTCATTTTTTGACAAAAGCTGGTTTTAATGAAGCAAGCCACCTGGATACTTTGAGAGCAATGTTAGGAGGAAGAGATGCAGCAGGTGTGCCTAAAACCACAGATATGAGATTAATAGACATACAGAATTATATGGCAACAGCAGAGCCAAGAATCCAAGAAGATGCAAAGCGTATGATAGAAAAATACGAAAAGGATTTAGGATATTTTGGTAATTTAAAGGATAAAGAAACAGGTGTTCTTTTAACATCTGCGAATGTACAAAAAAGAATTGATCATATTGAAGGATTATTGAAAGTACAAACAAAGGCAGCTACATTAGACGGACAACTTGTAAGTATTTCGCAACTTGATGGTTGGTTATATAAATTAGGAATAACAGACGGAAATGTTATATCAAATATTATTAATGATGTACAAAACGAAGATATAGGTGATGGATTAAAAAGAAGGCTTTCTTTTAATATAAGTGATAGTGTAGCTGACGAAGATTTTGAAATAATGGTAGATACTCTTTTGACAGGTTGGAATCAGATTCAAAAGGATTTTACTGCTGAACAAAAAGAAGAGCTTAGAGAGGCTGGTGCAATATTAAATAAACCTGAAGATAATAGTAATAAAGATGTTGCTGAAGCAGAAAAGATTGTGGATCAAACTAAAGATACTGCACTAGCAGCAGGAGAAGGCTTTAGTTATAAGGATGCTGCAAAACATATTGGTTTTAAAACAGACCTTGCACCTTTAACAGATGCACAACAAAAGCAAAGAATATTAGATGGTTTAGATGCGCTAATGGAAGCAGAAGCGGTTTATCTTGCAGATCAGACACCTGAAGGAAGGATAACATACAGAGATGCGACTACGAAGATTCTAAAAACAGTTGGCAGATACAGAATAAAGGATGCATTTGCAGCAGGTGCAACAGATGACTTAAATAATATGAAACTTAGGGTTGCTAAAGTATTGGCAACTGGTACTAATTATAAGGATCTTGACAAAGGAGACAGACAATTATATGAAGCATTTTTTACTACTGGATCTAAGGTTACTAAACCTAAAAATCTACCTTATAGTTTAGGACCAACTAGTGAATTAAATGCTTATAAATCTGGTCTTAATATCTTAGAAGGTCTTAGGTATAATTCATCAGGAGATTCTCAACAATTTGTTAATGAAAGAGTAAATTTCTTAATAAATAAAGGTTGGTTATCTGAAGCTAATAGACAAGAAAAGACAAGTCAACTTTTAGATTTTATACAATCAAATCCAGCAGCAGCTAGATCGGCTGGTAGTGTTCTAGAGCATATGATAAAAGCTTTAAATAACGATGATCCTTCTATAGCTTCTTTTGGTGGTGCTTATTCATCAGCTATAAATAACTATGTTCTTGCAGGAGAACAAGATTTAGGAGATATAAAAGCAAAAGCTTTAACAGATGTATTAACTATGTCTTTTACACAAAGCGAAACTGGAGGATTGTTTGGTTTGAAAAATTTTGATAAAATGTATCAAGTAACAGGTATAGCAAACACAAAAGGAATAGGAAAAGGTTCTGATTGGGCAATATTACTAGGAACAGATATACTTTATGATAAAGAAATAGCAGGTGTTAAAAATTCTCAAGTAATAAGAAGTTATACTGATCTTGATGAAGAGAAAAAACTAGCTATTGATACAATATCTAGACAATTTATAAATTGGGAAAATGGTGATGGTGAGTTTAGTTCTAAATATACTGGTGATCCTAAAAATAAAAAACCAAGTGTAAATCAAATTACAAATATGATAGATAGATATGATTATTTATATGCAACTGCAAAAGAATTAGGAAAAGTAAGTCCAGATATTGCTGAAAGATTAAATCCTTTTATTAGAACATCCGAAGATATGACAAATTTTGGAAGACAAGAATTTAATGCTGCATATGATTATCTAAGAGATTCTGTATATTCAGAACTTGCGTTTTATAATGTTGCATTAAATAAAGAAGCTACTGCTGTATTTGATAATGTATTTAGTGAAGGCAAGTATCCTTCTGATACAACTAAAAAAGAATTAGATATAGATACACAGATGGATGAATTAGACTTAGAAGAGATTGTGGTTACAGCACAGAAGAAAGCAGAAGATATTACTGCTGTAGAAACAGAAGAAGAAATACCAGGTACAGAAAAATCTAGAAGGCAATTACGACAAGAAAGGAGACAAGAAAGAAGAGATGCTCGTGGTTGGGAAGATAAAGCAACTGTTGCAGCATATACATTAATGTCTATTCATCCTGCAAATGCCATTAGAAAATGGGCAGTAAAGAGAGCAGGTCCACCAATAATGGCTAGAACATATTTATCAATAGGAAACGCTATGTTAAAAGGTAAAAATGTAGTTAATATTAAAGGAAAAATAGATTCGCTTATTTTTAAGAATGATAAATTATTTAATCTTGCACAAAAAAATATGCCTAAGTGGAAAGTAAAAAATCCTAATAGTACAGAAGGTAAAGCTAGATTAGCAGTTTTACGAAGAAAATGGATAGAAAAAGAAAAGAAAAAACAAATAAAAGGTTTAAATCCTAATGTTAGGAAAGGTGTTATTAAAGACAGTAAATGGTATAAAGACTTATCTGAAAAAGATAAACTTATAGTTAATGAAATATTAAAAAATCCAAAGTATACTTATGGTGGTAAAACTACTGTTACGGCAGAAGAAGTAGGTAGAGCATGGTTATTACAAAGATTTACTAAAGAAGCAGCAACGGAAGCAGTCAAGAAATATGGACCTGGATTTGCAACTACAGCAGGATTTATGTCTTTGCTTGAAAAAAGAAGACGAAGTAAAAACGAAGAAGAAGAAGCTATAGAATAATTATGGCTAATATTACTCATAAAGAACAAATAAATTCTTTTAGAAGAGCTTTGCTTTCCTCCGATCCTTTTGATTCACAAGAGGAAGAAGAAGATGAAGAAGATGAAGAAGATGAAGTAGTAGAGAAAATAGAAGAAACAGGGGAATTTTCTTATTTTGTTCCTAGAAGAACAGAAGAGACCACACAAGATATTCCTTATTACGATAGACAATTAAAAAACTTTCGTTCTGCGCTAACTACTCCAGATGAAATAAAATTAGAAAAGTCAGTTCTTAATTACGATGATAGGTATCCTGTTAATCCTAAATCAATACCTCCTGGTGATATTTCTTATATCAAAACCTTAGACGATTTCATAAAAAACAAAACAATTAATCAAGTAGCCTACGATTTCTTTCAAGAAATGGGAGAAGAAGGTAAGGCTACTGATATGGCATATTATTTTAGAAAAGAAATTTCTATTGATGATATGATCAGAAGAATGAATCAATCTAAGAAATGGTCTAATAAACAAAAAGAAAGATATATGCTTTTAAAAGAAACATTTGATAATACAAGTTGGTCAGATTCTAGTTTTCAACAAAAGTTTAAATCAGTTAGACAGTATGGTTGGCAAGCAATGTCAGATCCTTCTATGATAGTTGCAATGCTTCTTGCGCCTTTTACAGGAGGAGGATCTATTGCAGCTCGAACAGGAGCTACAGAAACAGGAAAATTTATGATAAGACAAGCTGTAGCTAATACTATGAGAAGTGGTTTAACTAAAAAGAATGTACACTCTTTAGCAAGAAGTTTTGTTTCTACTCCAGCTAAAAGTACTGCAACTTTTACAGGTGCATTTTCTGGAGTAATGAATAGATTGAATCAAGAAGTAGAGATGCAGTTAGATCCCGAAAAAAAAGGTGTAAATTATACAGAATGGGCAACACACACAGGATTGGGAATTGTTCTTGGTGCAGGTTTAGCAAAAGGTATAGAAAAAATTCCAGTTGTAACAGCACCTATAAAGAATGCCATTGCTAAAGTCTATGAAAAAACAGATGAATTAACAGGACAAAAACTAACTGCTAGTGTAGAAGTAATGCAGCAGCATATTGATTTCGGTATGGGTAGAAGTTTTAGTCCAGCAGTTGTAGAGTATAAAGTGCCTGCTAAGTATTCGTCAGATTTAAAATCTATGCTAGAATCTGTAAATGCTAAAGCACTTATAAGAACTTATCAGCAAGCACAAGAGAAAATTCCTAATACTTATACAGACGATGCTTGGTCATTGACAGGAAAACTTGTTGCTGAACTTACAGATATTCTAGAACCTTTAAAATCTGGAGCTAGAACAAGAATACAGCAAGCAAAAATACAAAAAAAATCTACATTAGATCAACTTAGAGGAGGTTGGAAAGGACTAGATAGAATAGACGATGAAACAAATAAATTACTTTCTGAAGCAGTTCGTGGCGGTATGTTCGAGAAACAACCAGGAATAACTTCTGTAAAAATTTCTAAAGAAATTATAAATGCTGCAAATAAATATGGTTATACAGTAAGTGATTTTACAAAGGCAGCAATAGGATTAAGAAGATTAGATGATGCAGCTTTTGAAATTGCTGTAAAATCAGGTCTTCCTTTAAAGCACGTTAAAAATCACTTTCCTCGTGTATATTCTAAATATCTAAATACTGATGAAGGGCAAGAAATATTTATTAAAGAGTTACTAAGAAGTAAACAGGTAGATTCAAGACAACAAGCAAAACAATTGATTGATGAAATGTTAGATAAATCAGATAGGTTTGGATTAGGATCTAATATTAATTCAAGATTTGCAAGAACTATAGATAAAATAGATGATACAAAAATAACAGATATATTAGATAATAATGTAGAAGAAGTATTTAGAAAATATTTTTGGGATATTGCAAAATTAAGTGCTGAAGCAAGGCATGGAGGAATACCTAAATTACCTACAATGTTAATAAAAGGAAAGAAAGGATTTATTGTAGGTGAAAATACAAGAGGATTAGGAAAAAAAATATATGACAAAACTAAAGTAGGCGGAACAATAGAACAACAGTTAAAAGCTGCAGGTAAAGAACATTTAATAAGTCGAAAAGATTTAAAAAGACTAGAAAAAATGTGGAAATTTACAATTGGTGATCTTCCACAACTGGAAGGAAAAGCAAGACTTGCTTCTGAAGCTTGGCAAGTTGTAACTCAAGTAGCTACTCTACCACTAGCTACGCTTACAAGTTTGTCAGAAGTATTTGTACCACTAACACGAATAGATGCACCTAATTATGTTTATAATTTAACCAAAGTAATGGCTGTTCGTAGTCAAAATACAGCAAGACATATGTATAAAGCAGTAGCTGTTAATAAAACTCCTAAATGGCTTACTAAATCAGAAACATTAAGAGATGCAAATAGTGTGTTTGTTGCTTTAGATCTAGCAACTATGCAAAGACTAGACTCTATTTTTGCTGGCGATATTAAAAATCCTATGTTAAAAGGAGTACAAAGAGGATTCTTTAGACTTAACTTATTAGCTGAATGGACAAAGACAGTTGAGCTGGCTAGTTATATGATGGGTAAAGACCTTATTAAAAAGAATGCTAGAAAATTAGCTAAAGGAGGATATTCTAAACCATCAATAGAAAGATATACGCTAGAATTAAATGAATTAAATATAGACATACCAACTGCAATAAAATGGGCAAATGGGCAATTAGCTAAAGAACAAAAGCTTTTATTTGAAAGACAAATAAATGAAGGAGGAGGTCGTTTTGCAAGGCAGGTTATTCTTAATCCTAAAAAAGCAGGACTAACTTCGCTATGGCTTCAAGATCCTAGATACAATGTTCTAACACAACTGTTATCTTATCCTTATGCTTTTGGTAATACTATCATGAAACGCTTTGCACAAGGAATGTTGCAAGGACCAGTACAATCAGGACAAGCTTTGGTTGGTGGTACGCTGATGGCAATGACAGGTATCATGGGTAACGAATGGCGTACTCAAGGAGAAAGAACATGGGGAAAACGCTCAGATGCTGAAGTTATTTCAGAAGGTATTAAGCGTGTTGGTGGTTTAGGAATGTTAGAATATGTTTGGAGAGGGTTTCAACAATTAGAATATAGCCAATATGGAGGATTAATAAAACTATTAAAAATGACTCCTCTTATGGGAAGTCCTACAGGATCAGATTTTATTGACTATCTTACTGGTACTAAATCAATGTTAGAAATAATAGTAACAAAATCTCCAGGTTTTTATGCTTATTCTAAACCAGTACAACGGAAACTAATTAAGTGGGCAAAAGAAAATAGTGCTGAATCTAGAGATAAAATGTATCGTTTATTAAAATCAAAAGGAGTAACAAAACCTGAACAGCTAGGTTATCCTAAAAGAAAACCACAATTTGAAGGTGGTGCAATCTCCGAAGACTTTCCAGTTCCTAATGTAGCTGCTGATCCTTCAGAGAGAATAGATCCGAATACAGGCTTGCCTTATGACGAGCCTTTAGAAAGATTAGGATTCTCTGGAGGTGGTTTGCTAAACGGAGTAGAAGATCCGTTGGCTCGTTTAGGATTCACAGGCGGTGGAGGCTTGATGGTATCCATCGGTGTTGCACCTGTATCAGAAAAACAGATGAGTAAATTTGAAAAAGCTTTGAAGAAACGTAAAGCTAAAAGAGATGGTGGATATACAAGAGAACAATATTTTCTTGGATCTATTGGAGATGTGGCTAAACAGCAATTAGAAATAAACCCGAAAGATAGATGGGAAATAGAATCCATGAAAAATATTGATGAAGATGCAAATGCACTTGCTTTATGGCTTCAAGTTCCTACTAAAACTGAAGCTGAAATTGAAAGAGATGAAGATAGAGCCGAACAAGAAAGGCAAGGAATAATAGATAGTAATCAACAAAGTGTTTTATTCTCATTTCCAGGAGTAACTAGCTTAAGAGATGCTTTAGAAATAAGACAAGCCAAACGAGATGGTGGAAGGATTGGATTTCAAGAAGGTACACCAACGATGGAAGAAATAACAGTAACAGCACGAATGCCAAGCCTTCAAAGAAGACTTAAAGAAAGAGCCCCAAGATACGGTCAACAAAGACCTGCTTCTTGGGAGCGTTATCCTACCTTACGTTCTGATTGGAAACCAATAGATCCTGGAAAATTTGCAGAATGGGGAGGCGCAAATATGCCTATAACTGATGAACAATATGAAGAGTGGGGAAAACAAGGTTATTCTTATGATGATATACAAGAATCATTAAAAGATATAGCAATTGCAAATGAAAAAGCATGGGATGAATTTGTAAAAACTTCAGTTTTAGATGAAGCTACAGGTCAAAGATACTCACAAGAAGAGTGGAAAAAGATGCAAAGAATTGGTAGTAAGGAAAGGAAGTTAGCAAAAAAACTAAAAAAGGCAACGAAAAAAGCAGCAACAGAAAAAAGAGATAAAGAAGCTAGTGGTGGAAGGATTGGGTTTGCTGAAGGTAGCATTAGTTTGCTAGAAGTATTAGGTAGAAGAAAAGGTAAGTTTCTTTTAGAAGAAGATATAATAAGTTCTGATGCTTTTGCAACACATAGTGAAAAGGAGTTTCAAAAAGCTCTTAAAGAAGGTATAAGCAAAAGAGCAGCAGTAGCGGTGTCTAAAGATAAAGGATTACCAGCACGTTTAAAAGAAACATCAATGAAAGATTTAGTAGCAGCTCAAAAAGAATATGGAAAGCCTATATATTTAGCAGATTCTACTGTTGGAAAAGACTATAAAATAGAAAGACAAAATCTGTATTATAGAAATCTAAAAGATTATAAACGACAAGGTTATTATAACGATCCTGAAGGAAATAAAATAACTAGTCAGCCTCCTTATCAAAAAGGAGGAGACTCTTACCATGTCGAAGGACAAGCGATAGATTTAAACCAACCTTACTACAGAGATTATAATAGAAAAGAACTTGCGGAACTTATTCCTATTTTAGGAAAATATGGATTTGTACAAGACGATAAAGAAGAATGGCATTTTAGTCAAGGTGAACAAAGTCAAAGAAATATTTTTAGATAAATTAAAACTTGACAAATCTTAAAATACTTCCTATAATAACAGTATGTTACTATACACTGAAGAACAACTTGAAAGGGCTTATGAAATTTATAGAATTTATCAAATAAAACAAGACTTGTCTTTTATGGTCTTAGAGAATTTTAGAAAACTCTATGAAGAACTAGTAGAGGAAATATTAAAAGAAGATGGGCTTTCCGTTTGAAATAATTACTATGCTTGGTTCGACTTTGCTTAGTGGATTACTAAGTGTATGGTCGCAAAGCCGTAAGGCTAAAGCTGAAGCACAAAAGCTATTAATAGCTAGAGGTAAGTTTCAACTTGAGGCTATTCAAGCTGCAAGAACTGATCCTAATAAAGGCTTCCAGTGGACAAGAAGGATCATAGCCTTGACTGCTGTTTTTGCTATTGTTTTATTGCCGAAACTTGTAGCTGTGTATTATCCAACTGTGGATGTAACTGTGGGTTATACAAATTGGCGACCTGGATTTATGTTTTTCAGAGAAGGCAGAGAGATTTTTGAATGGATCACATTTCAAGGGTTAGTAATAACACAACTAGATACTAATTTAGTATCAGCTATTATTGGAATGTATTTTGGTGGTAGCTTAGTAAGAAGATAAAATAGATTTGAGAGACTTATTAAAAAAAACAATTAGGAATTTATTTGAAATATTATTTATATTGATGGTATTAATGATAATAGGTTCAAGTTTGTTTTTATTAATAAATTTTATACAACTTGCAATAATAAGATGAGCATATTTTTAAATATATTACAGACTTTAATAATAATTTGTATGTTTGTATATTGGTATAAAGATCCTACGATGGCTGGTAGAATTGTAGAACGAGTCACAGGAACAGCAAAGCTAATATATTCAATACCGATTGTTAATTTTATCGTATCTCGCATAATTCGTGGAGTGCGGTATTTAAGAAGTTTGTTTAGTAATCGATAACAAACCATTACTAGGCAGATAAAGTCCTCTTAGAACGCTCATACGAGGCTCTGTGAGAGGCATTAACGAAGCATACCCTAAATGGGTGTGTTTCATAACATTAATCTTGCTTATAAATAAGGAGAAATAAAATGATTAGACGTAACTCAAACCTAACTCGCTATGGGTTAGTAGATTTCGGAGATCCCATATTTTCATCATTATTTGTAGGGTTTGACAGACTCTTCGAGAACATGACACAAATGTCTGCTGGTTCTAAAAGTCTGCCAACTTACCCTCCATATAATGTGATAAAAGATGGAGATCAATATACAATCGAGGTTGCTCTAGCAGGTATCGACAAGAAAGATCTTGCGGTTGAAGCACAAGAAAACACACTCAGTGTTTCTTATGAGTCTTCTAGTAAAGATGAAGCCGAGAATAAACTATACAGAGGAATAGCGCAACGCTCTTTCCGAAGACAGTTTAGTTTGGCTGAAGATGTCGAAGTAACAGGCGCTACATTTAAGAATGGCTTGTTGAAGATAGATCTTGAAAGGATCATACCTGAAGAGAAGCGACCTAAATTAATTAAAATTAAATAAATGGCAAAACAAGAACAAAGAGTACCCTGGATAAGGATAGATGAAAGAAAGTTAGTTGATTTGCAAAGTGAATTTAAACGCTATCGACTGATGTTCAGGATTCTATTTGGATACTTGATATTCGATGTTCTTGTTCATTTTGACTTTTTAAATTAAAAGCTCTACAATCTTTTCTATTTTTTCTTTTTCGTAACCTTCAGTTATGAAATGTTTTACTATGGACTTAACTTTTTTATTGTTTATGTCTCCATCATAAAGCTCTGCCCAACCTATAAGATAGTTTCTAATTCGATCATACATATCGAGTGGATATTGAGGTTCGTTAGGTCTGCCAAACCTATGCATCCACTGTAGAAAAGGCAAACATAAAACATTTCCACCTTGTTTTCTAAACTTCTCTTGAACATACCACTCTTCTCCACCAAAGCCTCTAAATTCAGGATTAAACCCTACCCAATGTTCTTTTTTACATGAAAGAAGACCACAACCTTGCATTGGTATTTCAAAAGGATCTCCTTTGTCTAAAGCTTCTTGATTGTTATCCCACGTTCCAAACATGCCTTGACTCCATTCAGGTTTAAAATGCGTAGAAAAGCTTTTTAAATCATCGTGTATTAACGGACCTTGAAGTAAGTCTTTAGTGTTTGGAAAAATAGAATAGTAATCAATTAATTTTTTTAAAGCTCCAGTAACTAAAAGTACGTGACAATCTATACAAAGAACATACTCTCCTTGTGCTTCTTCAAATACTTTACCTTTTACAAATGAACTACTGTATTCTGTGAAAGGTATATATCGACCATTAGATACATAAGCATCTATTAATTTTTTTGTTTCTTTCCCACTAGGACTGCTTGGGTTATTGTCTACAACTAATATCTCAACTTGATCCATTATCTCTGGATGATACATTCTAATGGCTTGAACAGAAAAAAATACACCATCGTAATCATCGTAAGTAGCCATTCCTATTGTTAGTTTTTTCATTTTTATTTATAGTAGTAGGTAGGTATTACTTAGAAATTTGAGTTCGGTAATCTATGCAAAACACATAGATTTCAGCCTTCAGGAGCATCTTTGAGAATGCTTCTAGCTCTTTTATCTAAATCTTCTGGCTTTATTTGCCAATGATTTAAGAGTTCCATAGTTAAATATGTTTTTGTTCCTGCGTTCTTTCCAGTAACAGGTCTAACTTCATGTAAAGGACATATCTTAATTGTACAGGCAACTACTTGTTGTCTCCACGTACCTTTATCATACTCATCATAAGTACAATCTTTACACATTGCATCTATTGCTTTTCTTAAACTTTTCATATTATTTTATTTACTCCACATACTGTATAGAAGTAGCCTCGTTTTCTAAATACCTATGAATGCTTTTAAGTTTTATTGTGCCTTCACGAATTAGAAGACCAATGACATGAGCATCTTCAGGGCTTTTAAAAATATGTTTAACATCTTTTAAAGGTAGTCCACCTATGTCAGTCCATAGGTTTCCTTTAGCATCTAGAACCATTTTAAAAGTAAGGAGTGTAGCTTCTATTCTATCGTCTTTTTTATTCATTATAGTATCTCACAAACACCTGCCGAGCAAGCTAGTTCTTTAGTGTTCTCAGTAGAATCTTCTTTTTCATATTCGGTTATCAAAGACCAATCAATTGAGTCTGTGGTTTTCTTTAACCATTTGTTATATTCTTTCTTTGTTATCTCCTGGTATGGTGCTTGCTGATATGAATGATCTGCATAGGGTAAGAATGCAATGCCAGATACTGTTTCAAAGTTCTTCCAAACCCAAGAGCCTACATCTAACCACTCATGTTCTCTAACAGAAATAGTTACTGAGGGTTTATGCTCACACCAGTTGTCTTGATAAAGTTGCCAAAGTTCTAAATGTTCCAAAGCTGTAATGCTTTCTCTTGTTACTGAGCCTTCAGGAGACTTAATAGGAAAGTAGAATACGTAGGTGTGATCAGGTTTAGTAATATCATCTTCGTGGTAAACTCCTTGATCAACCATTAACTGTGCAAGAGGATCTTTTTTATCAGCACGAATAGTCCTAATATAATAAGGACTGTGTCTAGTATGTATTCCTGATGAGCTATCAACCAATTGACTGACTGTTCCACTAGGCTTAACACAAGTAATAGCAGCAGAAGGATTGATCTTCAGCTTCTTTGCCCACGCTTCGTTGGTTTTAATTGCTTTATCTCTTAAACAATGTAGATTATTCTCTAGAGTTTTTTCAGAATCGTGTCCACTTAACATGGAATTATCCATAATACCAGTAAGAGACACACCAAGTAGAGCTTCTTCAACTGTATTGTTTTGCCATGCTTTTGTTAAATACCTAAAGTTCGTTAAAGTTGCTTGGAACGTGCCGAGAATTGTCGCTAACTCTATCTTTTTAGATAATGAAGACCAGTTATCGTCAGCTCGAACAACAACCTCTGTTAAATTACAGAATTGTTTGTTGCGTAATATGATCTCACTACATGGATTACAACCAAAGTCTTTATAATCTTCTCGTCTACCATTTCTTAATGCTTGTTTCTCAGCAGCTTGTCTATTAAATATACCACGTTCTCCGTTTCTGCTTTCATATAATGATAACCACTCACGCATGAACGCTCCCATCTCTGCTGAATCTGTATAAGCTACCGAGTTATTAGACAATGCTCTGTGTTGACTGTGTTCCCACCATGCTCCCGATTTAGCATTTCTCATACGTTCATCAGAGAGATTAGATAGCGATATAAGTGCTGATCTTCTGACACCACCTACAACCACAACCTCTGCGATCTTACACATCAAATCATGGCAGTCAATAGATACTAGCTTTCTTTGGTTCTTGATCTTTGCATCTTGGAATATATTAATTGTGAATTGAAATAGATCTTCTAAAGGTGCTGGACCACTGGCACGACCTCCAAAAGTTTTGAGTCTTGCACCTTGTGGTCTGACGTTGGACACATCCCATTTAGGAATTTGTCCTGAATATAATAAAGACATTAATTCTTTGTAGGCTTTTGCCCAACCAATCTTTGAGTCTGCTACTTTGATGATAGTATCTGAGTCTGACATATCTTCTGGAAGATCAGGAAGCTTGTTAATGTATTGTCGTTCTACACTAAAGCCAACACCTGTGCCACACATTAAGATGTAGAGTGTTTCATCAAAGGCTCGTGTGTTGTCAACAGCAACATAACTACAGTTAAATCCTGCTACGTTGTCTCGTTCTAAAGCTGTGCCTGCTGACATCAAGGCTCTCATGCTTGGCATAATTTCTAAGTTTAATATAGCTTGTTCTAATTCTTCACGAATAGTTCCCATTTTGAACTTGTGATTCTTTTGTAGATGCTTTTCAAAGAAATCAAAGTATCGTTTGACAGTCTCTTGCCAAGTCTCTCGTCTTCCTTTTTGTTCATTCCACCTAGCGTATCTGCTCAAATGTATGAACTGTTGATACTGTGTAGGTAGTTCAGTTTGTTCTTGTTTCATTTTTTATTTATTCTACAACTCTTTCATAGTTATACCAACCCTCACTTGATCTTTCAAGATTAAAGACTCGTTCTATCGTATATAGAAAATGATCAAGACCATGCATTTCACTAACCATAATATCTCCACATTCAAAAAGACTATTAAGTCCACATCTAGTTTCACGATGATGTTTTATTAAATCATTCAAATCTCTTTCGGTTACTTTAATTGTTATTGTTTTTTCTTTTTTATTAGCCATTTTTAGCTCCTTTATTATTATTATTTAAAACTTCCATTAATCTATTTTCGTACCATTCGGCTTTCTCTAAATCCTGTATTCCGTTCTTGTATCTAAATCTCCAACGATATTTCAAAGAGTTTCCTCTTAAATATCCTACGTATTCTTCGTGTGTCAACATAGCTTCAATAGCATCTATACATTCGATGTTACCTTTGTTGTAGTGTGGCGGATTGTTAACTAAATCTTTCGTTTGTTTTTCCTCTAAAATATATTTCATTTCTTCCTCATTATAGTAAATCATTTTTTCCATTGTTTATCTCCAACCTTTAGGTAAACTATCTTCACTAAACCATCTAAAGCCATTCTTCTCTGCCCACTCTGCGTGGCTTCTCTTTGTTCCGTCTTTACGAAGTTTGGCACTAGGCATAGGCGCAGAAGGATTAGAGAAAAGGAACACTAACTCACACTCATCTGGTAATACTTTCTTAACCCACTTGTATTTGTTGTATTCTTGAAAATCCCAAAACCTTCCTTTTGTTTCTAAGTAAATAACCTTATCGTTGATTATTCTAATGAAGTCAGGATGATAAACATGAGGGATAGAATATTCTATCAATCCTCTGTGGTGTTCCCAGTCCTGTAAGACCTCTTGATGTAGGTCATACTCCCACTTGGAATCGTATCCTTTAGGAAGTCCTTTCTCAATAGGTCGCTTTTTTCTAGGTTTTCTTTTCATAATTAATGTAGTGTCTCATCTGTTGGCATATTCATAGAGTTTTCTCTTAAGATCAATTCAGCTTTGATTAAACCCTCTAGTCGTGAAAGCAAAGGAGCATCTATCTCTTGTATGTCTGCACCTGCAAACAACACACCACCTAAAGCTACTAAAAGTTCTTCTAAATCAATATTATTAATATCAACTTCAATTTCACCTGCTTGTTCTAACTGTTTTATTTTTTTAGTTTTCTTCATAGAAGGTTTGTTCATTTTTTAAATCCTTTTGTAGTTGTTCAAAAGTTAAGTGAGGATTCCTTTTAACTCTTTTGTAAATCCATTTCAAAGAGTAAGCACTAAGAAGAAACTTTCTGTTCAGATAAACATGAGTTTGTTCAGATAAATAATCTTCTAAAGTTTCTGTAGTTATTAAAGCTTTATCTTCAGTGTCAGGTAAAAGCGAATGTAACCACTCAACTAGGATTTGTTTTCCTTGTCTTCGTATTGCTTTAGCTTTTCTTCCATTCATTTGTAACCTCTTCAACTCGTGGAAGCTTTGCAACATTTGTTAAGTATTCAAACTTCTTAGCATATTTAAAAACTCTTAAACCCATACCTACATTAGAATCTTTATGGCATTCAAACTTATGTCTGCAATATACACAACCTCTAGCAATTTTCATATTACCTGAAACTCCTTCTGGAACAGTAGGATAACAAAACTCTGTAGGAGGACTATCTTTCTTTATCTGTTTCTTTAAAGTTTTTATTCTGTCCTGAATGTTAGGTTTGTCTAGTTCTTCAGGTCTGAATAACGTAAGCTCTCCGTTTTCTTTGTTAAGAACCAGGAAACCACCTTTGTTTGTTCCTTCTGTTTCTTCGTAGGCTGTAATCTGAGCCATATATCCGAAGGGATCATCGTCAGCAAGTGTTCCTTCTTTAAACTTCTTGAATGCAAAACCTGAAGCTGTCTTAATATCCACAACTTCGCCATCTATTTTGCAGTCCATGTGTCCTTTGATACCATTGACAACAACTTCCTTTTGTTCTGAAGTAACATCGTGTTCTGCTAAACGAGCTAGAAACAAAACCACTTCTTCCAAGATGTGTCCATACAAAAACTTTATCTGTACTGGCGCAGAAAAAGAGCGCGTTTTTAATTTTGTTTTCATGTCATACCAAAGCTGTCTGTTAGGTTTACCTATGTTTGACATCCTTAGTGTTGGCTTATCAACTGGATGTTCACCCGACCAGTTTAAGAGTGCTTGTTTCATTGACTCTCCAAAAGTCGTGGCTGTTTCTTCCGAAACATTTAATGACTTACCTTCGGTTAATGTATCTAGTTTATCGTAGATGTCTTGTACTAGTGTGTCTAGTGTTTTTTTATTTTTCATAATTCTTTTGTATCCTTTTAAAAATTAAATTCTTGCTGATCTAGTATATAACAAGATTCTTCTTGGATTATTTTTTTGTTTTTTCTTACGTGCGGCATATAGTCTCTTTCTTCCCATGTCTTAATACTATGACAATTTTGACATCTTACTTCACACTTTCTAATTTCAGCAAATAGTTCTTTAAGATATTGTCTGTTTTTTATTTTATCAACAGTAGTAATTCTACAAACCAACGTTGACATATTTGATCCACCACTTTTAGAAGCATCTAATAATTCTGTTTTTTCTTCTCTAATTATATGATCAAAACACAATGCTTTAGGATGTTCATTATATCCACAATCTATACATCCTTTGGCTATTTTATATTTATTAATTCTTCGGTATCTTCTATCTCTAATATATTTTCTGTAATCAGAACTAGTGTGTTTCACTCCAGTTGTCTCCTATATTATATTCAGCATCGAGTGGACACTTCATATTGTAATATTTTCCTGCTTCCTTAATAGCTTCTACACCAAGTCTTCCAATATATTCAGCATGGGATTCGTGAACTTCTATTTGCCACTCATCGTGTATGTTAGCAACAAACTTGAAATCCAGGTTTCTTGCGTTAGCTTCTTTGTTTAGAATAATTAAAGCTCTCTTCATGGCTATAGCACCACCACCTTGAAGTAAACTGTTTAAAGAAGAATGAACTTTCCTTATAAGGATACGTCTTCCATCAAGACCTTTGACGTAGCCTTTCGTTGCTGCTTTTGTAACTCTATTTCGTAGTCTTTTAAATGCAGGCTGATCAGCAAAGAAATATTCTCTAATTCTTTTACCATCGCTTTCGCTTCCACCAACCACCGCTCCGAGTCTTTTATTTGCTGCTCCGTAGATGAGTGCATAGATGAAAGTTTTCGCCTGATCTCTTGATTGAAGTCGTGCAATTTTTTGATTATAGGAGTGTATATCTCCATTAATGATTTCATTTGTAAAGTCCTCGTCTTTCATGTAGTGAGCAAGCATTCTAAGTTCTAATCCACTTGCATCAATACCTATTAATTTATATCCTTTAGGTGTGTTCCAGCATTCTCTGCATTCTTTACCATAAGGACTCTTAATTGATGGAACTTGTGCCATGTTAGGTTTCCTATGCGCCATACGACCTGTAATAGTTCCGTTAGGTATCACAAATCCATGCACTCTTCCATCATCTTCAACAGCTTCTACCCAAGACTCGATCTGTGCAACTCTTTTTTGCAAAAGTAGATACTCTGCTATGAGTTGAGCTTCAGGTATGTTCTTAATCTTTTTTAATATCTTCTCATCAACTACAGGTTGACCAGTAGGTGTAAACTTTTTAGGTTTCCAACCAACGTCTTGTAAATACTCACCTATTTGTTTTCTTGAACCTAAGTTAAACTCTTGAAGTTTCTTTCTCATGAATGGTTTAGGTTTAGGAACTTCAAAATCTTCTTCCTGTATTCCGTTCACACCTTTTTGAAGAATAATTTCAAGAAATACCTGGTTGTATTCCTTATCTGTCATCCCTCGTTTAGATAACGAGCCGTCTTTCTTAACATAAGGAGCTACTAATTTATCATCTATCCATTTAGGTTTAAATACTTTATGGACTTCTCCCTCTGCTTCATACATTCTTTTATAAAGTTGTGAAAGTAATTTTTCAGCTTTAGGTTTATCAAAACAGAAACCAGATAACTCCTGTTGTTTCATTAATAAATTTACAGAGTGTTCCAACCTCACACTTTCTTTTGAAAAACCTTTTGCTTCTTTCTTTAAAGCATTTAAAACAAGTAAGGTTAAACTAACATCTCTAGCACAATAGTTTATCATTTCAGGTGAATAGCTTGTAAACTCTTTAAAATTAATTTTAGGGTATTTTAATTTATATCCCCACCTTGCCAAACTGTGTCCACCTTCTCGTGAAGGATTAAACAAACGAGATAAGACAAGAGTATCTACCACTTTTTTACTGCTTAAATCTACTCCTAAAAGTTTCTTGATAACAGGAATATCAAAGCCTAGTATGTTATGTCCTATTAGTTTGTCTGCTGATTGAAGTAACTCAAGACCTGACTCTAGTTGGTGAGGAGCAAACCTGAAAAGTTTACCAGTGTCAGTATCTTGAGCTACAATGCACCAAACTTTGGTAGCTTTGAGATCGTCAGTTTCTATGTCAAATATTAAACTAAGCATATTCGTTAAACTCTAAATCATTTCTGTCATTATCATCTTCGTAATCTTCTGGCTGGACTTCTGATAATCTACCTGTCTCTCGATCATAAAGAAGTTTAGTAGCGAAACCTACATCACCTGTGTATCTAGATTTCAACACTCTTAATACTGTGGTGTTGGCTTCTTCGGGATCATCTGCTTGTTGGTTTCGTTCCAATCCTAAAACGCAGTCACTCAGTTGAGCTATTGACTGGCTACCTCTGAGGTGAGAAAGATTAACTTGTATTCCGTCTTCGTGTCCTTTGTTGCCTACTACTCTGCGTAGATGAGAAACCAAAATGAGTCCTGCACCTGTTTCTTCTACAATGCTACGGAGCTTTGTCATAATTCTGTCTATGGCTCTTCGTTCATCGCCTTCAGTTATAGCACTTACTAACATATGTAGATGGTCTATAACTATCCACTTACAATCACAACCAACGATCATGTATCTCAATTTAGAAAAGATTTCTTCGATAGAATTAGTGCCAAAGTGTGCGTGTATCCATACTCTGTTCTCGTTTTCTCCGTTATAGAGAATGTCAAAGTAATTATCTATTTCTTCTTTCGAGAACCTTTCTAGTTCTTGGTCAATATACAATCTTGCATTAGCTTCGATAGATAAGATACCACTGATAGTTCTGTTAGGATCTTCTTCTAGGGATATGATACCTACATTGTCGTCTGTTTCTTTTATAAGCCAATGTTCTAGTTCACGAGTGACACTAGACTTACCTAGTCCTGTGCCACCTGTGAGTGTGACTAGTTCCCCTTCTCTCAAACCATAAAGTTTTCTGTTCAATCCTGCATAAGGATAAGGAACACTCTTCTTCTTTTCTCTTGTGAGAAATTTAAGTTTATGTTCTGATACATTGATAACACCTGAAGGTGTATAAGTTTTGGATTCCCACCAAGTTTGGTTAAATGCATTCTTTGCACCTGCCATGAGCATATCATTGGCATCTTTGAAACCATTAGGTATACGCATTATCTTTGCTTTTCCAGGAGTTAGAATTCTTGCTACTTTCTTCGCAGCTTTCTGACCTGCCTTATCTCTATCAAAGCAGATAACTACATTGTCAAAGCTTTCTACAAACTCTAGGCTATCTTTCACATCACGAACAGCGCCTTGTGCGCCTGTCTTTATACTAACAACTGCCCATTTAGATCCAAGCATTTCATAAGCAGCGAGTGCATCGTATTCTCCTTCTACGATAGTCAGATACTTGCCACCACTCTTGAATAGTTGTTCGCCAAACAGTCCACTTTCATTCAAAAACCCAGTTGTCCTAAAGTTTTTGTCCGTTCCATCTTTAGTATATTTAATTTTTGTGGCTACTAATTGATTATCTGCGTAGTAAGGAAAGATTTGATCTCCTATCTCTACTTGATCACCTTTAAAATGTTGAACAACTTTTACTCCATACTTTTTAACTGCTCTTAGCGAGATGTTTCTGTGTTCTATCCTTGTAAAGATTCCATTCTTAGGAACTTCTAATACATTTTTTCTTTTTATATTTGTTACTGTTGCTGTTGTCATTGGTTTTACTTCTCCCGTTGTTCTGTAATAGTCAGGAAAAAATTCATCACAACTAAAACATTTTGCTGATCCGTCTTCGTTAATAGAACACGCATCACTACTATTGCAAACAGGACAAGGTTTGTGTAATTCTACAAATTCTGTGTCCATTTCTTTTTGCTCCTTTTTTAAAACTCAAAGCCTACCACCTACCGAAGTTTAATATAGGCACTTCCTGCCTTTTTGAGAGTTAGTTCGCCGAGAAATCGGCACAATCTTACTACTTTACTCTCGTGCTATTATATTTATAGTCCAACTTAGCTTCTGGACTTGAAACTACGGAGTATCCTCAGACGGAAACGCTGCAGTTTCTTCGATGTCAGGAACAGATGTTCCTTCTTCTTCATCATCAGCATTAACGATACCAACAATACTGTTAGTAAAAGAAGCTAGTCCTGCGTTGACTTCTTCCAAGTCTAGAACAAGATTAACTTTCTTTTGGTTCAGACGTTGTATCCTACCAAAGATAGCTTGACCATCTTCAGGTAAGTCTTCAACATATATTTGAACACCATCAATAGTGATAAAAGGTTTTTGGTTTTCTTCTTCAACCATTGTTATCTCCTTTTTGTTAAATTAAAATTCGATGTCATCAGCATCTTCATCGAGCATTTCAAACTCGTCAGTTTCCCCATTGTTGTATTCTACAAGATCCAGAACTTGGATTGCTTGTAGTTCCAACCAGGGGAACTTTCCGTATTTGTTCTCAATGAGTCGTTCTTGATACTGAACAATACCTTTAGATCCATTTCCTACTGCTGCGGTTAGTGGATTCTTTGCTTTATCCACTACACGAACAGGAGGATTGGTTGATCCGTCAGGTCGATTGTAATACTTCCTGAAAAACAAAGCAGGTTGTTCATCAATTTCTTTGATTTTAAACCCTTTGCTTTCAAAGCTATCAGCAGTCTCTTGATCAACTATCACAGTAGCTTGATAAGTTACTGGTTCAAAAGTTGCGTTAGGTACACTTGCACTTACCCAACGAAGTTCATGTCCTTCTCCGTTAGGCCCTTTTAATACAGCCATAATATGACCTCCTTTATTATTATTATTATCATTAATTCTTAACCATACCTGGATTATACTCTCATTAATCCTAAAGTCAAGAAATTTCTTTTATTATTTTAAAAGGGGATACAAAAAGATATATGGTGTGGAGAGTTTACGAACCATGAATGTCTCCACTCACTCATCTGCCATAGAAACAGGTGTGTCTTTTGCGCAAAAAGATTACGACTAACAGCACGATTCTAGTTATTTTTTATCTTTTTATTTCCTTACTTTATATAATAAGGACAGATTTAAAATCTGTCAAGTTTTATTTAATTCTTTTTGTGTAATCAAAATGATACTCTTTTGGATTCTTTAACCCATCTATAAGATTGACACCTTTCATACCATGCATCTTGAACTTAGCTTTCGCTAGTAAATCAAAATCCTGGCTATTATCTAATCGAATAACAACTGACATCTCCTTAAACTGTCTCAAATATTCACGAGCTGCAGTTACATTCTTCAATTGTAGGTGCAGTCCGTTCCATTCATAGCTCATGTTACTGTTCTCCTTTTTCATCTTCATAAATTAAAATACAATGTCCTATGAACTCAGGTATCTGTGGCACTACAGAGTTGCCAAGCTGCTTGAGTCTTTGGAGTCTACCTGGAATTTTCTGTGCTACTCTAGGTATATGTTCTGGTTCTTCTACCCAAAGCCTCTTTGAATGTTGAGCAAAGTCTATCAACTGCCATCGCTTTACTACTTGTTCTAGTTCTTTCATCTTTTACTCCTCTTCTTCTATTAATGTATAGTCTTCTGGGTAACCCATCAACCACTCAACCCACGTAGGATTCAAGTGTCCTGGTTTTCTTTCTTCCAAATGAACTTGACCTGGCAAACCAAGTTGCTTACCTTTCTTCTTCCGCTTCAGGTGATACTCCACGTTGTCAGTATCTACCTTGTGCATACCTGAGTATGGTGTCTCCCAAAACTTGTAAGCCACTTCAGTCTCTAGGTATTTCTTATGTCTGAGATCTGCCATATTCTTAGTAAGTTTC
>Ga0208156_1000223_pt1 | contig 27169 bp, 27 predicted proteins | sample 1_EtaG_FD_184073 | JGI IMG/M metagenome (GOLD analysis project Ga0208156, IMG submission 184073) | Marine viral communities from the Subarctic Pacific Ocean - 1_ETSP_OMZ_AT15124 metaG (SPAdes) (version 2) | ecosystem: Environmental > Aquatic > Marine > Oceanic | place: Pacific Ocean | collected...
TTCAACATTTGTATAACAAACAGGACACATCACTTTTGTTTCGTAACCATTTCCATATCCAGTGGATCGAGCTGCAATAATTAAAGCATTTTTATCTCCGATCAGGATATTGTTGGATCGGACATTTTTGTCGACAAGAAGATTGTCTAACAGGCGGTCAATAGCAATCCCCTTTTTAAGAAGAGAACGGGAAGTCAGAATATCTTCATCTTTTGCCGTCATGTACCTTATTTCCACGGACTCCACGTTATGCAACGGATGGTTGGGTGGATAAAATACACCTCTTGATGGTAGTTCAACAAACTCTGTTGGGGTTACAAACGAAAACGGTTCGTTTGATGAGTTATTGAGTTGTTGTGGAGGAGGCGCTGGTGAGTCCACTTTGGCTCCCAGGCGTTCCTCATTATTTCTTTGTGACATACTAACCTCTTATGTGTATGGAGTATTATACCATTATTATAATTTGATGTTAAACTTGATTTGAATGTATGGCATAGTCATAACGAATTGTTACGTCAACAGTTACCATGGCATCGCTGTTATAATCTAGGCTGCCAAAGTTAACAGATTGAATCCAAGGTGTCTTCAAATCCCAGGTTTCGCCCACGAGGGCTTGGCCGTTGGCTTCAGTCGTATATTGTTTCAAGGTGACGCCGCCGCCGAGAGCTGCGACTGCTTCCTTTTTAGAAAGAGTCACTGGGGTTGGCTGAGTTGGACGAGAATATCCAGAATCAAGCAAAACTCTCATTAATTGCCCGCTAGTACCATTGGCGCCAAAAGGATCAACAAGAGTCATTGCAACTGACTTCCATGTAAAATGCCCAGGAAACCAGAAAGAGTGTCCAAAATATTTATGCTCAGTTTCCTTGATATCAAATGATGGTTTTGTTGTTTTTGTTACATAAAAACTTAGATGTCGCGACGGAATAAACAAATTCCATCTATGTTGTCTTTTTGGCTCCAGATTGGAATCTGTCCAGAATTTTGTTGGCATAATTTATGTTCTCCCTTTCAATATTAAATAGTAAGATAAATTAAAATGTTTGTTAATTTTTATCAATCCTCGAACGAAGCTCCAGAGTCTGTAACGATGAAATCCAAAGCAATAAATTCGATAGCTTTCGTAGGCTTAAGGAAAATCTTAGCGTACATGATATTTCTATCGATAAGCTCATCGGTCGTTGTTGATTTGTCGAGAACAACCTTGTAATCATCCAAACCAAAGCCTGATCTAACTCCTTCAAGGAAGTCATCAGCGCGCGACTTGAATCGGGTCCAAGTCAACTCGATGTTCGGCTCGAATAGAGTTGTTGCAGCAATTCTAGACATTTCCTTCTTCACATGAATTAACAATCTGCGAACATTAATTCTGTCCAGAGCGGATCTTGTCACCTGAAGCGTCTTTTGGCCAAACACTACGATTCCTTCATTCGGGAACGTCGCAATTGGATTGATATTCGCATCATAAAGTCGATCTCTATCTCTAGAAGAAAGCACTTGTCGTACTCCAATAATTGGAATGCCGGCTGCGCCATTAGTAATCCCGCCTCTTGTAAAGCCTGCAGGAGCAAACCAAAGAGCCTGTTGTCTTTCACTGTGGGCCATAGTACCCAAAGCTGCAACTGACGGCGGAAGCCAAACGATTGAGTTTGATTCGGTGTCTCTTCCGAGAACCCATGGGTAGTAAGCACACCCATAGCTTGTATTAAGCCCGCGTCCTCTAAGATTCGAAACCGCACCGGAAACAGTTCCCACGTTTTCAGAATCATCACTAGTGTTTTCTGTGCCGGGTGTATAATCGTCCGGGAGGTCGATGATTGCAAGAGCGTCAGCGCGATTTTCACATGTCCTAATCAAATGCTCAGTCAAAGTCGTGTCGGTGAGGCCCGGTATAAGAGCCAAATTAAATTCAGCCTGCTCTGGATCCGCAAGCGTATCAATCGCTTTCTTGATCGAGTAATGAGCATAATTGTTAATTTCTGTCTTTCCGCTTATCAATGAATTTCTAAACGGCTCTCTTTCGGTGACATTTAAACCATCATGACCTCCCCACATAACAGTGGTAAATCTGTTGTATTTCTGGTTCTCGAGCATGCTGGACCAACCATCTCTTCCTGTTATTGATTGGCTGGCAGCCGAGGTCCCGGGGCCATTTACTCCATTAAATCGACTACCTGACTGATAATAAGCCCCCTTGCCATCGTTACTAGAAGAAAGATGATCAAGAGTAAAGACATATGAATCTTCATCATGTGTTCCGGCGCCTTCAACTTCAGCAGGAAGAACTCGAAGAATATCAAGATTACTCTTATCAAATCTTACACTACCACTCTCATTTAGGTCAACGCCCCAGAAAGCAGTTTGCGGAGAGTTTACATTGCCTTGAAGCCCATCGTGTCGAAGAGCAATTGTCGGGAAGTGGAAAGATGCAGTGATGTTTAGCGTGCCGCTGACATTATCTGTCGTCGCTCCATTTTTGACTTGCGTGAAGCTAGCCGTGAAGTGATAACCATTAAAGGTTGTTCCAAGAGCATGCTTGTAACCACCACTAGTAAATGTATCGCCGGCGGCAAGATTACTCGTGGCGCCCGATAGGGCAGTAGTATCTTTAATTTTTCTCGGTCCATAAAAACCAAATGGAAGATAACGTGCATCCGTTGAGCCTTTGTCAACATCAACATTCATATCAGCTCTTATATATCTTGAAGCATTATCAAACCTTCCATGATACTTATATCTTTTTTCAGTCTCATTCCAAGTTGTATACCTGTCTCCAATTTTTCTTGCAACGTAATTTTCAGAATTTGGATTCAATGTACAACCTGTAAATCTTTCAATATATACCGGAGCATTATCCTGGTCAGATAACTTACGAATTGCCACAGTGAAAGAACCATAGTCGTCCAAATTGTTGCTGGACGGCTTAATATCCATAATTGAAACTTTGAGATTGTTCTGGTTCCATTCGCCAGAGTCACGCGAAAGCAATCTGAAAAGCTTTTGCATTTGTGTCGCATCAAAAGTTTCGGCGTTTCCAAGATCCTGGGAAACAAACCATCCAGTTTTTGAGTTCTTGGCTGCAAAATTACGATCAGCCCAATCTGTCTGAGTAACGGCGTCACGGAGGCCGATGAGCATGGCTGCATCAAAAGTTGAAGAACCAGTTAAAGGATTGTTTCCAACAGTATCACAACCTTCGATAAATCTATCATAGGTCTCACCCAACCAGTAATACTCCCTACTTCCTGTTGCCGTAACAGTTGTGTTAGTCAAAGTAGGATTAGTATTGAATACTTTTCTAATATAAAAATCGCCATTTCTGTCGAAATTGAATTTATACCTTCTATCAGCATTTAGCGAAGAACTAATTTTCATATAGAAGTAACCGCTAGAAGCTGAGATCATGGTCGCGGTGCCTGTGCCAAGACCAACCTCGCCTCCCAAAGTTGTATCATGGGCGAAGGATGAACCCGCTGAAGCTGTCAGACCCACAGTGTTAGCTCCCCCTTTATTATAGAATACCGCAGCCAAAACACCAGTTGCTGGTGCAGCACTGTTGTGACCGCCAGTGTGTGCTGTATTGAATAAAAACAATCCGTAGGCGCCGCCGTCAACATCTTCTTTAACATCGCCTGAATCCCAACCAGCTTTACCGGCTGAGACAGCATTTGAATGTTGTTCTCCGAGCAACCTAACAACTGTTATAGGAGCACTGTTTCTCAACCATGCTTGCGCTGCATATGCGGCATACGTAGGGGCTGTAGTATTTCCATTTCTCCAAACATCTCCACCTCTTCCACCCGCTTCGGGGGTACCAAATGTCTCAACAAAATCTGCATATGATTGAACCTTGACCGGCCGCATGGCTGGTCCCTTTTTCAATCGACCAACGACAACAGGTCCAACGGCATCGGACTGTTTATCAATGTTCGAATTATCGATCTCGTTTAAAAATATTCCGGGCGAGACAAAATTAAATTTTTTAGCTGACATATTCCATGTTCTCCTATAAAATGAAAATGATTATTTCTCTAATAAATAGTTGTTCACTTTCTTAAAATCCAAAATTATGAACGATAAAATCCCTCTTTACCTAAATGTTCCATTTCAGCTCTAGATATTACTCTTTCACGAGGTATTTTAACTTCTACCGCGTTTTCTCTAATAATGATTTTTGGATTTTTTTGATTATCTCCTTCCCCAACAATATAGCCCAAAACATCAATAGTCACTTTTGTTTGATATTTTCTTTCTTCTGCTGCTGCCGAAGTTACATTATGGTCTTGTGTGAAATCCTGCTGTATCATGGCTTCATATAGATGGCCATCTCTTGTCAAACTAACATAATTAATTCCCCCGGGGCTTGTAACAAAGGGCGTAAGTAACTCATTCATTTGTTGTTGATATTCTGTTCTTAATGTTATTGTGTATTTTAAACTAAGGTATACAGGCATAGGAATGGAGGCAATGCTATAAACTACTTTTGTGTTAGATCTCGGCCGATTTTGATCTCTCCTGTCAGCTGAGCCAATAACGGGGTTTCTCGAGGCAGCTGCATTGGCAAAATTCTGTGTCTTGTCCTGATTAATAATTCTTGAAATTGTTAATGATCCTCCTTTTGCATCAGGGACCGGAGGAGTGGGGGCCCAAAATATTCCTTTTTTAGTTGGATCCTTTGTAACAGATGTTCTCGTAACTGTGATAGCAGGAAGTACAAAAGAGCCGGATAAATCTCTTAAATCTTTATCGTTTTTTATTTGATGGGCTCTTTCTGCAGACAGCCAAATGACTGGAGTTTTTTTCCATCCCTTGTTTGTTGTTGAGTAAATATTCATTTTCTCATCTATAAAAGAAAAGAGCGCTCTATCAATTGTTTCTAGAGTTGATGGCATGAAATGAATCTCTTCTACCACTTTAGAAGTAGTCGATCCAGTTAGCGATAATTCCAAACCTGTAGTTAAACTAATCGGCATCGAACAATCCCTCGCGTGCTCTTATACATTTGGCTGCAACTTCTAATCTGTGGTCGATTTGCCCGAACAACTGTTTTGGCTCACTCAAAGTTACAATCTCATAATAAATATCACCATACAGAACAAAATCACCAACACGAACAAATAAATCTTGGTCCTCTGTCAGTCTTCTTTTATGGAAATGTGCAGTGATAGAACTTTTCTTGTCCAATCCGATATCATTTGTCCACTCAGTCTCTAGGCCTTCCCAATTAATCAAGGCAAAAACACGCACTGGGGGTAAAAATGTTTTATTTATTGCCTCACCATATAAAGAGTGAAAATTTGTATGTTGGACGCTTATTGGGTAATATACAATTTGTTGTCCTATAACTCTCTCAATTAGTTCGTCATTTACCTGTTTAACAAAATCTCTTTCTTTTTTCCCAACGAACAGAGGTGGTGGCGGAGCGGTTGGTTGTGACCATTTAGTAGACATTTTTTATCACCCCACGTAAACTGATAATGGAACTGCTTGCTGTGTTTTTCTAACTGAGTCTGCTATTGCTCCATTTTGCTCTGATAGTTTAGCATAAGTCAACTCGTCTAATGTCTTTTGTAACTCTTCTCTCAAAGAAGTTTTCTCTTCTTTCGCTTGACTCAATAGTTCAGAATGATTGAGCGTCACGGTTTCTCCTGGTATTGGGATTGTTGAGAACTTTCCCCTAACTTGACCTAGCACTTCTTTTGTCAGAGCCAGGGCAAACCTTCTAATCCACTGTTTTCCAATAGAGTTTATACTTTCATATGGTAGATTTCCAAATGGAATTGTGTTCATGTTATTAATTCCATCTGTACCGACCATCTTATCTGATTCTTCTTTCCAGGCATCTTCTTCAACTGTAAACTTAATCCACATCTTAGTTGGTGCTACTGGAGTTGTGTGTGGGAATATTCTAAGTTTATTATTTTTTATTTCATATGAATGATGAGAAGTTCTAGTCCACATCGCACTCTCAAAAGCCTTTGCTTGTAATTTATTTTGCCAGACTGGAATAATTTGAAATTGTGAATCATCTGCCCATTGGCCATAATTTTGAAGATTCCCAACAGTATTAAGGCCGCCATAATAACCATAAAATCTCCACATTGCTTGCGGAGTTTTATAATAAACTTGAGTAATGTTAATTCTCTTATTACCAACTTTGTTGAAATGCGGATAACTAGATGTAAGAGCGGAGGATGAAATCATTGTTTGTAAGTCGTAATCTTGTACGTCTTCTTCAGTATCAAACGATGCCGAATATTCATTTTTATATCCTCCGACGCCCACTTCCGCAGAAGCTCCATGGGCAAATCTGCGGGCATAACTAAATTCAACTTTTGGATATTTTAACCCTACACCTGCTTTTGCATGAACGAATTCTCCACCAACAACAGAGCCAGTTGACAAGCTGGCTGAAAGTGGCCCATCTTTAAGATTGCCTCTATGGTTAAATGTTCCTGTTGTGTCACCTAACACACTTCCAAGAATATTTTTGGCCTGATGAACATTAACAATATATGAATATTCCAGAACAGACTCTTCATAAGCTGCATAAACATTTGACGAAGATAATTCAATATCTACAACATCTCCACCAAGTTTTTTGTAAGTATAAGCAACTTGATCGGCGGCACCCGATAGAAAATCAACCGATCCTGTATATATCCCAAAGGGTACAACAGTGGACACATGCGAGGTGGTTCCTGTTGCCGGCAGCCTGATTGCGCTGGTGGTGCTCGCTGGCGTGAGAGTTGGTTGTTTGTGAGCCATTCATTAGAGTCTCCTACACACACTAATTAGTTTTAGAAAAAGGAAAACCCCAGTCCAACCGAAGCCAAACTGGGGTTTTCCAATTAAAAGCGAAAGAAAGGCTAAAAATTAACCTAGCAAGTCTCTCACGACTACAAGACCGTACATATCAGGACGTACCATCTTCTTGGCGTAGCGAGTCATGACACCCTTACGGGGCACGAAGTCTTCGATACCAAAGATAGTAGGCGTTACCTGGAGAGGTACATACGGGGCATATACAAAGCCGCTTTCAAGGAAAGAGCCTCCCTTACGACCAACAAGAACAACGTTCCTGGGGAAGTAGGGATCGACGTATACATCCCATTTCTTGCTAAGAGCACCAGTCTTAACAGTCCCAACTGTGCCTCTTTCAGTGTCACCAGTGACATCGGCACGGAAACCGGAAGTGAACTCGAGGATATTAGCAACCTCAGGACCACAAACGATAAAGTTGGCACCGCCGCGAAGGGTCTTACGATGAATCTGAGCAGATACATCATTAATGGTTTCGACAAGAGTCTCATACCATTCAGACACAGTACCGGTAAAGTCAGCACCAAGCAAGTCCTCGTTGGCGGAACCGCCAGCAATTGCTTGGCCGCTTGCGCGGTTAACAAACTTGCCTGGGCGTCGAGACCAGTACTGAGTGCTAGCAGTAGCACCCTTAATAAGATCCTCAAGGATCTCACGGTCAATTTCAAGAGCAATCTGCTCTGAAAGGATACCGGTAAGCTCGACCTCGGCATCCAGATTATGGTAGGCATTTAGATCCTGACCAAGTTCTGGAGACCACTTAGCCTTAAGCTTCTTGGTGATTGCCGTGACAGACACACTGTCGACTTTGATGTCGATTTCAGGAATTGCTGTCTGATTTTCAAGGCCCCAAGAGCTTTGACCAACAACAACACCAAGTGCATTACCTGAAGAAGCAGCACCAGTGCCACCAAAGTCATCAGTTAGAGGATGATTGAACCCTCTATGAGCAATACCGGAAAGACAAAGTGACTCACTAAGTGAAACAGCGGTAACAGTACCAGTGGCAGCATATACTACCATAAGCTTTGTTTCTGCACCTACAGTCTCCGTGATGTCAAGTCGAGTGAGGCGGCGTACATGTACACCATCTAACTCGGTGAGATCTCCCTGAGGTCCAATTGAACCAGTATCTTGAATAGCTACAAGGTTCTTCAGATTAAGCTGATCAAAAGCGCTAAGTGCAACAGTGCCAACACAATAAGCAGAACCTGAAAGATCCGGATCGAATCTAATAAGTTGCTCACCCTTATTTTTATAAGCAGTTGTACCCGTTGCATTATCGGCACCAGCGGTACCTGAAGCAACAATGGTTAGGGTGGTCGCGACACTACCAGTTGGAGAAGCATAACCTTGGTTAAGGTTATAGAAACCTTCTTCACCAGTAGGATCAGTAAGATTGATACCACCAGTAATCTGTTGGCCAACCTTACCACCACCATAAAGTGATTCCTCGGCTTCCTGACCTAGCTTAGCAGATAGAGTCTGGAAATCCAAGAAGAAGATAAGACCTGAGGGTAAGCTCATGGGCTGTACCGACACAAGGTCATTAGCAATTAATCCACCGAATACACGGCGGACGATTGGAAAAGCAACAGCAGCGAAGCCTTCTACATCAGCACCAGCCATGGTTGAAGCTTCACGAAGAAGCTCACGGGCTTGGTTCTCTAGAAGACGAGCCATCGTGCTCTTTTTTTGATCGTTTCCGATACCTTCCAAAAGTCCAGTTTTTTCCCACTTATCAAGTAGAGCAGTACCTTCCTTTTGGAGATCTCTATCAACGATGCCTTCAGTTAGTTTTTGTAAAACAGACATATTAAAATCCTCCTTTAAAGTTTTACGAAATGCCGGCAAGAACTTTCCATCGATCTTGTACCGGATTTGAAGTATTTGCCTTTTGTCGTTTAGGCAAAGTTGTTGAAGAGCGTCTCACAGCTTCGTTCAGTGATTGCGGAGTTCGCTTACGCTCACTACCCACTGTACTTTGAAGTGTTTCGAAAATGACTTTCGCTTCTTCAACTGAACCGGCATTAGACAAGGCTTCGACAATTTTAGTTTTTTGTCGCTCATTCAGGGAGGTACTGCCCAAAACACGATTCGTGTATAAAAGCCTTGCATTCGAAAGATTAACTTCATGAAGTTTGTCTTTCGAATACAAAAGCAATTCTTTATATTTCTTATTTTGTTCAAAGAGTTTATTACCCTTTAAGGTTAAAGACTCAACCTTTTTTTCAAGTTCTTTTTCTCTGGCTGTGGGAACGGGTTTATCGTCGGACTTCTTTAAAACATAATCCGCGTCCTCTTTTTCGCCGCCCTGGGCCAAAAGGATATCTTCCAGCTCATTTTGAAGAGTTTGATTTGATGCGCCTCCAGCCTGACCTGTCGGTACGGGCTTAACATCAACTGTTAATTTTTCAAGAATGCCCATTAAAGCTTCTTCATCTAATTCAAATTCTTCGCCTTCTTCAAGCTCTTCTTCTGAATCTTTTAGCTCTGGAGCGACTTCTTCTTCTCTATCAACCATGTCAGCTGCGTCGACTTCCTCTTCTTCCTCTTCTTCTGCCAGCTCTTCTGCCAGCTTTCCAAGATCTACTTCGATCTTGCCATCTTCCGACGTTGCCACCCCTTCAATATCTTCTCCATCTAGATCAGCTCTTGGAAGCTTTGGAATTTCCTCTTCTTCTTCCTCGTCATCAAGGTCTAGATCTTCTTCCGGTTGTTCCAGGATGGTCTTGACGGCTTCTTTGATCTCGCCCGAATATTTCTCGACGATCATTTTTTCTGCATTTTTCAACGCAGCATCTTTTAATGCTTCTGCATCAACAATAGCTTGTTCTAACATATCAGACATCTAATCTACTCCTAAGAATTATGCATAAATAAATAGTGTGTTCGAGCAGTAAATGACATTTTATATTGTTATTCCAATTTTCTCAATTTTTTCTTGCAAATCTTCAATAATCTATATCGCTACCCAATTAAAAGTAATGTCGTTGCCGGTGCCAACCTCGCCGCCGGTATAATTCACGGCCGTGAAGAAGAAGCCGCCGTTTTGTACCATGGTTACATTGATAAGAAAGCCCCCAGTGGAAGAAGCGATAATGGTATCAGTAGCCAAAATTCCAGCGCACGCGACGTTTCCATACGCTGCGCCATCTGCGCCCAATGCGGTGGCGTTGATGGAGCCAACTACTGTGCCAGCTCGTACATTTCCCATTGCGCCGGTGGTGGAGTTAAACGCGCCACCGTTGTTGTTGTCGGTACCGAAATTTAAAGTATTGTTTGTTGTACCTTTTGCGAGCTTGACACCGGGGGAATCTATGTTAACCTCACCTCCGGAGGTAATTTCCAAAGCGGGTGCGGCGCCTAGTGCACCGTTGCCGTTTTCAATTACGAATTTGTCACTGTCCCCGTCCTCGCAACCTACCGACCATTTAGTAGTTCCTCCGAGTTGAAACTCTACTCTTGGATCTCCATCAGCGGCAGCGTTGTTGAGTCGGAGATTTGTTCCGTTTGCATGCTCACCGCGAATTGCAAGGCCAGTATCAGCAACGTGTGTTACGGAGATCTCTGAATCGGTGCCGAAATACATTACAGCTGCATCGTGACCTAGTCCAAGATCTCCTGTAACGTTTCCAAATGAATTTGCGCCGGCGCCAAGAGTCCAATCAATAACCCCGTCATCGCTGTCGCCACGAATTTCAAAGCCAGTTGTAACAGTGCCATCGTATTCAGCAACGCTCATACGGAGTTTGCCCCTTTCTGTTCCATTAGAGGCGTCATTGATGAAAGTAGTGATTCTAGCAAACTCTTCTTGCTCTCCAGCATCATTATCGCCATACCAACTTATTGTTCCAATATTATCATCGTCTGCGGCTGTTCCAGCTGATCTATCTTTCTTGAGCGTCAGCCCGGGGCCGTTACTATCATTGGTGGTGTTCGTTATAGTGACATTTGGCTTGCTAGCAGCTGCAGAAGAAAGAACTGCACCCTCGCCATTGAGACTTTTACCTGAAATGGTGCCGGCACCAGAGATAGTTGTTTCAGATGTAATTATTGTGGACGTGGTATCGCTTGTACCAAAATCTGAACCTTTTCCGAATCCCATCTTTGTTTCTCCTAATTAAGTAAATAATGAATTCTAGAAAGAATTCGCTCCGCCGACAGCCGTTAAGCCTGAACCAGTTAACATGTACATGTCTTCAGCTGGAATCTCGGTTAGTTCTGCATAAAGCTGAAACCCTGAACCTGCATTCAAAGCAGATATATAGATTTCTCTACACTTTACATTGAATGTAAAACTTTCTTCATCTCCGTCAAGTTGTATAAAGTGCATTTCTGCAATTACGTTTGCGGAGCCACCTTCGACATTTGTACCGTCTTTTGAGTTAAAGTGTAAGCGAAGTTTGGGAGTTGTGCCAGACCCGGAAGCAATTACTGTAACGGATTTTGCGACTGTTGGAAATCGAACTCTAACTTCGTTTCCTGATCCTATATCCGCAGATCCGGTAATCCATGGTCGACCTGACACCATATATGCTGCAGAGTGTCCGATTCCGGACCGGTAATTAACGGGCATGACATTCTCCTCGATATATAAAACACATATTCATTTATTAATTAGTTTCTTCCTTATGTTTCAACTTATCTAGCGTGGCTTTTTTTCTCTTTGCTAGTTTACGTCTAATTTCTGAAGGCTTTTCATAATATTTTCTCTCGCGCAATTCTTCTATAATGCGCTCTTTTTTAATTTTTTTAATAAACCTTTTCAGCATTCTTTCAAAAGGTTCGTTTTTCTTTGGTGTGACTTCAACATTGATTGTTTTGTTCATTTTATCATCGCCTTCCAAGCTCTGGAGTTTCCCATAAGTGACGAAATATCAATACCCGGATCATGAGGTCGAACTCCTGCTAATGGACCCTGAGCAGGTGAATTTGCATTTGGATCTCCGGCCTGGGCTACGGCGGTGGTGCCTTCAAACAAATCAACTCCATTATAGGAATTCTGCCCAATAGCATCTAACATCTTCTTTCTTGTTTCGAGTAATTTCTGGCTTCTGTTTTGTTTTTCTTCTAGCTGCATTGTTTCTATATGATCGTCTTGTTTGTTTTCAACAAGCGTTTGTTGATTAACGCCTAAGCCTTTGACAACTTCAGAAACGACACCAGACAAAACACCCTCTTCAAAAAGAGCTTCTCTTATACATTCTTTAATTATAGGTTTTAATACTTTCTTGAGTTCAGATTTTTTCATTTACCTGTTCTCCTTAAAATATTATTTAATGCGCGATTAATTTTATCTGCTTTTGTAAATACACCTTTCATAGCATTTTCATTAATTTGTTTTGGTGTCATATAAGCACCGGTTGTTGAAGGTTCTGAAACCATATCAAAACAAATCAGTTGAAAATCATCCTCAACCATGGTGTCTCCATTAGATTCATGAACTGACCCCATTCCTCTTGAAGAAATTCCAAGTTTTACTCCAGCATTAATTAGTTCTTTTAACACTTGACCCGATGGAGTGTTGAGAACTTGAATCTTGCCCATTACAGCTCCTTGATCCCACCAAACGTCCGTTACAAGGTGAGAGGCGTTTCTAAGATTGATGACTGAATCATCTGGATGATCCAATTCTCCAAGCGCTCTTCGTTCTTTTACAAGTTTTGAATAATTGTTCATTTCTCTTTCAAGAATGGCTCCAGGGTAGACACGGCCATTACCGTTTCTTGTATCGGCTCTTTGCATTATGCCACTAAGGAATACATGACCTTCTTTGACCATTTTCTTTTCGGCTTCAGTTAGGAAGTCTTGACAAACGCCGCCTTCACAAAGTTCATAATATTCTCTTAGTAGTAATTTTGACATGTCAGGCCCCCTTGCAACACCTTCTCACAGGTTGTAGCATCCATTTATTATCTGTCCAAATGTTTAAATTCATGTTTAACTCCGTTATCTCCAAATAGTGTGCATAAAATATAAGATGTGCCAGAACTTAAGCACCCTAATAAAAAATAATTAATAATATTACTATCGAATGTAAATAGTTCTGTGTACCTGTTTATTCCCACTAAAAATATACCAGACCAGAAGCCTATACACATAGGGCAATGAAAAAAATGATGTTTAGGTCTTATTTTGTCGAATACTGAACCATACGCCAAAATTTGCGTTAAACCATATGCGCAAAGAATAAAATATATCAATGACATATTAATACCTATAAAACGTTGTCATGCCATATGGGCCGCGAACATATCCAGGAATAAGAGATCCTTTCTTTTCTTCGTGTGGGACTTCGCCAAGTTCAGTTGAATCCTCTGCCTCAGGATCTGTCAAGTAGTCAATTTCTTGATCCTCATAATCATCGTATACGCTATCATAATATTTTTGTTCTTCATTCAAAAAATTGTAAATAGATAATATGGCGGAGTTAATTGAGCTTACATCTTCTTCAGAAGGTTTATTTAAGGTGGCCTCCATGGAGCCGTAAACATTGCCGGCTTGAACAGACTCTGCAACTATTATACCCTTCTTTCTTAAAAATTCAAATAACCGATCCTGAGAATTATAAATTTCATCGCCAAAAGAATCTTTTGCGAATGCAACGACTTTTTTCTTCTCTACAATTACAACTATATCAAGAATTTTATGATCAAAAATCATGATATCCCCGTTTATTGCCTTTCTAGCATTTAAAGAAATTATTCTTTGTGGCTTGTCGGGTGTTTTTACTGTAATATTAATTGGCATTAATTTTTAATCTCTCTTGCTAAGTCTTGAATTTTCAAAACTTTCTCTACTATACTCTTATTGACCTGTTCATTTTTGAAATCTTCAACAAGGCTCAAAACTTGTTTTGTTTTTTGCACCATTTCGGGATCTTCTTGTATTTCTTTTAGCTCCAAAGATTCCACCATGACGCTCTTAAGTCTGCCGATCTCTTCGTTCAAATAAACCTTAAGCTCGATTCCGTTGTCCAAAAATGAAGAAATATATTTAGACAGAAGATCCTTTTGTTCTTGGAGCAGTTTCCCTTCATATTTCTCATTAAATTTTTTAACAAAAGATTTATAAACCAAATTGTCAATTGGTTTCAGTTGTTCATCTTTGTTATTTTTTTTAATTAAGCTTTTTAAAACATTCTGTTCTAACAAAATCTTTTCTTTAATTGGAGATTCCTCATCAAATATTTGACAAATTGTTGCCAAGCTTTTGTAATTTGGAACAAAATTTGAAAAAACAGATTTAGATACCATGCTCATCTTTTTTATAAGCGCGCTTTGGTCCTGAAACAATTTTTTCGAATCCAACTGTTTATGTTGCTTCTTGACTTCTTGAATAAGTTTTTCTGCCACATATGGCTCAACACCGCACGTTTCATACAATGTCTTGTATAATCTGAGTTCTTTAATTAAAATACTATCTTTGCCAAAGTGTTCTTTCATGATCTTGATTAAAGATTCCTTACTCTCGACATTTTTTGATAAGATAGACCTTGTTAACTCTCTTGTAAGAGTTTCATAAAGAAAAGCAGTATTACGCTTTTTGTTGTGCTTTAGTTTCATTATCTTTTTGCTCCAACTCTGTGATTAAATTTCTAACTTCTTGATTGACTTCAAACAGTTTAATTTCTTCGGTATTATAATTAGTATCCTGTTCCTCAGAAACCACTCCTCGACCCAAGCTTAAATTACTTAAACTTTGTATATCTGCATATCCTTTGTACACATTTCGTTTTGTGTTTTTCCCTGTTTCATCTGAATATTGGCTTTTCCAATGTCTTTTCCTGGCTCCTCGAGATCGTTTATCATGATCTACAGGTTCATACCACTTGCCTTTTGATTTAGATGTCGTAGTTTTCGGGCGTCCCATTATATCTTTTTCCGTTGTCTTGTACCAATCTTCATCGCGTTTGGCTGGTAAGAGTGCTGTTTCTGCCTCCTCTTCTCCACCAAGTTCCCCTTCTTCGGGGGCCGGAACTTCAAGTTCTTCGCCTCCAAGGTCTTCACCGCCTAAGTCACCAGCTTCAAGATCTGCAGCAAGTTCGCCTTCGCCGCCGGCGAGGCCTCCCATAGCTTCTTCTCCAGCTGCAGCTGCTTCAAGAGCTGCCTCAAATTTGCGATCATAATACATTTCACGTTGATTACGAAGGAACTCTTCATCAGACATGTTAAAGATATGTTGTGCGACCCATCTCTTACTGAAGAAACCTTCTGTTGCTCCGCCTGCCGTATCAAACTTAGTTTTCCAGTTTTCAAGCTCTTGAAGTTCAGCAATCTTTGAGGGATTGTTAAGTGAAAGTTTGAAGTTAATCAAGTCTGCACCTCTATATCCAAGAGTAAACAGGTGAACAATCCCAACTTTTTCTAATTCTGCAATAACAGATCTTTGTAGTCTCTGTATAGTTCTAGCAAAACGAATATCTTTCTGTGCCAAAGTTGTTTTGTCTTCTTCTGCACCCTCGCCTCTGAAAAGATATGCTTGAGGTACCTTGAGAGCAGCAAATAATTTATCTTTCAGATATATTACATCATCAATATCATTTGCACGAGTCTGTCCGCCGACTGAATCAATCTTTGTTGCAGTTTCTCCGCGAACTGGAATAAAATAATCTTCTTCGACACTTAAAGGGTTATAGCGTAAATCAACACGACCAGTATTTGAATCAACAATTTGATTACGTTTCATTTGTGTCATAATTTTTTGCATATACTGTTCGACATCTTCTGGTGCAATATTACCAACATCGATATAAAACGCTCTTCTTTCAGGTGCGCGGACAATTCTGTAAGCCATCATGGCATCTTCTAAAAGAACCAGTTGGCGCCAAATTCTTCTGGCTGGCTCTAAAACACTTGTTCCGTATGGGGCATATTTATCATTTCCAAGAATACGAAAATGTGCAACCTGCCAATTCTCAAAAGTTATTCCGCCAGAATTCCATTGATATTGAACATAATTTGGATTATCTTGATCTAAACCTTCCAGCCTTTCAATTTCAGCATGTGGCAGACCAACAAGACTTCGAACTCCCATTTCTTCATCTATATCCATATATAAGAAAAAATCACCAAACTTGCACATCGAACGACACCAACCGAAAAGATTAAATTCAATATTCATCACTTGGTGATAAAGACTATCAAGAAGCCCCTTAATTTCTTCATTCGAACACTTAATCTTAAGCAGCGGTGAAATATCACTTGATGTAGACATTTCATCCGCATAAATATCCATAGCAGAGGCAATAATTGGCTCATACTCCATCTGTTCAAAATCAGCATATCTCTCAATACGATTTTGATTGGACATTATATTGTGTGTTAAGTTTTCAAATGGATCATATGCAGTTTTTTTAAATTGTTTACCGCTTGCGGACTGAAACTTATATTTATCTAAATTTCTTCTTTTCTCTTTTCGCGGCGCTTGAGTACGTCGGTTAACAATGGGTCCAGATAATAGTTTAGTTAATCTTTTGAATAATGATGATTGTGGATTTTTTGGGTTATTAGTTTTATCTGCCATAAATTATTATCCTTTGAGAAGCCACAAAAATTCTTTCGTCTTTTCAATTTCTTTTGTATTTTTTACCGGGTTGTGTCCGGACATTCCTGGAATGGTTGTATTCATAATACTATCAGATTTATACATGGAAGTTAAGCATGCTTTCTGATGATCCATATTTTTCTTATTTTCTACAAAAACAGTATCTTTAATCCAGCATCCAATTGCGAAAGACATTATTAAGTCATCATTTTCTGATCTCATTGCTTGTGCTTTCCCATTGTACCAAATAAAAGTTTTAAATTCATTGTACAGCCTAGAAGAATACGTTGTAATTAGTTTGTTTCTTACAAACTCTTCCATTTTTGCAACAATAATCGGCCTTGTTTTTAAAGAAGTTGTAAATCCGGCTACACTATTCGACTTATATTCTGCAGTTAGTTGATCAATATACTCATGAGTAGACTTAATGGAGTAGTAAATATTTGGATAATTTGACTCTTTAAGTTTTTCCAACACCGCGAAGCCAACTGAATTATTCTCGACAACTAGAAGACAATTTCCATATTCTTTGCCGGCATCAAAAAGTATGTTTGAAAAAACATCTGGTGTTACCTTTCCTTGATATTCTGCGACAATTTCTGCAGTCTCTAATTTGAAAACATGAAAAACAGAATAATCTTTCCCATCGCCTCGAGCAACATCTGCAGTGATCATATAGCTGTTTTCGGATCTGTATTCTTCCCAAATCCACAAGTTCCTATCAAAACCTGTTCTATACTTTGGTTCTTTAATATTTTGTTCAATAAATTTTATATCGTCAGAATGTATAACAGTCTCACCGGAAGCATTAAAACTACATTCTAATTCTTGTGAAATTTGTCGCGAAGACATATTCTTAGTTTCTTTCTCATACCAGATCTGATCGCGGTCCGGATGGATGTCCCACAATAGCCTTGTTGGATTAAAATCGTTTCTTCTTGATTCGGCATCAATATATGTTTTATAAAACCAGCCTCCAACACCATTTGGAGTACTTAGAGCGATGCATCGGCCACCAGTTGAAATTGTGGGATAAAGACCGGTCCAAAGATCCTCTAGCCCCTCAACGTGTGCTGCCTCATCAACCACCAATAGAGAAAGTGCTTCAGAACGCCCAGCATCACCAGAAGTTGAAGACGCTTTAATTTGAGATCCGTTACTTAATTCAAAACTGGCTCTATTATCAACAGCGACTGTCGCCATTTGAATGAATGGAGGTAAATGTTTAATAATAGATTTCACTTTTTTAACAAGATTGGCGGCTGTATGATATTTAGTTGCTACAACTAATACATTTTTATTGCGATGAAACATCATAAGCCATACAACATAAGCAGCTGTAATTGTTGAAATGCCAAGTTGCCTTGCTTTCAGAATAATGTTGAAACGATAATCGTTAAAATCTTCAATAAGTCCCTCTTGATAATCGTAAAGCTTGAAAGGGATTAGGCCTTTCATCGGATGAGAAATCTTGCAATAATTATTTATAAAGTAAACTGGGGCCTTTCCACATTTAAGGATTTCTTTTGTAATTTCTTTTTTTGTTAATTGATAAGACATTCATTATCGTGACGGCTCATTATTGCTCTTTCTTTCTCGTTACATTTTTGGCATGGTTCTTGCCCTTGCCAACTTCAAAATTCTTATTATAAGCAAGCCAATCTTTTGTAATTTTTTTAAGTCTCTCCTCGGAAGAAGAATCAGCATTTGATTCAAGTACTCCCGTGAGGCCACCTACCTTATAAAATTGTTTTGCTGTGACCCAACTACGAATGTTGCTCATGTGCTGAACAAGAATGTCTGCTTCGCCTTCCTTTGTTAAACTTAAAGGGTTTCCTGTAACGCTCTTATATTCTTTTTTAAGATATTTGGTGATATCGTTGATTCTAGAATTAATGTCGTTCTCAAATCGATTTCTATCATGCACTTCTTTTAATTTACACTCACTATGATATTCAACACAAATACTGTTTCCATAATATTTAACGTTGAAACCGTCCATAATTCTCGCATCAAGAACAGAGTCCCCATCTTCCCTTCTCAGTCCCACCTTTTTTGCTTCACCATTGTGTACATAACGTTCATCATGAGCGCCGTCATAAGCATTAGCCGCAGCTTGGGAAATGCCTCTAATAATATCTAATACGTTATTTGCCATAATTAATCTCCTTTAGAGCCTTTTTAACAATTTGTTTTATTTGTGATTTTGTAATTTTCATTTCGCCCAGAGACGGGTTGCGGCCGCCTGGATTGGTTTTTTCGGATGAGCGAGCGGCGCCTCGTACAACATCAGGTTCTGCAAACCTGTTTGGCTTCTGTCCAGTGCTCATAAAATCATTAAGATCTAATCTTATATCATTCACGTCTTGATTAAGTCTGCGATATTCGCCAAACAGATGAGTTAACCATTGTTGATGCTTCATCAAGTGATAGTCAGTTGATTCCGCTTCGGTTCGCGGATCACCAATAGCTTCTTTAATAATCTGCTTTAATTTTGATTTGGTGATTTTCACTTATCAGGCCTCCAGCCAGACTTCCAACGTTCAGGGTTCCTCTCTACATAATTGGTATAACAGTCATAACAACAATCATATTTGCTCATGAACAGATCATCCTTAGAATTGAAAGAGTAAACACTACAAACAGGGCAAGTCCTACTACTACTCTTTGTAAGTAGTTTTTTGCCAATTAAAAAGCCGTCTTTTTCAACCTTTTCAACTTTCTCTCTTTTTTTGCGTTCTCGTCTTGTCAGCTCTTTAACTTGCTCAATATATTCTTTCTCTTTTTCTTCATCCCAATTTTTTTTAGGATGTTGTACAGTTTCGTCGCCATACTTTTTTCTTATGGCTCGTTCTATTTCTGCTATGTGGTTTGGGTCTCTTTTCATTTTAGTGAATTAATCCATTCCATAATACTCAATAATAACTGTTAAGGTGCCGGCTGTTGAATTAGTGTTGCCGTTTCCTGTACCAGCATTACAAATGTATACATACTGATCTGAAGAGCCGTTTCTTACAGTGTCCCTGCATATCCAAACTTCTTTCAGATCGTTCACTAAATCAATATCTGATGCGCTAGCGCTGTCGGTGGAGTCGGTACCGGCGACGCCGTTTCCTAATATTTCAGTTCCACTAGAGACAGCAGTATCAGCACTGGTCCCAGACGTCGCAGACAATTGAATGTGTACAAGATGCGTTGATAAATTACTTGCAGTTTTTACAACAGCGGCGACACTAGTTATGATAGCATTTGCTGGAATTTTAACTCCTGGCAACTCAGCAATAACCATGGTGTTACCGGGGTAAGCATATCTAATGTCCTGATCTACGGAAATGATGTGTTTACCTGTTCCAATTCTAACGGTGCCGGCTGAATCAATTTTCATTCGTTCAGTTAACGTAGTAGAGCCATCGGGAGTTGTCATAAACTTTATTCTCCCCGGCATATCAGAACCTGGAGCGGAGTCGGCGGCATCACACTCTCCTATTATTGCGGCACCGAAGTCGAAGACGTCACCATCTTCGGTTCCTCCAAAAAAAATAGCACCATAATTATTACCGGCATCGAAGTCTGTGTCTTCACTCGTTAAAATTAATTCTCCAGAACTGTTGCCGCCGGCGTCTCCATGAATATGAATAGATGTGGAATTGGCAGCGTATTTCGTCGCTGACATAGCATCTGTACCTCCAAAAAATCCAGTGGTGGCCAAGGCGGCTCCACTAGATCCTGTGACAGTTGTAAATATAGTGTCTCCCAGTTCATTGGCGTTGCCTGTGGCGCCGGCCTCCTGGGTTAAAGTTAAAGTTGCGGTAGAACGACTTACAGTAATGCTGCTGCCGCCTGCAACGCCGCCATGGCCATTTACATGTTCTATTGCTGTTTCTATTTCTGCAGCAATCTCCACCGGAGTGGTCATCCCGTTTAGTTGGATAACAACTTTGCCGCCAATGGCCGCACGGAGATCTTCTCCGCCGGTAAAATCACCTTCGGTCACCTGGCTTATATCGGTAGTAATAGCAGTATTGCCTGCAGTGCCATAACTGTCTTGTGTTAAAGTTATTGACTGTTCCCCATCATCTTCTGCAGGAACTGCAGAAACATTGATCGTCCCATTGTGACCGTTGGCATGTTCTATTGCGGCTTTAAGTTGAACGAGAAACTCTCTTTGAGTGTCCTCTGAAGATGCGATATTGATCGAAACCGCAATATCACCGTCGTCTTGCGTGCCGGGGTTCAGGGCTCCAGTATCGGAGCCACCACCAGTGAAATCAGAGACCGTTACGTTGGTGAGGCCACTCACCATCGGCCCGTTGCCGTTGCCGCCGGCCGTGTATTGTGTCACAGTCAGCACTCCAGACTCGTTATCAGACACTATAAAATCCGTTCGCTCATCGATACAAGCTTTAAGTGATGTAGCCGCTGCAGCAGCAGTACCTCCACCAAATTCGCGCGGGTCTGCAGTTAAATCTTGATACGTTTTTTTAACATATGATACATGTATGCCGGTAGTTGATCTGAGGGTGATAATCTCATCATTACTGGGTATGCCTGTAAAGGTTATTGTCGCTGTTGCGTTATCTGAGGCTTCTAACACATCGCCAGTCGCAACAGTGGTAAGCGTATCATCGCAGAGCCTATACACTCTTGTTGTACCATTAGTATTTGTGATCGTTATTTTCTCGCATTCAGTCATACCGGTTACGGCGTCACCATCATCAACCGTTATTGTTGCGGTGGCGGAGCCCCGGATGATTCCAGTGGCATCTCCGCCAGATGTGTTATCAAAAATATAAGTCTTTTCGTATGCACTCTTATCTTCAATTCTTAAAATACCAGTATTGTTATATGTTTTATTCGGGAAAGGCGGTTTAGTAAAATCATCTAATGTAGTAGAGCCAACAATTATATATCCAACTGCTGCTCCTTGGGTTTTTCGTCCAAGACGAAGATCGCCCGAATGGTTAAGAGACATTCGTGTGCGCAATGTAGTAGAACCGGTCTCGCAAGTCTGAAAATATAAATTTGTTGGGAAATTGCTGCCGGCGTCAATGGCATTTCCGGAAAGTTCAGCTATTATCGCTGCGCCGTAATCCCAGCTGCCATCGTATCCGCCAAAATAAATAGAACCAAGCCTATCCCCAATATCAAAATCACGGTCTTCGCCTGATAAAATTAATTCTCCGGCTCCGTTGCCGCCTCCGTATTCGGCTTCGAAGCCGTATTCGGGCCTGGGGCCATCGCCATGGATATGAAGAGATACCCCATGTTTGGTGATGGATTGTGGGTAAGGTGTGCCAATTCCAATGTCACCATCACTCTTAATAGTCATTCTCTGCGTCAACATACTAGTGCCGGCAGGAGTAGTCGAGAAGTTTAGCTTACCGGGTACATCAGTAGTTACATCCCAATCTCCATCTCCTTCGGCCCAGACACTCGCTCCGAAATCGAAGCCGCCGGAGACGTTGTAACCAACTGGTTTCGGATTCGGGGTGGCGGCAAAATAAATTATACCCATGTTATCGTTGTTACCGAAATCGTTATCATAATTTGAAAAGATAAGTTCTGGATCGTTATTTGCGCCGCCACGAGAATGCAGATGCATAGCACATGTCGAATCTGTATTCACTTTGATTGCCTCATCTGTACCTATTCCAATGACGGCAGTGTTGACCGGCACATCCAAGCGAAAGTGGATATTCATAGTTCGCAGGAACTTTAAAATATAGCCTCTTAGCTTACCAAGCGACCATTTGGATATATTGCTCGCCATTCTCTTCTAGTCTCCCTCTTCCTCTTCTTTCTTTATCTGTTCTTCCCAAAGTTTGCTAATTACTTCCCATGTGTGTTCCTCTCCAATGACATCATACATTTCGTGAAGATTTCTCCAAGCTTCATCCAAAGTTAGTTTATTTTTATTATATTCAACACATATTAAACACATATTAATTGCTCTCCCTTATTTCTACTGCCGCATAAAATATTGCAATTGATGTAACAATGCCTGCTACAATCCCTCCAGCGAACCACCAATGAGAATTTTTGTTTGGCCTCTCTAAAGCAAATTTCTGGAGCCTGTTGTTTTCCTCATCTTTAATTTTTAAAATTGAATCATATTTTTGTTTCAAAAAGTCAACTTCAACCTTCACTGTCGAAACCAAAAGATCACATTTTATCTTTTCTTTTTGTTCCATGTGATTAATTCTCAACCTACATTGTTCAGAATTATATTCTTTCTCTGCAACTGATTGCGCAACTGCAGCAGAATTAAAAAGGACGCCAGCAAAAGGAGCGACTTCTCCTTGGTTCATTGGTTTGATTTTTGGAACATCATCAGCAAAAGCTAGAACTGGAAAAGTTACAAGCAAAACAATTGCTACTATTTTATTCAACAATTTCAAAACCAAACGACTCCTTAACTAACTTTGCCAGTTCTTCTGGTTCATTTGAATGTTTCTCTACGATCTCTTTAACTCTTTTCTTCTTATCCTTATCGAGAGTTTCATTCTTTTTCTTTAATTCTACCTCAATTTTTTCAATTGTTTCATTAAAAACTTTATTTAAATTTTCTTTCTCTTTCTTTTCTTGCTCATGTACTCTATTGAGAACATCAATTTGTTTTTTATAACTGTCGCTCTTTATTTCTAGAACTCCAAGAGCTGCCGCTCCATCTTTTCTAAAAACAAGCCAAAGAACAAGAGTATAGATTACAACTACTGGAAAATACCAATAAGTTTTTAACCAAAGCCAGCTCTTTTCTACAGAGAGCTTAAAGGCTAGCCAGCTCATTGTTCTTTAAATCCGTGCTTCCAAGCAGTGGCCATATCAACAAGTGCCTGTGTGCCAATATATGCCAACGTGACAGCGACCCAATTATCACTTGTGACCGAGCCATGAATGGCCAGTCCAGTTGCTGTCATCCATGCCAAAAATTTTCTACTTATAAACCTTTCGACGTGCTTATCCATAAAAGCTTTCATTTTAGCCATAATAATTCTCCTTTAACGCTACACTATATCTAGTTTTATTTTTCTAAAAACATCTCATATTCTTCTAGACTCTCGCCAAGTTTTTCAAGAACATATTCTTTTTCATTATATGAAGCAAATTTATCAATATGTATTTCTTTATATTGAGATGCTAATTCGGCAACCCTTTCTAACTTAGCAACCTTCTGTAAAAGTTCTTCTATACTATCGCTGATAAACTGCGTTGCTGCTTGCATTATATGTTTCCTCCTTAATAATTAACATAAGCAAAATTACCTTTCTTCTCAATCTCAATGGTCATATCTGCACAATCTTTCAAAGTGTCCAAATGAGAAATAAGAAGAACAGTTTTAAAATATGATTTAACCATATCTAAAATTCTAATAAACCCTTCCATATTTTCTTCGTCTAAAGCCGTTGCTGGCTCGTCAAGAATAAACAAGTCTGGCTTTGGAAGACTGGAAACGTTCAGTAGCGCCAGGCGGATGGCCATGGCTGCAATTGTTTTTTCAGAACCTGAACCTAATTCAATTGGCCTCGCGTCAAATTTGGGATGTTTAATAAAGATTTCAAGCTTCTTATCTTCTGCCTCGAAGAAAACTTCGAAATCAACAATATTCACCAATATTTTTGCCACCTCTGTATTGATGATTGGAAGACGCTTTTTGATAATATCGTAAGCAATTCCGTTTGAATGCATGCATCTCATAAATAAATCATAAGCAGCATACTCCGCGCGCAGATCATGAAGCTCCTGCTTGTCGTCTTCAAAGTTTTTAAGAACTTGCTCGACTGAACCATGCTCCTTGGAGAGTTCAATAAGGTGGCTTTGACATTCTGATAAAGTATTTTTTTCTTTTGTTATAGCTCTCAAAAAGTTATCTTTCTCAAAATTTAATGCTTCAAGATTTTCAATTGCCATTTTGTTCTTGTTATATTCTACTATCTTTTCGTTTAATTGTTCAATTTCTTTTTTATATGCAACAATTCTTGTTTTATTTTTTTGAATCTCCAACTCATAAGAAGAGTTTTCAGAATTTAATATATTTTGTCTTTCAAGGAGCTTATCATGTTTTTGGATATGTTCTTCGATTTTTTCTGGATTTAATTGAAGAATCTCAGAAGATGTTTTTACCTCTTCTCCTCGCAAGCCCTCAATCTCTCGCTTTACTTCATCGAGTTGTTTTAGTGCTCCGTAAGCATCTTTAATGAATTGGCAATGAGAAAACTCTTCTCCGCAAGGAACTTCTTCTAGAAGCGAAGCCTTCCCTTCTTTAACCTTTAGTTTGGTTTCATGTATTTTTATATCGTTACAAATTGCGTTTAGCTGGTTTTGTTTTTCAACAACAATAGACTTATTTTTTTTAATGTCCTCGATATCAAAATCGTCGTTTAGAAAACTTTCTATTTTATTCAAAAGCCCGTTGTTGTTTTTAATGTTTTCAGAAAATTTATTATTTCTTCCAACTAATAAACCTTTTTCTTTTTCATTTTCTTCTAAAGACTTTTCCACTTCGTCTATATTAATAATCTCAACTGGAATAATATTTATTCTTTCATTAACTTCTTCGACCTTGCTTCGATATATATCTATATTTTCTGTTATTTGGTCGCAAGAATTTTCTTGCTTTTTAATTTCACATTCAATTGCGAAAAGTTTTTCATTTGCCTCCTTGATTTGTTCATCAAATTCTGTACCTTCTAGTCTTTTCAACATCCCTCTCAGATCTGATGCGTCGTCTTTTGCTAGTTTAAATTTTCTTTCAAACATTTCAAGATCTAGAAATTTAGCAAGGATCTCCTTTCTTCTAGTAGAGCCCTCGCTAATAAACATAAGGGATCCAAGCTGAGAAGCCATCGATGTGAAAAGAAAGTCATCCATTGTTCCAAACATCTTTCTTATGTTTTTATCAGTATCATTTCTCGATAATCCGTTTAAACTAATACTCTCTCCAACGACTTCATCATATTTCGAGAAATTAATATCCGTCTTCGCCTCAACTGTTGTACTACCATGAAGTTTCTTTTCATATTTTTCTGAGATTCTTTCTATCTCGTAGACATTGTGCCCGACTGTTATTTCTGCCTTTCCTCGACAATTATCTTTTGTTTGGTTTATTAAATGAAGATTTTTACGATTATTTTTAGAAGTCGAGTTGTACACAGTGTATAGTAAACTGTCAATAACGCTCGACTTTCCTGAAAAATTCTTTCCAAATATTCCGACAACTCCATTTAAATTCTCAAAATTAATCTTGTTTTTCTCACCATAATTAAATAAATTATCCCATTCAATGCTTTTAAGTTTCCAGTTGATATTTCTAGCGATCTCTTCGTCCTCTTCTACAACGGAACTATATTTCGTATTCAAATCTAATACCTTTTCTGATATATCGCCAGTAGGATTATAGTCCTTTAGATAATCCTTAATCAGACTTTTCTGAACTGCCGAGTCTCTTAAATTTTCTTGAAATATATTATTAATTGAATCAGAGATATCTGTCCTATCTCCAGAAGCTCTATTTAAAAATGTTACACTTTCTGGTTTAAATCTAGCCTTTGCTACATCGACAGATTTCTTTAATACGTCTAATGAAAGATTATTGTTAGAAACCAGACGAAGGCGGCCGCCTTCGGGAACTTTTGTTTTGTTCGGGATTCTTCCTTTTGGTGTAAGGTTGACTGTAATAAACGGTTTTGGATTTATAAAAGAAACATGCTCAACGTCAAAATCATTTTGATCACGAATGTCCCATATCAACAAACCTTTATCATTAGACTCTCCATGATTTTGCTGAATTGTTGAGCCAGGATAACGAATGGTTCCATCGCGATTTAATATCTGATTTGTCTTATGTATGTCACCAAGAAAAGCGAAATCAAATTCATCAAAAATTGATATATCATTTTCGCCATGTTCCATTGTCCACCCAAGATCTGTCTTTACTCCGGAGATGGATCCGTGATAGAGAGCGATGTTAATTTTGTCGATATCAGTTGGTTTGATCCAATCATCTTCATCAAATACTGATAATATGTTTAAAGTGAATTCATCATTCAACACTGTCTCACCAGAATCCTTCAGGAGGCACAGATTTGGGTGTTCTAGGGCCTCAACGATAGGAGTGATGGCATCCTGCCTACTGGAATTTCTAAGGTTCCCATCGTGGTTTCCAGGGATTATATAAGTGGGTGCTATATCCGCCAAATTCTTAAGAAAATTTGACGCCATCTCAAAGTATTCAGGACTCAGCTGAGTCTTTGTATGTGCGAGATCTCCACAGTGAATAATGTAATCTACTTTTTCTTCTCGCAGTTTTTTGTATATCTGTTCAAATATTGAGCGATATTCATAGTGGTATTTTAAGTTGCGGATATGCGTATCCGCAAGATGGGCGAACTTCATGGGTCTCCTATTTTGCCTCTCTTGTTACTATAACACAAAGCATTTTGCTTGTCAAGAATTATTTTGCAAGCTCATTTAATCTTATTTCAATTTGTTCTATTTTATCTCTAATTTGCTGATCAAGTTCCGTCATCATCGGTGTGATATCCGCTGAAAGTTGATCAACAAAATCATTATAAAGTAGGCGAAGTTCCGTTGCCTCATTTGGGGCATACATATCTTTAGGCTCAACGTCTCCCCATGTCCCAAGTCTGCGATATCTTCCGGCAGCTGTCTCTTCCGTAACAGTAGTTAACTCTTCTTTGATAATTTGTTTAAGTTGTGATTTTGTTAGTTTCATTAGAATGCTCCCTCTATAATATTAGCAGTGAATATTACCATAGCCCTGCCGTAATTGGCGGCTTCT
>Ga0208156_1000225_pt1 | contig 26950 bp, 37 predicted proteins | sample 1_EtaG_FD_184073 | JGI IMG/M metagenome (GOLD analysis project Ga0208156, IMG submission 184073) | Marine viral communities from the Subarctic Pacific Ocean - 1_ETSP_OMZ_AT15124 metaG (SPAdes) (version 2) | ecosystem: Environmental > Aquatic > Marine > Oceanic | place: Pacific Ocean | collected...
AAAGGAGCCGACCATATGAAAAAATTACAAACAAATATAAATCGTATTTTAGGTGATGTAACAAATAAAACCCAAGAATTTTGGGAAGAAGTTTCAAAACAAGATACATATCTAACTTCAGAACAATGTTTAGAATATGGTATTGTGGATGAAATAAAATGAATATGGTAAATGTGTTATTTATATTAGCTCTTAATCATTACACAGGAGTAACTACTTGGGCATACGAATTAATGAAAGGATTTAATCAATTTAATATTGATGTAGTTTTTATTAGTGATAATCCATATCTTATTTCAGAAAAGGAATATACTAAAGATGTTAGTCAGTATGCCAATGCGATTTCTTCGGTAGACTTTAATAAAAAGTATGATGTTGTTTTATTACATAATACAGACCATGAGGATATTGCAAAAAGAGTAGGTGAGAATACAATATTTGTAAGTCATAGTAGTATGGTAGATAACGCTAAACCCAAATTAAAACACAATAAACATATAACGATATCTGGAAGGTCTAAGTATGTTTTAGGTGCAGATAAGTTTATTTTGAATGGTATAGATTTAGATAAATTTAAAAGTAATAGTAATGTAAATGAAATACCAAAAGTATGTTTATATCATAATAGAATTCCACCACAAGATTTTGTATTTGGGGCATGTAGAGAATTGAATATAAAATTAATTTTTTGGAATGTTATAGAAAGTGATGTTAGAGAAAAAATTGATAAATCAGATTTTGTTATGGGATATGGAAGAAGTGTCTATGAGGCGATGTCAATGGGTAAACCTGTTTTAGTCTTTGGTCACAATAGTCCTGTAAATGAGGATGAATTATATAAAACTGGAATAAGTTCTAACAGACAAGGTGGATATTCAGACGGATGGGTTGATGAGAGTAATTTTAAAAAATTATTATACAGGAATTGTAGTGGGTGGTCTAAAAAGATTTATATAGATAATAAAAATGATATGATTAGTATGATAAAAGGATATGATTATAAAATGGGTAATGTTAATAGAGCATTATCAGAAAAATATTTATCGTCTGTTTCGATGGTCAATTCTTTTGAGAAATTAATTTATGAAATTACTTGACTTTTACATTAATTGTTCGTAAGATCAAGTATGAGATAAGGAGAATAAAATGCCAAAAGCAATAAAAGAATCAAAGAAAAAGGTAATATATGAAACTATGAAAGAAGAAAAAAAGAAAAAAGAAGTAAATTCTTATTTAATAGGTGACCACGGCGACATTGTAACAATGATGGAAGAAGAATGGCCACAAATGACGGCAGAGTTTCGTAGGTTACAACGAGAACAATATGAATTGTTCTTACATAAACAACACGATTACGGACCAGGTAACATTTCAGTTGGAACACAATTACAAACTAAAGAAGAAGTGAAACTATCACTTACAGGTTTATGGTTCAGAATGAATGATAAATTGCAAAGAGTTAAAACTTTATTGATGAACAATCGAGAAAGTGCAGTTAAAGATGAACCATTAGAAGATGCATTTCTTGATGTATCCAACTATGGAATAATGGCAACAATTGTAAAAAATGGTAAATGGGGTAAATAAAATGACAAGAAAAGAAATACTAAAAACCCAAGGTGATTTTTCAATATATGGCGTATTTAGATTTACATCATATTTGATGGCTTCAATAGCAATGTATTTAGGTGAGTTACAAATAGCAGGAATAGCATTTGGGTTCGGAGCTACTTTAGGTTTCATTCGTAGATTAGCAAGGATTTGGGAATAGTAATGCAAATAGAAAGTAAGTATAAAATAGTGGAATCTGAGTTTTGTAGGTTATGTAATACTTATAAGATACCACAGCCAACAGTAATCAGACCCGCATTAGATACAGACCCGTGTGATTATACAGATCCACTCAATGAAGTAAGAATAAACACAGACCCAGAGAAAATGGATTGTGAACCTATATATCAGGCCCGACATTTATTTGGACACTACATATCAGATTTACATTCTGTAAATGATGAATATTCAGATATAGTAGCGGACACAGTTGCAGATTTACTCTTTACAACTTGGGGAGACGAGTTATGAAAACAGCAAAATATTTCACGGCCACGTGGTGTGGTCCCTGTAAATCCTTTAAACCGATTATGAATGAAATAGCAAATGAAGGTTATTCAGTACAGTTTATTGATATAGACCAAAATCAAGGATTAACTTCACAACATAATGTTAGGTCAGTTCCAACTACTGTAATTGAAGAAAATGGTGTAGAAGTAGATAGGTTTGTAGGGGCACTACCAAAAGAATCAGTTAAGAATAAATTAGCTTGACTTTTACATTAAAAATTCGTAAGATCTATAATGTCTAAAAGAAAATCAATATCGTATAGCCAATTTTCACTATGGGATAAATGTCCTTGGATGTGGAAATTATCATATGTGGATAGATTATCAGAATTTACTGATAATATACACACGTTATTCGGCACGAGTATGCATGAAGTTCTTCAAGAGTATTTAAGAGTGATGTATACAAAAAGTATTAAGGAAGCAGACCAACTCTACTTAGATGAGATGTTGGAAGATAGATTAAAGACAAATTTTTTAGAAATTGTGAAAGAAAATGGTGGGGTAGAGTTTTGTACGAAAGACCAGATGGTAGAGTTTTATGCAGACGGAGTAAAAATAATAGATTTCTTTAAAAAGAAACGAAATCAGTATTTCAGTAAGAGAGGATATGAGTTACTTGGTATTGAAACAGAACTTGATTATGGTATGGATAAGAATATCAAATTTCGTGGGTTTATTGATTTAATTATAAAAGACACCGTTAGAAACAGAATTAAGATTATTGATATAAAGACAGCAACTCATGGATGGAACAAATATCAGAAAGCAGATAAGAATAAAACAGATCAGTTATTGTTATATAAACAGTTTTATTCTAAACAGTTTGATGTACCATTAGATAGAATAGAAGTTGAATATTTTATAGTAAAGAGAAAGTTGTGGGAAAATACAGACTTTCCACAAAAAAGAATACAAACATTTTCACCAGCAAACGGTAAACCATCTATAAATAAGGTGAATTTAAGACTTAAAAATTTCATAGACGACTGTTTCACAGATGATGGAGAATATCAAACCAGTCATACTTATAATAAACAACCTTCAAAGAAGAATTGTAGGTGGTGTGATTTTAGAGATAAACCAGAGTTATGTGATAAGAAGGGAGTGAAAGTATGAATGGGGCAATTTACGCGTTAAGACTAAAACTTTCAGATTTTTTAAATGATCCATTAGAATATTTAGTAGTGGATAAAATTCATGAGATTTATAAAATACATACTTTTAAACTTCAGTTGTGGTATGATGAAGGAGAAGTAGCGGCAAAAGATTTAAAGTCATTTATAGAAAAGTATGAAAGTATACTTCACTACAAAACTACAATACGACCAAATAGAGTTGCAGACCACGCTCAATTTACTTGGTATAATATTATACATGGTGATGATAAAAATATAAAATATCCTTGTAGATTTCAATATGAACATGATATTGGGTGGAGACTTAGTGGAGTGTTAAAGGGATTAGAACAATTTAGAGATTGTTTAAAATTTGTTACGTCTCCAAAACCACCCAGACAGGATCACCCACCAAAGAGAAAACAGAAACGAAATGATTATGAGGATTAAATAGAATGAAAAAAGTAGGTATAGTAGGTGCTCGTATATACACTAATAAACTTAAAGTTAAAGAGTTTGTCTTTAATTTAAAAGAGAAGTTTGGGGATGATGTTGAAGTAGTAAGTGGGGGACAACCAAAGGGGGCAGATGGTTACGCGAAGAAATTTGCATTAGAATTTGATATGAATTATGTAGAATTTCCACCAAGACATTATACTTATAATCAACATTGTATCTTAGATAGGGATAATTACGGAAAAAGATACCATGTGGTCAATTTTTTTGACCGAAATAAACAAATTGCTGAATATAGTGATTATATAGTTGCATTCATACCAGAGGGATATAAATCAAACGGCACATTGGATACTATCAGTCATGCTGAAAAATTAAATAAAAAGATAGTGATTTTAGACTGATTTGATATTTATATATACATATATACGGAGAATATAAGATGAAAGGTGTAACAAAGCTTACATCCGTTAAAATCATAACAGATTTATATAAAAGATTTAAAGGTGTTGCTTTAAACGAAGAGTTTACATTACAAAAGTTAGTAAATAGGTCAATGGACAAATATTTAAAAGATGAAGAATATAAAAAGTCTATTGTGGAGTATGATGAACTGCAGATTAGTGGTAGTAATTTTTAAATAGTTATAACAACGAGGGTTATATGTCCAAAAAGAAGATTATGTTACTTTCTGATGATTTAAGAATGTCATCGGGAGTTGGTACAGTTTCCAAAAATTTTGTATTAGGTACACTTGATAAATACGATTGGGTTCAAGTGGCCGGTGCAATAAAACATCCTGAAGAAGGTAAAGTTGTGGATATGAATGATTCAGTTCGTGAAGAAACGGGGATAGAAGATGCATATCTTAAAATATATCCAATAAGTGGTTATGGAAATCAGGAGTTACTTAGACAATTGATGGGTATAGAGAAACCAGATGCCATCTTGCATTATACAGACCCACGATTTTGGACTTGGTTATATCAAATGGAACATGAACTTAGACAACATATTCCTATTTTTTATTATAACATTTGGGATGATAGACCAACACCACGATACAACGAGTTTTTCTATGAAAGTTGTGATTTAATCATGAACATATCTAAACAGACAGTTGCAATGGTTAAAGATGCAGCAGTTAAGAAACCAAGAACTGATTGGGATAATACATATATCCCACATGGTATACCAGAAGATAAATTTTATCCGATTGGTGAGTTAGATGTAAAAGAATGGCATGAATTAGAGGAATATAGAAAATCAGTATTACATAGACAAGATAAAGATTTTGTAATATTTTGGAACAACAGAAATATTCGTAGAAAACTTCCAAGTGATGTTATAATGGCTTACAAAACATTTTGTGATATGTTATCAAAAGAAGAATCTGAAAAATGTGTATTAATCATGCATACTCAACCAATAGATAATAATGGAACTGATTTACCAGAAGTTGTAAAAAATGTATGTCCTGATTATGATGTTATTTTTTCACATCAAAAATTAGATGATAAAGAATTGAATTTTTTATACAATATAGCAGATGTTCAAGTTAATATGGCATCTAACGAAGGATTTGGATTAGGAACTGCAGAGGCAGTAATGGCAGGAACACCAATCGTTGTAAATGTTACAGGTGGTATGCAAGACCAATGTGGATTTAAGTTAAAGGGGAAACACGTTACACCAGAAGATTATGATGAGATAGAATCATTCCACGATGATAGAAAGTGGAAAGACAATCCAGACCTTACTCATGGTGAATGGGTAAAACCAGTTTGGCCATCAAGTCGTTCATTACAAGGTTCAATACCAACACCATATATCTTTGACGATAGATGTAGGTGGGATGATGTAGCAGATAGATTTAAAGAATGGTATGATACTCCAAAGGAAGAACGAAGGGAAGCAGGACAAAGAGGTAGAGAGTGGATGTTACAAGAAGAAATTGGAATGTCTGCTAAATTAATGTGTGAAAGATTTATACACGATATGGAAGTAGGATTTGAAAAGTGGACACCACGAAAAAGATTTACATTATATAAAGCATAGGAGAATAAAATGCCAAGAGCAAAGAAGAAAACAACAACGACTGATAAACGAGCAGGAAGAACCAAAACAACACCAAGACGGAAAAAGTCAGACCGTAGAAGAAATAACCCTGAAGATGTTTTTTGGACAAAAGTTACAAACGGTTTTAAGAAATTCTTAGAATCACCATTTAAATAAGAGGTATAAATGAAACCATTAGTTTTAGTTACCGCACCCGTAGGCACCCGTAGTGGATATGGTTCACATAGTAGAGATATATGTAGGTCATTAATTGCAATGGACAAGTTTGATGTCAAAATCTGGCCAGTCCGCTGGGGTTCAACGCCACAAAACGTATTAAGTGAACAAAATCCACAAGATAAACCGATTATCGAAAGACTTTTAGATAATCCAAATATGGATAGACAACCAGACATTCATTTTCATATTGTAGTTCCTAATGAATTTCAACCAATAGCTAAATATAATATTGGAATTACTGCTGGGTTAGAAACTACAGTTTGTCCTGCAGAGTGGATTGAAGGACTAAATAGAATGAATTTAAATATAGTTCCTGCAAAGTTTATTAAGGAGAGTTTGGAAAAAACTGTATTTGATAAACATGACCAAAATACAAAACAAAAAATTGGAACAATAAAAAATGAAAAACCAATAGAAGTTTTATTTGAAGGGGCAGATACAGAAATATACAAACCAACTAAAGAGTTTTCTAACGATTTAGTAGATACTCTTAAAGAGATAAAAGAAGATTTTTGTTTTTTGTTTGTAGGACATTGGTTACAAGGTGGTCTTGGACACGATAGAAAAGATTTGGGTATGTTGATAAAGACATTCTTAGAAACATTTAAGAACCAAAAGAAACAACCAGCTCTTCTTCTTAAAACATCAGGAGCAACTTCTTGTGTATTAGATAGGGAAGATATACTTAATAAAATAAATGAAATTAAAAATACTGTTAAAGGTAAACTACCAAATGTATATGTGTTACATGGAGATTTGAGTGATAATGAAATGAATGAATTATATAATCATCTTAAAGTGAAGGCTCATGTTTCATTTACACACGGAGAAGGATTTGGTCGTCCATTACTTGAAGCGTCATTGAGTGGTAAACCAGTTATAGCTTCAAATTGGAGTGGTCATGTAGATTTTCTTAATAAGGATGCTATATTATTACCTGGAAGTCTTAATGATGTAAAAAAACAATCGTTTCCAAAAAATATGTATGTTAAAGGTGCACAATGGTTTACAGTAAATTATAATTATGCTTCTAAGATATTAAAGGATGTATTTAATAATTATAGTAAATATACAGTGAAGGCGAGGAAACTTGCAATAGTAAATCAAACTAAATTTTCACTTGATGCAATGACTAAAAAGTTTGAAGAAATACTTGATAAATATTTACCAAAATTTGAAGAACCTCCAATACCAGTAGATTTGAAGTTACCGAAGTTAAAAAAGGTTGGAGCAGTAAAAGAGAAACCAAAGGTTGAATTACCAAAATTAAAGAAGGTATAGTAATGGAAAGAGTGATAGATTGTCCAATATGTTATGACAAGGATACTTGTTTTGAAGATATACAAGAAAAATTTAAATCTTATATGTGTTTTAATTGTGGATTTATGAGTAGTACATATTATACAGAAGAAAATTCTAATAAAATAGAGAATCAACCTCAACTTGTAAGTGATTTGAAATTTTTTGATGAAGAACGAGAAATTTATTGGTATCCATCAATAGTTAATATGGGGAAAAAGGGGGTAATTTTTCCCGAAGGAAATATTAAAGAATGGGTTTGGAAATATGCAGAAGTAGTAGAAGTACCAAAAGAAGAACAAGAACAATATCCAATTCCAGGCAAGGATGGAGAATTTTATACTGAAAAACTTGATGTAGAAAATGCAGAAACGTTTGGTCAATATGAGTTTCTTGATGCATGTAAAAAGATGGGTATAACTGAATCAACGAAAACTTCAGTGGCTGTTGTGGAACCACCTGATGCCTAAAGTAGGAACAAATTGGCAAAGTATTGATGTAGGAGATATTATTTCCTTTAGGTATCAATCTGATATAGATAAGAGTAAACAGGCAAGAACTACTTCTATATTAGTTTTGAATCCTTATTATCCAAAAAAATTAAAAGATGGTTCAACAGGATATTATGTAAATGGTCTTAAATTGGAACAATCTAATATTACGGTTTTCACTAATAGAGAAGAAGCATGGCAATTATTAGAAAGAATTGGAACTATACAGATAAGAGATTTGAAAAATGAAATATATAGAGTTCAAGTTAATCCTAAATTTTTAGGTGGATTCGGTGCCCGTGAGAAACTGTATAAAGAATTAAAAATGTCACCAATTGGTAAAAAGGCACAATTTAGAAGTTATTTATACAGTCAGGCAAGAAAGACTGCTGTATTTTATGAACCAATAAAATTACCAAAGACAAGAGTTGAATTACTCGCAGAACAAGAATCAGGAATATATAGTAGAACCCGTAGAGGTAGAAAAACGGAAGCCGAAGCAGCATCCAAACAGTTTGAAAAGGGGACTGAGGATTGATAGATGAAGATTAGTTATGGTATCACAGTTCATAATGAGGCCGATGAACTCAATAAGTTATTAGAATTTCTCATCCATAAAACACGAGTAGAAGATGAGATAGTTATATGTGATGATTATTCAAACGATGAAACACAATTTGTTTTACAGTCGTGGTTACAACAATATGGTCACGAAGATATGAAAGTTATCAAAGTGTATCAAAGAAAACTTGACGGTGATTTTTCAGCCCAAAAGAATTCAGTAATAGAAAATAGTAGTGGAGATTATATTTTTCACGTAGATGCAGATGAGATTCCACATGAGAATCTCGTTAATATTTTACCAGAGATGTTAGAAACAAACGATGTAGATTTAGTGTGGGTCCCACGAGTAAACACAGTTGAGGGACTTACTGATGAACATTGTGCAAAGTGGGGATGGAGAGTTACAAAGTTAGGTTGGGTTAATTATCCAGATTATCAGGCGAGAATATTTCGTAATGATGAAAAAATAAGGTGGGTAAAACCAGTTCACGAACATATTACAGGTTGTAAAACATACGCACATTTACCACCACAAGAAGAATTATCGTTATATCATCACAAAACAATAGATAAACAAGAACAACAAAATCAGTTATATGAGAAAATACTTACCAACAATTAGTGAATTAATAGATAGACTTTCTATCGTTCAGTTAAAGGAAGTTTTTATACCAGAACACAAAGAAGAATATGCTAAAGAAATCCAAGATATAGTAGATGATTTAGATGAACTGATGAAATGGGAAAAACCAACAGGTGAAATGGTACGGGCCATTGTAGTATTATCACAGATGAACTTACATATTTGGCATAATGAAACTAAATATAGAGCAGGTGAAGGTGATGGAAATCTTGGTTTGACTCATGGTTTAAATGGTATTAGAAATACTGCAAAGAATAAGATACAAGAAAATCTTGTAGAAGGTGGAAGAAAAGATTATAAGATAGATTGTATTGCAGAGGAGTTTGATGATTGGGAAGTGAGTTGGTAGATGAGTTATAAAATATGGCCAATAGGTAAAGTTCCAAAAGAATTTCAACGACCAGAACTTGACCAAGTGAGAGAGTATGGTTATGATTGGAAAGACCCCTGGGATGTAGTTGAAATGTTTGAACAAGAAGTTGCTGAATTTGCAGGATGTAAATATGGAGTGGCGGTTGATAATTGTACGGATGGTTTGTTTTTATGTCTTAAATATATTGGTTATCAAAGAGAAGTTGTTATACCGTCAAGAACTTATTGTAGTGTTCCGATGACTATAGTAAATGCAGGATGTTCTGTTGAGTTTGAAGATAGAGAATGGAGTGGTGTTTATCAATTAAAACCTACGAACATTTATGATGGGGCAACAAGATGGACAGAAGGAATGTATGAGGCAGGATATGGATTTCAAGTTGTATCATTTCAAATGAAGAAAAGAATACCGATTGGTAAGGGTGGAATGATATTAACTAACAATAAAGAATCCGTAGAATGGTTTAAGATGATGAGATATGAAGGTAGACATAATGATATTCCATATACTGAAGATGAATTTGGACTTATAGGTTATAATATGTATATGACACCTGAAGATGCAGCCAGAGGATTAATTCTGATGAAACATACACCAAGAGTGAATGAAGATTCTGGTGGTTCTTTCGATAATAGAGACTTATCAAAACAAATGATTTTTAAATGATATTTTGGAGAATAGTAGACAACCAACTTAATCCAATTAAAGAAACAGATAATCTTGGATTTGAGAAATCAGAGGGATTGAGGATACCCGATGAGTATTTAGATAAACAAGAGTTTATGGTTATGAGAACTTGCCATGGAATAGGTGATTGGGGAATTATATCTGCAATGCCACGACTACTTAAAGAAAAGTATCCTGATTGTAAGGTGTATGTTCCAACTAAAAAACTTCTAAAAAAGTTATATGGTCAAGACCACAATAATGTTCATGTGATATTTGATAATAATTCATATGTAGATGAGTTCGTTGATGAGATAGATGGTGAGGTATTCCATGACCACTATAGAGTATATGATGAATTTAAGATATCTATACCTTTAATTAAACAAATGTTAGAGTTCTGGCAATTCACAGAAGAAGAAATGAGTGATTCCCGGCCAGAGATGTATTGGTCGGATGAGGAGAAGGAGTTAGGAGATGTCATCATCCACGAGACCGCCGATGATAGTGAATTTGGTTGTTTATTAGTATCAGATAGATTTGGTCAAAATGGTGATAAAGTTTTTGACGATGATATCCGTAAAAAAGAGATACATAAAATCATGGAATTTTTATTTCTTCATCAGTTACCGTATTTTTATTGGACACATAAACCTATTCAAGAAACTCCATTTCATGTTATAGATAAATTATTAGATTTAAGACATATAGATTTAAGAATTCAATTATATATAAGGTCAAAGGCGAAATTTAATATTGGTAATCAATGTGGATTAACTCAGACTATAGCTAGGTATTCTAAATGTTATACTACACAAAGACAATTTCCAATAGGTAGTAATATAGTAGAAGGTGAAATGCTATTATGAAAACAATATATAAACCTTGGGGAAAAGAGGAGTGGTTAGAACTGAATGATAAGTATTGTTACAAACGGATATATATTAATGCCGGAACAAAAACAAGTTATCAATACCATGACCAAAAGTTAGAAACAAATTATATAATTGAAGGTACAGCCGAAGTTTGGTTGGAAAATGATGGTGGTGTAGTAGAGAAAAAAATAATGAAGCCTGGTGAATTCTTCACCGTAGAACCACCAAAGAAACATAGAGTCATAGCGATAACTGATATAATTTTACAAGAAGTTTCTACCCCTGAAGTTGATGATGTGATTAGAATTTCAGATGATTCTGGTAGAGGCAGTGGTAAAATAGAACACGAACATATGAAACCCGCCCTATGTATATTAGCGGCAGGAATTGGTAGTAGATTAGAGAATTTTTCAGAATATATAAATAAGGGACTGTTACCATTAAATAATCAGGCAATCATATCTCATCTTATTGATAAAACTCCAGAAGATTATGATGTTGTTATGGTTTTAGGATATAAAAGTGAAATGGTTAAAGAATATTGTGGGGTAGCTCATCCAGATAGAAATTTTATTTTTGTTACAGTTGATAAATATGAAGGAAAAGAAACTGGACCAGGATATTCAATTAGTCAGGCGAAAAAACATTTACAACGACCATTTATTTGGGTAACAGCAGACACCGTTGTTACGGATGATTTACCACCAGCTGATTATAATTGGTTAGGATTATATCCAACGAGTATACCAGAATTATATTCTACAGCAAATATTATAGGTGGGAATGTAATAGATTTTAAGAATAAGTCTAAGGATGGATATGATTATGCTTTTATTGGGTTAGCTGGAGTTTATGATTATAAAACATTTTGGAAACAGTTGAGTGGTGATGAAATTGTAAGTGCGTATTACAATATTGATAAATATTCAGTAATAAAAGAACATAAATTTGATTGGTATGATGTTGGAACAGTTGATAATTATTTTAGAGCTAAAAAAATATTTGAAAAATCTGTAGATTATAGTATTCCAAAAATTAGTGGTGAATTTTTATATAAGATTGAAGATAATTTTATAAAGTTATCTTCTAACGAAAGTTTTATTGAAGGTCGGATAAAAAGGTCTTCTGAATTGAAGGATTTAATTCCAAGATTGGATTATGGTGGAAAAAATTTATATTCTTATAAATGGATAGATGGTAGTACTTTATATGACTGTAATGATATTGAAGTTTGGATAGAGTTTTTAAATTTTATGAAAGATAAAATGTGGGAACCAGTCAGTGTAGATATTAAAAAAGATTGTTTAAAGTTTTATAAAGATAAAACGAGAGATAGATTGGATAAGTTTTTATCAGATAGAGATGAATCATATTTAGGTGGTCATATAGTTAATGGTGTTGAAACTAAAACTATTGAAAGTTTATTATATAATTTTGATTGGTATAGTCTTAGTGATGGAATATCAACTAAATTATTTCATGGTGATTTACAATTTGATAATATTATTTACACTCCTGATAGAGAATTTTATTTATTAGATTGGAGACAAGATTTTGCAGGAAAGGATATCGGTGATGTATATTATGATTTATCTAAGATGTATGGTGGAATTTTAATGTCATATAAATTGATGAAAGATAGTAGTAATTTTTCTTGCTATGTTGATGATGAAATGGTAACTTATGATTATAAATCTGAATCTAAGTTGGATCAGTTTAAGTTAGTATATGAAAAGTGGATTGTAGATAATGAATATGATTTAGATAAGGTTAAGACTATTACTTCTCTTATATTTTTGAACATGGCCCCACTACATGAAAAAGAATTTGGAGATTTATTATTTTTTAAATCAAAACAAATGTTACAGGAATTAAATGATTAACAAAGAAACTAAAATATATTGTTCGTTTTCGTCAAATCCAGGAAACAATGGTTGTATATTTTTTAATAGTGAATTTAAAGAACTTAATATGAACGCTATATATAAATCTTTTTATTCAGATGATATTAAAAAATCTATAGAGGCGGTAAAGAGTCTTGATATAAAAGGATTCGCTTTGAGTATGCCATTTAAGATTGAAGCATTAGATTATGTTGATGAAGTAGAAGATTCTGCTAAAAAGATTGGTTCTATAAATACGGTAGTAAACGAAGATGGTTATTTAAAGGGGTATAATACAGATTGGGTTGGAGTAAAAAAATATTTTGAAACCCAGAGATTTAATTCCCTATATATTATAGGGAATGGTGGTTTTAGTAAGGCAGTTCAATATACTTGTAATGTTATGGATATTGGGTTTGAGATTATTACAAGAGAAAATTGGGAATTGATATCTGAATTAAGTAATAAGGTTTTATTTAATACCACACCAGTTGATATTAAAACTGATAATTTCTTAATAGATGGTAGACCACATACTGATGTGGGAAAGGAGATTGCGTTATATCAGGCTAAAGAACAATTTAAAATTTATACTGGAGTAGAAATTGATTAAATTTTTTATTGGGCCCATGAGTAAAAATGTAGTAGATTCTATTATAGAATTTGATGGTAATTTTGGTTTTATTCCATCAAGACGACAAGTAGATTATAATGGTGGATATGTAAATGAGTGGACTACTGGTGAATTTGCAACTTATGTAGATGGTAGAGTTCCAATAGAAAGAGATCACGCTGGGGCAGGTCAAGGTTATATAGATGATGACGGTTATGAGTCTTTGAAAGATGATTGTAGATATGTAGATATAATTCATATAGACCCTTGGAAAAAGTATTCTGGATATTATGAAGGATTTAAACATTGTATAAGTAATATTGAATTTTGTTATTATACAAATAGAAATATAAAATTTGAAGTAGGTACAGAAGAATCTATTAGAAGATTTGATGATATAGAATTGAATTCTCTTTTATCGGATTTAGAATCAGAATTATCACCAGAAATATTTGAGAATATAGAATATGTGGTTGTACAATCGGGAGTTGGATTAGATTTAGGAAAACAGAATAATACAGGAACATTTGACCCCGATAGATTAGAGAAGATGATTAGTGTCTGTAAGAAGTTTGGTAAAAAGAGTAAAGAACATAATGGAGATTATTTATCAAATAAAGAATACAAAGACAGATTTGATTTGGGTTTAGATTCGATAAATATAGCACCTGAATTTGGTCAATTAGAGACATTGTGTTACTTAGAGGAAATGGGTGAAGATATAGATGAATACTATAATATTTGTTATGAATCAAAACGATGGGAAAAATGGGTGGATGAAACTTTTATACCAGTAGATAATAAAAGAGAGTTGATAGAGATTTGTGGTCATTATGTATTTTCCGATGAAAGGTTTTTAAATATGAAACCAAACATAGATGATAAAATTAAAACGGTAATAAAAAATAAGTTAAGGAGATTAAATGAGCTCACCTAAAACAATATTTTGTGATTTAGATGGTACACTCACAAAACATCCCGGTCCTGGATTCAGTACTGTATTACAGGATCCAGATCACAGATTAGAACTACTACCTGGAGTAAAAGAGTTTTTAATGAAAATTGATAAAGAAAGATATCATTTAGTTATTACTACAGGCAGAAAAGAAAGTGGTCGAGAGGCCACGATTAAACAATTACAAAAGGCAGGTATTTTATATGACCAATTAATAATGGGATTTGGTGGTGGTGATAGAATATTGATAAATGATAGAAAAGAGGGTAGTGATAGAGATACGGCCTCTGCCATTAATGTAACACGGAATGAAGGAGTATTAGATATAGAAATATGAAGGTAGCACTTTGTTTAACTGGTTTAGTAGGCAGTAAATCAGGAAAGTCTTGGGACAAAGAGGGCGGAACTGATGAAGTTTTAGAAACTTGTGCAAAATATTTTAACAAGCATATGTTGAGTAAAAATGATGTTGATGTATTTTTTCATACATGGGAAATAGAACTTGAAAATCAGTTAGTTGAGAAATATAATCCAAAATCATATATAGTAGAACCACAAAAAGTTTTTACAGATATTGTTGTATATGATAGACCGAGAACTCAGGCACATTATAGTAAGTGGTATAGTATTAGAGAGGCAATAAAGTTAAAGAAAGACTATGAGTTGGAAAATAATTTTGAATATGATTTTGTAATACAGTCAAGATTTGATGTAGTTTGGACAACTGATGTTGTGTTTGAAAATTTTGAAAATAGTAAATTTTATATTCCACGAACTCATAAAAAGAATCAACCTTGGGGCTGGCCAAACGAGTGGTGTAATAGAGAAATAGGTGATTTATTCTTTTTTTCGAGTAGTGATAATATGGATAAATTTGCAGAACTATATGATAACATTAATCGTTATTTAGATGAAGGTTGTCCTTCATTTCAAGGTATATCGAATCATATGTTGGCAAAATGGCATCTTACGAAGTTAGGATTATTACCAGATCATACTGAGTTAGCATTTAGTGATTTAAGTAGAAAACATATATCTATTTCGGAGAGTAACATCAAATTTCTTAACCAAGGAGAAGATGTTGCAGATTTCCAACTCTGTAGGGGGTTTCTTAAATGAGTATTATACTTTGTATAACACCAATAAAACATCTTGAAGGAGTTTATGAAAAATTATTAGGTTATGGTGAGGTTATTTATGAACCCGAAATAGATAGAGATACGCTAAAAGTAATGTTAGAAGTGTTTGGACCCGAATATTTATTTACGAATCCAAATAAACAGAATTTTCTGTTAGATGGTGATATATTACAATGTGGAAAATTAAAAGTAATTAATACTTGTTCAACAGGACTTAATCATATTGATTTAGATTATTGTAAGGAACATAACATAGATGTTTGGTCGTTAAAAGAAGATTATGAATTGATAAATGACCTACCATCTACGTCAGAATTAGCATTTGGTTTGATGATGTCTTTATTAAGAAACATACCAAAGTCTTTTCATTCAGTAAGAGATGGTAATTGGGATTATGAACCATTTGTAGGCCATCAGATTAAAGGTAAGACTATTGGTGTGATTGGTTATGGTAGACTTGGTAAAATTATGTGTCGGTTGTTTGATGGTTGGGGAGTTGATGTATTTGTTTATGATCCATTCGTAATTGTACCAACGCACTGGTACACCAAAGTTGGTTTAAAAACTTTGTTAGAAAAATCAGATGTAGTTTTTTTACATACTCACGTTACAGATGAAACTCGTGGTATGGTAGATGATAAGTTTTTATCTCAAATGAAACAAGGAAGTTATTTAGTAAATACAGCACGAGGTGAATTGGTTGATGAAAGTTCTATAATCAAATCTATTAATCAAGGACATTTGAAAGGTTACGGAACGGATGTAATTAAAGATGAGTTCGGTGATATACAGAATAGTAAGTTAGTAGAATTCTCAATCAATCCAAATAATAATGTAGTGATAACACCACACATTGGTGGTATGACTATTGAAGGACAAACAAAGGCTTATACTTGGGCAGTAAGTAAATTTAAGGATATAAGATGAAGTTAATTGATATATGTGCATTGGCAATAATACCAGCAAAAACAGATTCTACGAGATTAAAGAAAAAGAATTTGAGAGTTATTGCAGGTAAAACTCTTGTGGAACATGCAATAGATTACGCAAAGAATTCAGAGTTAATTAAATATATTATTGTAACTACTGAATCAGACGAGGTTCGAGAGATAGTTAGAAAATATGATAACGTATTACTTTATGATAGAAAAGAAAGTTATATGGGGGAACGAGAAGTAGCAGATGTTTATGTTAATGTATTACAAAACTTGATTCGAGAAAACCATGAACAGCAAAATGATATAGTTGATAAGATTTCTCATGTAGTCGGAGTCCAACCTGACCATCCCGATAGACAAACTAATGCCGATGAATTACTTGAATATGCCGTAGTTAATAAATATGATGACTTAGTTACTGTTGATTCAAGTGGAACTCGAAACGGTGCAGTCAGAGTTACCAAGAAAGAGTTTGTAGAAAGTGGTATGATGAGTCGTAGAATTGGTAGTTATCTTGATGATTGCACTAACATTCACAGTGAAGAAGATTTAAAACAGGCAGAAATAAACATAGAGAGTAAAAAATGAACGAATATATAAAAACATTAGTAGATGCTAATAAACTTAATTTATCTGTAAGTGGTGGAAGATGGAAGTTTGATGATAATCCATACATCATTTCAGGTCCGTGTTCAGTAGAGTCGGAAGAAATGATTGTAGATTGGGCACTAAAGATGAAAGAAGTCGGTGTTAATGCATTACGAGGTGGAGCATATAAACCATGTACGTATCCAATAACAGAAGAAATAGGTAGTAATGGTTGGAAAGAAGGATTAAGAGAAGATGGTTTAAGGTTTTTGAGAATAGCAAGTGAAGAAAGTGGACTACCAATAGTTTCAGAGATTATGGATGCTAAACAAATTAATGAATTTAGTATGGATTGTATTGATATAGTTCAAGTTGGAACTCGTAACTTTCAGAACTATACATTGTTAGATGCTTTAGGTGAGTTAGATATTCCCATTCTATTAAAACGTGGAACGTGGGGAACGATAGATGAGATACTTGGAGCAGTAGAGAGAATATTAGTAGGTGGTAATGAAAAGGTTGCAATATGTTTAAGAGGTGTAGTAGGGGCACCATCTTATCGTCACGTATTTCCGTCAATAAGATGGGCGCCAGATATAATGATGATACCTGCATTAAAAGAGTTATGTGATATACCGATTATTTATGACCCAAGTCATAGTACAGGATATAGAAACTTTGTTCCAGCAATATCATTGGCTGCTATGGCAGCTGGAGCAGATGGATTGATAATCGAATCACATCCTAATCCACCAAAGTCTATTAGTGATGCCGATCAAGCAATTACATTAGAAACTTTAACAGAAATTGTGGATAGTATCGGGTGAATAATAAGGATAAACAAAGTGGGAGAGTTAGAATTTGAAAGATTTAGATTTTTTATGGTCTGGTGAAGATTTTAAAATAAAAGATTATTATTTACCTACTGATTCTCATATAATTCGTATGACTTATGGAGAAGCTCAATTACTTAATAAATATTGTAAAAAGGCCACAAAGGGAATATTAGAAATAGGTAGATTTTTTGGAGGATCAACATATTTTATTGTAGCTAGTTCTCCTGAAAATATACCTGTATTAAGTGTAGATTTAAAAAATCATATTAAAATTTATGAAGATGAAAAAGAGGTCCCTCATGGGTATAAAGAATTGAAAAGGGCATATACAAGTGATGAGTATAAAAAAGTAGTTAATTATCTTAATGAAGCTCAACAAGATAAAAAATTAACTTTACTTAATGTAGATAGTAAAAAATTAGAGTTAAAGGAAGATTATGATGTGGTTTTTATTGATGGGGATCATACATACGATGGAGTAAAAAATGATGTAGAAAAAGTGTTAAGACCTTCAACAAAATATATTGTATTGCATGATTATTTTGAAATAACAAAAGATGGTAGTTATAAGAAATATGGAGTAAAAAAATATGTTGATGAATTAATATCAAGAAATATTTGTAAAAAAATAGAACAAACACACACAATGATAGTCTTAGAGAATATAGGAAATGAGGTTGATGATTAAATGCCAAAGAAATTAGATACAACATCAAGAGTTATAATTATAGGTAATAGTCCATCTATATTATTGCAAGAGTATGGAGAACTGATAGATTCTTATGATGTAGTAATCAGAGTAAATAGATGTGTTACTAAAGGATTTGAAAAATATATTGGTAAAAAAATTGATATTTGGGCGACAACACGAACTGATAATATTGATGATTTCGTACCAGAAAACTATTCAGAAATAAAATATTTATGGAAAAGGACTCCAACAGTAAAGTTAGAATTACCCGAAGATTTCCCTAAAGTAAAGGAATATATAATGTATAAAACTTCTAATTTTAATAAACATTATGGAGTATTGTTAGATGAGTTTGATATTAAAAAACATGAACCAGATACGGGTTTGTTAACTATATTAACAAGTTTAATATTTTATAAGGATGTTACTGTTCATGGGTTTACATTTTATACAGAACAAGAAACTCATAATGTTTTGGGTTATTATAGAGAGAGTGAAGTTGGTAAGAATGGAATACATCCTGAAGATAAACTTTGGGGAAGACAAATAGACACAGGGTTTGGAAGTATAGGTGAAGGTAGAAAGAAACAAGAACTTCTTAAAAAATTAATTAGTGGCGGATTAGACAGAAAAGGGATATCTATAAGTGAAAGTGGAATCAAGAGTTATAAAATTAAGGCGGGTGTTTCAATAAAAATTTTAAATGAAGATGAGTTAGGAGAAATGAACTTATGAAAATTCAAGGAAAAGTTTGGGGTAAAACTCAAGAGATATTTGCAAACAATAATTTTGAACTACATAGAATTGAAGTGAATAAGGGTGGGTTTTGTTCTAAACATAAACATATTCATAAGATTAATGCATTCTATATAGAAAAGGGAAAATTAAAAATTAAGATATTTGAAACCGAGTATGATTTAATTGATGAAACCGTAGCATCTACTGGTGATTTAACTATAGTTAAACCTGATAAATATCACGAATTTGAGGCATTAGAAGATACTATATGTTATGAAATTTATTGGGTGGAGTTAGACCATATGGATATAGATAGAGAAACCATAGGTGGGTTTCCTAAAAAATAATGCCAATAACGGAGGCCATAAGGAAGAATATTCTCAGAAAACAACCTTCAATTAATGAAGTTACAATGTTGGATGGGATACCATTGTTTAGTTTTGTAGAGCTAAATGTTAATGAGTTATGTAATAGAACTTGTGTTTTTTGTCCAAGACATGACCCTAAAATATATCCTAATCAAAATTTACATATGGATTTAGAATTGGCAGAATTAATATCTGTTCAACTTGTAAGTGTTGGGTTTAAAGGAATTGTAAATATAAGTGGAACGGGAGAAGCAACATTAACTAAACATCTACCATTGATAGTAAAAGAATTTGGAGATAAAAAAATTCATATTGAGATTGTCACGAATGGTGATAAACTTACACCAAAACTTATTACAGATTTATATTTAGCAGGTTTATCTCAAATGGTTGTAAGTATGTATGATGGTCCAGAACAAATAGAACATTTTAATAATTTATTTGACGAGTGTGGGGTCAGTGAAGATTTATATACATTACGAGATAGATGGTATGATGAAGAAGAAGATTACGGATTGTTATATACAAATAGGGCTGGAAGTATGGGAGAAAAATTATTATCACCACACGAAAGACCATGTTATTATCCACATTATGCGACATACATAGATTGGAATGGTGATGTTTTATTATGTTGCCAAGATATGTATAATAGAACAGAAATTTTTGGTAATGTAAAAGATAAACCACTTTTAGACATTTGGGTTGATAAGAAATTAAACGATTTTAGAAAGAAACTTGTAAAAGGAGAAAGAACAATCTCACCTTGTAATAATTGTACTGCAAATGGTATGGTATTTGGTGAGAACCATTCAAGGTTATGGTAATACAAAACGCTAAAGGTTGTTACATATACGATATAGATAATAAAACTTATATTGACACCACGATGGGTTCAGGTGCACAAATCATTGGTCATAATAATCCATTGATAAGGAAGGTTTCTAAACAAATAAAAAAGGGGACACTTTATACTATACCAAATAATCATACAAGTATAGTAAATGAATTATTGTCAAAGATAAACCCACATTTTCACGATGAATATATTTTTTGTAATACGGGAACAGAAGCTAATATGAGGTCGATAAGACTTGCTAGAGCCTATACTAAAAGAGATGTTATCGGTAGATTTCATGGTGGTTGGCATGGTGGATTTGATGGTTTTATTGAAGGTAAGGGTGTTCCAGATAAAACTAATTCGTTGATTAAAATTTTACCATATAATGATGATAAATTTCTTGATATGATTACAGAAGATATGGCGGCGGTAATAGTAGAACCATCACAAGGATCAAATCCAAGAACTGATATAAAATCTTTTTTAGTAAAGTTAAGAAGAAGATGTGATGAGTTAGGTGTTTTATTAATATTTGATGAAATAATGACTGGATTTAGAATTGGAAAAGAGGGCGGACAAGGTTTATTTGGTATTGTACCCGATTTAATAACTTATGGTAAGGTTCTCGGTGGTGGTTTTCCAATTGGTTGTCTTGGTGGAAAAAGTGAAATAATGAAAACTGAAGATGTATTTTATGGTGGAACATTTTCAGCAAATCCATTGTCTATGTATTCTGCAAAACATATATTAAAAACGATTATTGATGAGAAGTATATTGATTATGATTATTTATTCAGCGTTGGTGAAATGTTTCGTAATGAACTAAATGAATTTTTCTCTTTGCATGATAGAAAGATGAGAGTAATTGGAAGTGGTCCTATAAATAGAATTATTCATACCGATAAGTTTATAAGAAACAGAAAAGATAGAGATTTATTTGAAAATCCAAATCAAGATATATTCTATGATAAACTTTTTGACAGAGGAGTTTTTGTGAATGGAAACAGAATATTTCATTTATCAATGTGTCATACAGAAAAGGTAATGAAAAAAATTATTAAAAACATTTGTGAAGTGAGTTTAGAGTATGAATAATGACTTTGTATTTAAAGAAATAGATGGTAAGTTAGAATATGTTGGAGACTTTGATTCGTTGTATAAAAATGTAGATGATCCTTGGTATCAATCTTGTCAAACAGATGAACCAATAAAACATTATTATAAATTTAGTCGAGATAGATTAATAACTCAACTTACAAATATAAATCCTAAATCGATTCTTGACATTGGGAGTGGATTAGGTTATGTTACCGAGATTATACAAAATTCTTTAGGTTGTGATGTAGTAGGAATGGATGTAAGTAAAGTTGCAGTATCAAGGGCAACAGATAACTTTCCAAACCTTAAATTTAAACACGGTGATATCAAAAATGAGAATTTTATAGTAGAAGAGAAATTTGATTTAATTATATTAAATCAATTATTGTGGTATGTGTTAGATTCATTTTCTAATGTATTTGGAAATTGTTTCTCGTCATTAAAACTCAATGGAAATATTGTAATAACTCAGGCATTTTTATCATCTAACCAAAAGTATGGAACAGATATTTGTAATGGTTTTCATGGATTGATTGACTATTTAAATATAGAGGAAATTAGTAGTATGTTTGAAGTTAAATATAAGAATCTTGATGAGTCCAATTCTTATGTACATAAAGATGGATTAATTATTTTAGGAAAGGTTTAATGAAATATTCAGTTATAATTAGAAATAGAAACGAAGAAAGATATATAGGTCATTGTATTCAATCAGTTGTTGATTTTTTGGGAGATGACGTACAAGTTATATTAATTGATAACGAATCATCTGATAACTCTATTAGGATATCACATACATTTGATTATTTAAATATTGAACATCTTACTGTTGATAAGAATTCATATTCACCAGGCCGTGCTCTTAACGTGGGTGTAGAAAAATGTGATAACGAAATGATATTAGTTATATCTGCACATTGTGAGATTATTAAATGGGCAGGTATAGAAGATTGGCCCGATAATCTTGGTTCAATTTGGGGAAAACAAATTCCAATATGGGATGGTAAGAAAGTAACACCAAGATATCTTTGGTCTAATTTTGGAGAGGAAGAAAAAGTAAATTATTTCTGTAACCAAGAGAATAGATACTTTCTTCATAACGCATTTTCCATATTCAAGAGTGAACATTTGAAAAAATATCCATTTGATGAGAGATTGAGTGGGAAAGAAGATAGATATTGGGCTTCAAACCAAATAGAAAGTGGATATAATATTTTGTATAGTCCTGATTTTGTAGTAAAACATCATTATACTTTAGATGGGGCAACTTGGAAGGGAGTTGGTTAATGAAAGTAATATTAATAGGCAATTCTGCAATTGATAAGTCGAAGGAATTTGGCCAACAAATCGATAATGATTTCGACTTGGTAATTAGAATGAACAGATATGAAATAAAGGGTTACGAAAAATATCTTGGAACTAAAACAAATATATGGGTATTGAACAGAGCCATTTGTCTTGGAAAGGCAAGGATAAGTTATGATGGTCCAGATTGTAGTATATCAACTGTTTATAAACAAAAGCGTGAACAAAGTAAAGATTTAGAGTATATGTTAATGTTAACATATATTCCAGAGTACCAGGGAAATCGAGGGGAGATTCAAACTTTGCAAAATAAAGTTCAAAGATGGAAAGATTTACGTGTTGGTGATACTTGTGAAATTTCTAAATATCTTTTTTTAAAGTGGAATGAAGTAATGGAAGCCAACTGGTACAAACCTGCAACTGGATTGATTTCAATTCATTATTTTTTAGAAAAGTATGATGAAATTTATATACACAATTTCGATTGTGGTAAAACTAAACATTATTGGGGTGATGGAGTAAATTCCAGGTGTGAACCAATGAATAGTAAGCACAATTGGTCATTTGATGAGAAGGTGATTGATGAATTGGTAAGAGAAAACAAAGTAAAATATTTGATGGATTTGTAATATGAGTCAGTTAAGTGAATTGTTAAAGTCTGTTTGGACTTTAGAGGACACGGATAAGGATTGGGAAAGTATAAAAGAATTGAGGGAATCAATGGAATTGCCTGAGTTTACTGGTGGTGTAAATCCTGGTGACCAAAGGGTGATATATTATTTAACAAGAGGATTTCAAATAAATAATATACTCGAAGTGGGAACTCATCTTGGATGTTCAACAACACATTTGGCACTTGCCACTAAAGATAATCCAAATGCTAAAATTACCACAGTTGATGTTAGAGATGTTAATGATATTGAAACAAACCATACCGATATAGATGTTCCTCATGATTTTAATGGGAAAAATTTTTCTGTTTTTAAATCTAAATATACACCAAAACAATGTCTTGAACTTATTGGATTAGAAGATAAGGTTGAATTTGTTAAGGGTGATTCGGTAGAGTTTATGAAAAACACGAAAGAAAAATATGATTTAGTATTTTTAGATGGGAATCATGATTATGATGTTGTTATGAAAGAAGTGCCTGAAGCTTTGAATATATTGAATCCAAGTGGTATAGTATTGTTACACGATTATTTTCCTGATTGTAAACCACTGTGGCCTAATTCATCAAATGTAGTTTGTACGGGTCCTTTCATTGGTGTTCAACAACTACAACAAAAGGGATTAAAATTCTTTGTCGAGCCCTGTGGTAATATGCCTTGGGAAACTAAATATTCTAATGAATACGCCACGAGTTTGGCCGTTGGTGTAAGATATGAGTAAGATTCTATATACCTCAATATTCGGTGGGTATGATGATGTAGTAAAATCAAAATTACCAAGTGGTTGGGATTGGAAATGTTTTAGTGAAGAAAATAGTTTATCATTATATACAGACAATACGAGAAACGCTAAAAAATTTAAAGTTTTACCACATAGATATTTGAAAGATTATGAATATAGTATTTTTATAGATGGTAATATGTATGTAGTTGGAAGATTTAATTTTGATGATTTGATTGATAAATATTTGAATGATTCAAATGTTGCATTCTTTGATCATTCACAGAATCAAATGGATCCAAGAAATTGTATCTATGATGAATATAATGCAATTATACAACTCGGTAATGATGACCCGAATAAGAATTATAAAGATAATCCTACAATCATGAGAACACAAATGGAGAGATATCAGAAAGAAGGTTATCCACCACATAATGGTTTAATTACTGGTATGGTTATATTAAGACGACACAATGAAAAAGATTGTATAGAAACAATGGAAGATTGGTGGACGGAAATTAAATATGGTAGTAAGAGAGACCAGTTGAGTTTTAATTATGTAGCTTGGAAAAACAAGTTAAAGTTTAGTTATATGGATGGAGATTCACGGAATAATAAATATTTTACTCGTGATACAAATCCACACAAAGGAAGTAAATGAAGAATATAATATTTATACCTGCTATCGACGCTGGTAGGGGTAGACATCATTCTTATAAGTATAGTATAAAATCTTGGAAATATTGGGCAGATAAAAATGATTGTGATGTCTTAGTATGGGACGAGGCATTATATGATTGGGATGAAATGACTATACCTTGGCAAAGGTATCATTTATTCAAAATTCTTGAATCAAATAATATAGAGTATGACCAAGTTTTAATGGTTGATTGTGATACAATTATTCATCCTGATACACCAAACTTTTTTGAAATGACGGAACACAAATATACTGCAGTATTAGATAATGGATGTTGGGAATGGACTGGCAGAAGTTTACGACATTACAGAGATTTGTTTGATAGTTATAGAGTAGAACGAGGGTTATATTTCAATGGTGGATTTCAAATAGTGAATGAAAAACATAAAGAGTTTTTTGATGAGGTTTTAGATTTTTATTTTACCAATCAAGATATATTAAGAGAAAAACAAAAGTCAGGATTGAGCACTGACCAGACACCAATAAATTACTTGGTTCAGATGAAAGGTATTGATTTAAAATTATTACCACAAACATATAATTTACATCATATGTCGAGTAAAAATTTATTGAACTTTGGACAATCATGGTGGGGAGATTCATTACAGAACTTATATGAACAGGCATGGGTATATCATTTTAATGCCATACCGACTAATCAATTAGATAGAAATTCTGCATATTTTATGGAGAGGGCATACAAGGAGTTATATGAAAATACTGTTCCTAAGTGAGTTAGGACATACAGATAAAGTACCACGTGATTATAGACACATGAGAACTGAATTTGCTCAGATGTGTGCTTTACAATCAGACCATCTTCCAATAACTCAAATTCAAAATTATCAAGGTGATACTGATTATGATCATGTTGTGTTATTGATAAGTAAGACATTACAATTGAGAGAATTTCTATTGACCTTTGATATAGTAGAAACAACTAGACTACTTGGTAAAAAGGTTTGGTTTATGCAAGAATCAACTTCTTGGATTCATCAAACTATGAAATTACCACATCAAGTTACTCATGTGAATATTCTGAATAGTGTTGATGGTATATTGAGTGAGAATGTTACAGATTATAAATATTATAGAGGAGTTGCACCAAACACTCCAGTTCATACGATCCCAACATTGATGATTGAAGATTACTTGTTAGATGCTCGTAAAACGGAAAAACAAAACAAAACTATGATTGGTGGTAATTGTTCGGATTGGTATGGTGGATTTGATTCTTATTTGGTGGCTGATGTATATAAGAATAAAATTGATATGCCCAGGATGAGGAATACTGATTTTCATGACCAGTTACCAAGATTATCTATAATACCACATATAGAATTTACTGATTGGATTTATAAATTGAGTGAGTATAAATATGCAGTTCATTTAATGCCGGCCATAACTGCTGGTACATTTTGTTTAAATTCAGCGTTTTTAGGTATACCGTGTATTGGTTATGAAGAATCAGATCCACAACGGTTATGTCAACCTGATTTATCAGTAGAGTTGTATAATATAGAAAGGGCCAAACAATTAGCCAATAGATTGAAGAATGATGAAGATTTTTATAAAGAGTGTTCAAGAAAATCAATAGAAAATTATACTAAACATTATCATGAAACTGTATTTTTAAAGTATATGGAAGGTGTATTGAAATGAAACCTATAAGTTTAATTACCCCAAGTCGTAACAACCTAAAATATTTAAAGTGGGCCTACACCTCAATACGGAAGAATTTGGGGTATATACACGAGATATGTATGGCAGATGACTTTTCTGACGATGGGACTTGGGAATGGATGCAAGAGATTGCAGAGAAAGATTCGAATGTAAAAATTCATAGAAACGAAGGACCCACACGACTTGGACACACAATTTTATATGATACTCTCGTAAATGATTACGCCACTAATGATATTGTGATGATATACCATGCTGATATGTACGCCTGTCCTA
>Ga0208156_1000227_pt1 | contig 26920 bp, 19 predicted proteins | sample 1_EtaG_FD_184073 | JGI IMG/M metagenome (GOLD analysis project Ga0208156, IMG submission 184073) | Marine viral communities from the Subarctic Pacific Ocean - 1_ETSP_OMZ_AT15124 metaG (SPAdes) (version 2) | ecosystem: Environmental > Aquatic > Marine > Oceanic | place: Pacific Ocean | collected...
ATTTGAAAAGTATAGTCCCAAGAAAATGAAAATTGAAACTGTGGCATATCAGGAAGCATTGCGTAGTTCCGTAAAGAAACTTATGCTTGAAAAGAATATATATATTCCCGGCCTAGAAGCTGGCGTGAAACCGCGGACAAGGAAATCAGAGAGATTACTTTCTTTGGTTCCAATGTTAGCTAAGGGTGAGTTTTTCTTCAGGCAACAGGATATTACTGCTCAACAAGAATTTTTGTCATACCCGAAAGGGAAACATGATGATATTCTTGATGCAATTTGGACTGCGCTTGAAAAGTATGTCCCATGTAGATTGGAAACATTGGATGGCAAGAAAAAAAGAAGTACTAAAAGAAGAATTCTTGATTGGATGGTACAATAATGGCTAAAAAAATAGTAGACGACGTTCACGAAATCTGGAAAACGTATTCGCTAAAAAGAGATGTTTGGGCAACGCACGCTCAAGAGGATAGGGAATTTAGATTCGGGAAGCAGTGGACGGCGGAACAGCGTCAGACACTTGAAGAGCGGGGGCAAGCAGCAATAGTTGTAAATAGAATTCATCCAGCCGTAGAAGCTGCGAAGGCTATGCTTACGAGTAATAAACCTGGGTTTAGAGTATCTCCTAGAGAAGATAGCGATAATAAGGTAGCTCAGACTCTTAATGGGTTATTAGAATATATATGGCAGATATCAGATGGAGACCAAATACTGAGAAATATAGTTGACGACTATTATGTAACTGGGATGGGTTGTATGCTAGTGTATGAAGACCCCGAAGCAGATATGGGGAAGGGTGAGGTCATGCTTAAAGATATTGACCCGCTTAATGTATATGTAGACCCTAATAGTCGTGAGCGATCATGCAGTGATGCAGAAAATATTATTGTTTCCCGCTTGTTTACGAAAGATCAGGCGAAGTCTTTATACCCGATGTATAAGAAAGCGATAAATAATGCGTCAACTGATAACTTTGATACTGATAGACCTGTAACAAATCGAGAAGATGATAATGAAGTTATATTCCCGGAAGATACTGAAACTAAAACCACTGTTTCCTTCGGGAAGGGTGATGAGTATATACGGGGTTATGAAAGATATCATAAAGTTCAAGAAAATATGTTCCGCATCTTTGAATCGTGGAGTAATCGGGAAGATTTACTCACCGAAAATGATTTTTACGAATATACTACTAAACCTGCTTGGCGGGTAAATGGACAATTAATTTCTGACGCAGCGATGGCAAAACAGATTGTTACTCAATTAACTCAGCAATATCAACAAGCAGCAGCTTCGGCGAAACAAATAACGGTTTCCGGGCAACAAGTACCCATGCCAGATGCACCTAAGGTAGAAGAATTAACCCATGCAGATTTACTTGAAAGTGGTGAATGTCAACATGTTGAAATATCTACAAAGAGAGTCAAAATGGAAGTAGTAATGGGTGATAAGCTTTTGTATGAGCGTATTCTTCCAACGGGGGAATATCCCATCGTATTCTTTATGAATATGCATACTCGTACACCATATCCAGTAAGTGATGTTAGAATGGTAAAAGGAGTCCAAGAATATATAAATAAGACACGCTCCCTTATTATTGCGCATGCTACAACGTCTACTAACTTAAAAGTATTGCTCCCAGCAGGCTCAGTAGATATGACCGAATTCGAACAGAAGTGGGCACAGCCAGGTGTCGGAATGGAAGTTGACTTTGATATGGGGCAACCTATCGTAGCTCAACCAGCACCACTTCCAAATGAGTTATATCAAAATGAGAACACTGCAAAACAAGATATAGACCATCAACTCGGCTTGTATGAAATGATGATGGGTAATTCACAGGTAGCACCCCATACATATAAAGCAACAGTAAGTTTAGATGAATTTGGTCAGAGAAAAATTAAAAGCAAACTAGCAGATATAGAATATGGACTTAAGCGCACTGCTATTGTCGCGATAGAATTAATGCAGAAGCTTTATAAAGAAGAGAAAGTTGTGAGACTTTTAAAGCCTAATAATGCTATGAGCGAATATATGATTAATAAGAAGATGTATGATGATAAGGGTGATTTTGTAGTTATTAATGATATTAGTGTTGGTAAATATGATGTTATTGTAGTGACAGGCTCTACATTGCCAACAAATAGATATGCCCAACTTGAGTTATACATGGATGCTTATAAGAATGGGATAATAGATAAGCAAGAAGTTTTAAAGAAGACGGAAGTCTTCGATATTGAGGGTGTCCTACAGCGTACAGATGCTATAGCACAACTTCAGCAACAATTACAATCTGCGACACAGACTATTAAGAAACTGCAGGGTGACTTACAGACTCGTGAGCGTGAAGTATATCATGCTAAGCAAAAAGCAGAAATTGAAAAATTCAAGGGTGATTTAGATTCGACCTCTACCAAAGCGAAAGCAGCAGGGACAATCTTTGAGAAACGCCTTGATGACGCACTAGGGCAAGTACAAAAGGAAGTCCGAGAGGCTTCCAAAGAACCCAAAAAGGGCTCAACCTCTTCACGCTCTAGGAAGAGCAGTCCGAAAGGTAGGTAAACGATGGATGAAAATAGAACAGTAGATACCCCCCAAGAGGATTCTATTGTAGACGATGTAATCTTCGGATCACGGGATGCTTCTGAATTGACAGAAGAAAGCCCGTTCACACAACCGGAAGAAACGGCTATCACGGAAACACCAGATCGACCACGCGATTCACTTGGAAGATTTGCTACCCCTGATATACCCGAGGAACAACCAGAAGCACCTCAAAGCCAAGAGCCGCCACTTGATAATGAACAAGTTCGATATCAATACTGGCAATCCGAGGCTGATAAGCGCGGTAATGAACTTGCCCAAATGAAGCAAACTAATCAAATGCTTCAAGGACAGGTTAATACGCTTATTCAACAACCTGCGACCCTCGAACAGGGGATACCGCAAGAAGAGGAATCTTTTGAATTCCCACCTCCGCCGGAAAAGCCGCAGAAACCAGTGCGCTACAACAGAGTAGAAGCTTATGAAGACCCTAATTCGGAGTCTGGAATATACCTTGACGCTGTTGAAGAATGGAGAGATAATATGGATGAATATGGTAATCTTAGGAGCGAGTATGATCGAGAAATGGCTGTTTTTGAACGTGGCCAGCTCACTGAAGAGCGTAATCGCGAAAGAGAAGCTTTACAGCAATATGCTAGACAGCAAGAGCAGGTGGATGATATTCGCCAGCACGTGCGTAAGCAATATAATGCTGATGATGCTGCCATAGATGAGTTTATTCAAGTAATGTCTTCTCCAGATTCACTGACTGTGGATAATCTTTGGAAATTGTACTCCCTTGATAGAGGGACTGGGACTAATGCTCCTAAACCGAGTCCTGCTTTTCAGCAGACTCGTAGGGCGCAACAAATTCCTAGTCCGATGGGAGTAGTATCCGGGGTAAATCGGCAGACTGATAAAACTGCTGAAGACCGGATAATGGATGAGCTTATTGGTGATTTTGATAAGCAAAATCCGTGGTAAAATAAATAGTTAAGGAGGTTTAACTATGGCTAATCAATATAGTACTTCTGCTGGCTTAGGAATACAGTCATCAGTAAGTATAAACGACAGTCGCCGATTATTTAATTTCGGTGAAAGAATAGCTGAGCTTGCACCACAGCAGTCTCCTTTCTTCACTTACCTATCCAAGGTTTCGAAGAAGTCAACGGATGATCCTGTTTTCAAGTTTCTTGAACAGCGTCATCAATGGCAGCGACGGAATTTTGATGTAGTAGACGCCGTCTCAGACGCTACGTACGCACTTGGAGGTGCTATGAGTATAGCTGTTGATTGTGGATACGACAAGTATGGTAGAGTAGCAGCTGGTCAACAGCCGTTATTTTTTGTCCCAGGGCAAGTAATTGCTATACAGAGTAAGGACGATGGTGTGTTACGTTTTAAAATAACATCTGTCGACCTAACATCTTCAGGTGAGGCGAATCTCGTTGTTTCGGCTTTAGCAGCTGGAACATATGAGTTTGAAGCAAACGCTAAAGGTCAAGTGATTGGAAGTGCCTGGGCTGAGGGGTCTGATGACCCTGAAGGCTGGGCAGATAAACTGTACGATAGAGAAGGATATGTCCAGATTTTTAAGACAGCAATTCCTCTTTATTCTGGTACAGCGCTAGCTACAAAGTACCGTGGCAAGGCTAATGAATACAAACGTGTATGGCAGGAAAAGCTTATGGAACACAAGATGGACCTTGAAGAGGCTTTTCTAATGGGTATTGGTTCCGCAGATGCTGATGAAACATCATCAACTGATGGTCCTATCCGATATACATGGGGTATTCTACCTTACACAGAGCAGTATGGTAAGATTTATAATTTTACTTATGCTAGTTCTGGGTATGACGCGTTTCTGGATGCGATGGAAGATTTCTTCGCACCTGAAAGCGGGAATTCAGGAAACAAACTTGTTCTATGTTCAAGAAAGATTCTTTCTTACTTGAACAAAATGGGTTCAGGTAGTTTCATGAATAACACAGTTGGTGCTTCCCAGTATAGACTAGATGTGACTAGCATCCCAGGTAAGTTTGGGCATGATGTTACAATAGTTGATACTATTTTCGGGAAACTGCACTTCGTAGCTGATCCACTTCTTCGCGGAATGTGGGAAGATTATGCGATGGCAGTTGACATGTCAAATGTAGCTTATCGGCCGTTGGTTGGTAATGGTGTATCTCGTGATACACACATTATCACGAATGTTCAGAATAATAACGTAGATGGCCGGAAAGATATGATCTTGACCGAAGCTGGTCTTGAAATCAGTCTTCCTGAAACTCACGCTATCCTGAAGTTCAGTTAGGAGGTAACTAATGGCTTGGACAAAATCAAAAGCCGGTAGTTTTACCAAGTATACTCAGAACTTAGGCAATGGAGCGTCTGATACCATTGTACTTTCTGGTGCTGGATGTATAGTATCTCCAGTTCAAGATGTGAAAGTGTCTACTGCAAGTAATGCTGATGATGTAGGTATAGGTGCGGGTGTTGCAGCTAGTTCATATACTTATGAGTTGATTGCAACTACTGCAGTTGAAGAAGAATGTACTGTCCCTGCTGGTTCTCATATACTGAAGGTGGAAGATGTCTCAGGTGGTGGCATTGTTACAGTATATGTTCGAGGTAATTCTGCTAGTCAGGATACAACTACCATTTCAGGTATAGGGGCTGACCCATCATAAATCTTAAATTGACGAGGTAATAGCGTCATATATAGATTACGGTTTAGGGAGGCTCGATACCTCCCTAAATCACTAAATGTTTAAAATAAAGGAGATACTATGGCAGCAATAACAAAAACCGTTCCCTTGAGACCAGTGGGGGTGCTATCTAAAGCAATGACTGCTGATGGTAAAATAAAGGCTAATCCAGGATTATTATGGGGTTGGTCTTGTAAAACAGGTTCTGGTACATTACATAACAGCGCCAATAATTCGGGAGCTGCAGTTGGATATATTCTTACGGCTGAGACAGTATTCTTTTCTAAGCCAATTCCGTTTTCTGTAGAATTGTTCTTGGATGCCAGTGGTTCAAGTGATTTGATAGTAGTTTACTATGAGTGAGAAACCGAAGATAATGACAACTGTTGATGTTGGTAGTCGTTGGCATGGAGAAAAGCCGGATACTCGTCGCAAGATGAACTTAGATAAAAAACAAGGCCGTAAAAAGAACGGCCGCAAATAAAGGAGGAGCGTTATGGCTTTTGCTTCTGGGATAACACAGCGCCATATGATAGAAATGGTGCAACAGCATCATCCAGATGTTAGTGAAACACAGATACGAATATGGTTGAATCAGGCTATTCAAGAGTTTTGCAGAAAAACAAGGATTCTGAAAGGAACTGATACGTCTATTACTACAATTGCTAATAAACGCTGGTATACGCTTCCAGCCAATATATTGGAAGTATTATCTGTTGATTATGACGGATTTAGCATAAAAAAACTTCTGGGAACACCGGATGAAAGGGATTTAGTATAATGGCAATATATGTAGACCAACAAGAATATGTTTATTGGCTTGGTAAGATAGGTGATCCGCCTGCTGATAAAATAGCTATTTCAAAATTAGACGCAAGTGCTGGGATTGATTCTAGGTTTTCTGGTCCACCTGCAGGGAAAGCTATCACTCTTTTTGTTGTAAGAACAGATAACAAGTTTGTAAGTGGGAGTGGAAGTAGTGGAGAAACAGGTATTGATGATAACCCATTAATACCAGAAGAATTTTGCGATGCTGTAGTAGCGAAAGCAGTCCAAAAAGGGTATGAGAGAAAAATGAGTGAAAATCCACAATTTATGACAGTAGCACAATACTGGATGTCTATTTTTGAAAGCATGGTAAAGGAAGGAAAGAAATACGCTAATCGAGGATTAAGTGGTGTTACGCATACAATTAGACCAGTTGATTATTAATTGCTTGCGAATCGTCAAAAAAGGTTGTAAATTAGCGTATAATACTGAGAGGAAGCAAATATGGAATTAGTAACGCTTGAGAAACTTAGGGTGATAGGTACGAAATCATTTCCTGAACGACCTGAGGTGTGTCCTTATTGTGGAGGGGAAGATATTATAGGTATTGAAGTATTAGGTGCTTATGATGGAACACTTTTGTGGGAATGCAGGAAATGTGAAAGAAGATTGCTCAGGTTTGCTCGGAAAACAACTCTCAGACACCTAGACAAAACAAAGGACCTTTACTTTGACTTCGATGGTCCAGAGGAGTACTATGCATAATGAAAACGCGGGAGTCGTTAAACGGGGAATTATAACTCCTGATAAGCATTTTCCCCTTGCCGATAAAAGGGCAATACGTTGTTTGACACAGGCCATAGAAATAGTAAAGCCAGACTTTTACATTGATCTCGGAGATACTGGTGAATTCGAGTCTGTTAGTCATTGGCAATGGAAGAAAAAAAAGAGACCACCCCTTGAATACCAGCTTCCATTTGTCTACAAGGATATAGAAGCGGTAAACAAGGGATTGGATGAAATAGATGAAGCACTGGATAAAGTTAACTGCAAAGAAAAGTATTTCACACAAGGCAACCACGAGATGTGGCTTGATAGCTTTGTTAGTGAGAATCCGTACTTATCTGACTTATCGTGCAAGAAAGCACTTAAGATGGATGAGCGGGGCTTTGTCTATTATCCAGCTGGAAAGTATCTTAAAATAGGAAAACTATGGTATTATCACGGTCATCACTTTGCTGGAATACATCACTCAAGAAATCATTTATTGAAGCTTGGGGTGAATATAATGTATGCACATCATCACGATTTGCAGCAGCACAGTATAACGCACTTAGATGGTGCAAAAAGCGCATGGGCGATTGGATGTTTAAAGAAGATGGATGACTCTTCTAATGCATGGTTACTTAATCGTAAGCATAATTGGGCTCATGCTTTTGCCGTCGTTGATTATTTTGATAGAGGATTATTTACAGTTCATATAGTCCAAATAATTAATGGCAAAACGTCTCTTTGGGGAGACTTAATAAAAGGTTAGAATGGAGGTTCTATGGCAAAGGAATTGTTTGAAATAAAGTCATTCATGTCTGGTACAATTATTACGCCATCAGAGCGTGATATAAAGGAAGATGCAGCTAGTTATAGTTTAAATCTTGATAGTGTAACGGAAGATGGTAAGCTAAAGAGCATACCTACTGATTTATACCTTTTAAGTGAATGGGAATCTGCCACCGAACTTACTGGCATTGTTGGCAGTATAACTCATCTTGGCGGGAGTGAGGGATAATGTCTATATCGGGAGGCGGGTTAACTGTTAGTGGAACATTTACTGGGAGTTCCCCAGTGACCTTTTATGTTGAGATAGATGCCGAGGGAACCCCAGATACTTTTAAGTGGCGTGATGTACAGTCATCTTATAATGCTACTGGAGTAAGTTGCTCAAACTCTCCTATTTCACTTAGCTATGGTTTAACAATAGCATTTGCTTCCACTAATGGGAATAGCGACGGTGAATCATGGTCTTGGACATCGGAACCTATGTCTCTAAGCAATACCAAAGATGGTGTATTACTTTCTAAAGAAGGTATTCATAACCTTGTTGCAGTTGGGGATGGCAAGATTAATCGGATCGATCAAATAACAAGTCCTGATGGAATAACTTCAGATTACAACAGGGCAACGTCATTAGAGAGTGCAATGACAGTGCACAATAAGGAAGCTCATATCGGTCATGGAGCCCTTCCAACTACATGGGCTGGATATATTAAAAATACTCAGTGGGGAGAAAAATTTGAAGATTTTCATGTAACAGATGGAGCTGTTGCTGGTATTTCTAGTCTTGCATTTCTTGATTATCTTGTTAGTGACGGAACATATTTATGGGGTGCAAGATATCGTGGAAATGAACTTTATAGAGTCTTGATTGCTGATCCATATACAGTTACGATAAACAGAACAGATTATAAAGAAATATGTGGTATAACATATGCAGCCTCTGGTTTATATGTACTTAATTGTGACTCCGAAGAGACTGATAATTATTCTTTATATGAAGTAACTTCTGCAACAATGGCTATCTTGTATAGGCACAATCTTACTGGAATTGATTTTGACGATGTTGATAATGTTATATTTAGCGACATTATAACAACGAATGCTAAAGTATGGTATGCAGCTTATTCTCCTGATGTTATTTCTAAGGAAATTGTTCTTTGGAATTCTCCTATACCGGATAATGATGATGCAGACTTGGCATTAACAAATAGGTCTCCTGGCATTCTTAAGGGTGCTACAGATGGTAATGGTAAGGCAACAGAAGGTTGGATGGACTTAGAGTTTCATTCCACTTCAACGGATGTAGATAATGGTCAAACATCGGCTCTTCCAGTAGATGTGGAGTATACTAGAACATATAAGCGGAGCCTTATTAATACTGAAGGGGCTGCCGTTGTTGGTTGGCTTTGTCGTTATAAGCCACATACTGCTGGCATAGATGGCGATTATGGTGAGGAGTTATACACCGTACATACGAATGTTTTTTATATAAGTGCTGGTGACAAGTGGACTCATTTTGGTGAAGACCCAAAGATTATTAATGCTGTGACAGAAGCACATGTAGCTGGTAACTATGCCAGTAATACGGCACATTTATACCCAGTTCTGTTCCCCCTTGGTGATAATCCTAGTATGTTATATAGTTCTAATACTAATGCATTATACGTGTGTGATAACACAAAAAAGATAGTTAGATATTTAACAAGTTCAGTTGACTTCTCAACTATTACTTCCAAGGCTTACACTAACTCCCTTGAAACTGGTACAGAAACAACTACTGCTGTATCTTCACTTGTACTTGGTGCTACTACGGAAAATGCTGGAGTAAGTGATCTTCTTTATGCCATAAAAAGAGAGGACTATCCTGCAATAGATCATATAACATTTACTTTAAGCGGAAGTGCTTGGAGTTCTTATGTAGAAGATTTTTCTTCGTCAACTCCATTAGTATTGACATTTACCAGAAATAATGATAACGCTGATAAACGAGGTGATGATGCGTCAATATTAGATGATAGTGGTGGTATAACTTCTGGTGATGATACTATTGGAATAGATGATATAAGTATTTTTGCTTATAGCGGCACAGTTATCATAGACCCTACTGGTGATAAAGAGTTGGTTACATATACCGGCAAAAATATTGAGGACAGTACACTTACTGGGTGTAAACGTGGTAGATTTGGCACCACGGCAGCCGCCCATGATGATGGAAAAACTATAGTTCAGGCTAGGGCAAAGTATTTTTGGAAGGTAAGTTATACTTATGATGGTTATCAGGAGTCTCCGCTTGTTAGTTTTCTTTCTCCGACATCAGGTGCAGTTGATGGTGCGCCAAACATTGATGTGAAATTAACACATAGTAGTATATCAAGCCTTAATAAGCGAATTACGCATATAAATCTTTATCGTGCTGATAATACAGACTTATCTAAGAGCGAGCCAGAAGGATTTTTTAGGCTTGTAAAGTCTATTCCACTAAGTGATGGGGGGTGGGATATTAATAGTAGTACTGATGTTGCAGAATACACGGTGGAAGATATTGGGCCTGCAACTGTTGCATATGATGCAAGAACTGGTATATCTGAAGTTGTACCATCAACATCTATAAACTATGGTTTATCAACTGAAATAAATTCTACATTAATAATAGGTCGGGGGAACCTGGAAGAGATAGACAATGCAGATCAGTACCTATTCAAATCTAAAGTTCATAATTATGATATATTTGATTGGACAGAAGATTTGCTTAAGCTCCCGAGAGTTCCTACTGCTCTTGCTTCATTCTCTGGTAGAATATATGCATTTGATGAGAATAATACATATAGAATTAATCCATCTGGGTTTTATATAGAAGATATGTTTGAAGGAGTCGGATGTATAGGCCCTAAAGCTGTTATAACAACAGAGTTTGGAATGTTTTTTTGTGACGATACAAATATTTATTTACACAATGGTACGAATGCGGCGCCAATAGGCGATTCTATTGCGAGGGGAGATGATAATTATGCTTGGCAAAATAGGGATACTTCATTTGTTCCTATTGTTGGTTTTGAGCCTAAACGTGGTAGTTTCTTAGTCTTCTTTAAGCCTACAGGCGTGGATGGTTACTTTGTGTGGGCTTATAACTTGGCACGAAAACGATGGGATTTATGGGAATTTCATGATACATATGTACCGCAGTGTGTAATTGCGGGGCCAAATGGTGAGGTATACGTTGCGACAGATAATTCTATTGTACATTATCTTGCTGGTTCCGGGTGGAGAACGTGGGAATACCAGACTAAAGAAATTACTCTGGGTGCAGATACTCAAGATAAAAGATTTTATAAAATAAAGAAAATTGGAACAGCTGCTATTACTTATGGTGTAAATGATTCAATACCGACCCAAACTTTAACTGATGAAAAATTACAAACTGCACATAAAAAATCAAAAAGTATAAAAATTAAAGCCACAAGCCAAGTTGGGGAAGTTGATTCACTTGGTATTGTATACAGGAGGCTATCAGTCAAATAATGGAAACTAAAAGACCACCAAGAGTTAGCGACCCAGAGACGTCTAAGGCTGTTAGCCAGATATATGATGACCTTAATGCCATTGCCAATGCAGTTGGTACTGGACAGGGACAAACCCATAGAGAGGGAAGTTCTACTGAAGGGGAAGTGGGGGATATTAAAATTGGTAGGGCAGGTCTTGGTAAGTATGCAGTCATGGCTAAAACAGAGGATGGCTGGGTAGAGTCGGATGAATTGTCTTTTAGGGACAAGAAAAATAAGGGGTCGTCTAGTAGTGGAACTGGCGACGGAATAACTGAAAGTAGTTTGGGTGTCAAGGGGTACGTTAAATTTGGAAATGGCTTTACTATACAGTGGGGTTATTTCCCAAGCACTTCCGATAGTGCGCAGTCATTTACATATACTGGTGTTGCTGGTGTTGGTGCGATCAATTTCAATAACGGTACATTAGTAGTAACATATGATGTGGGCGGTAAAACAGATGCTAAGAGCAGCACTGGTTTCACATTTAATAGACTTGATGAATATAGTAATGAGATAGTCTATTTTATAGCAATAGGATACTAGAGAGGAATAGAATAATGCATATAAATACAAAAGTAGTTTTTGAATGGGATGATAAAGCACAAGAATACAGGGAAACTTCATCTGAAGGATATGAGTATGATGGTGAGATGGCGCTATGTACCCACCACAGCGCGCTTGACCGCAACAGCGACCCACTTTTTGGTGTGTTCCACGATTCCGGCAATCCCTATACCCCGAATGCTCAGAACTTATTTAATCAATATGGCTCAGAACAGCAGCTCTCACCTCACTTGCAGTCAGCTTATACGCCTCCTCATATGCAACCCAGTCAACCCCAAGGGGGGCTCGGACCATTTGGCTTCCCAACATGGACCACCCAGGACCCGACCAATTTTATTCAAAGAGCAATGAATGACCCTTCTTACCAGCCAACTAATAATACGGCTAGTGGTCCTTCCCGGGCAGGGAGGTTTTTCAATGGATTGCTTGGAGGCGTTGCAGGTGCTGGCCAGTGGGGTGCCAACCAATTACAAGGGCAGCAAGGACTTGATGCCGACGCGAAAGGGAATTGGTTAGACCCCGCACTTAATATTTTTGGGAGTTATATGCAGTCGAAACAGGGTAAAGCCAAACAAACTTCTCCCGAAGACCTAAGGGAAAACTTGATGAAGGGGATGGAGCCGACTCTTGGGACATATGAAGATATTGGAAAGATGGCATATGGTGGTGGGCCAATAATGGATGCAGCGCGGCAAAAAATGCGAGGGGGGCTTCATGATGCTTCCGCACAGGCTTCGAATCAAATGAATACGCAACTTGCTCAACGTGGTGTGGGGGGATTAGGGGATATCCTTAATAGGAAAAATCTTAGTCAAATGACAGAGCAAATGAATAAAGGTGAAACTGATCTAACTCGCTATGGAGTTGAAGCTGGATTAAAAGGATTACAGGGAACAGCAGATATCCGGGGTGGGATTAATACTGCCGTGGCGAATCTAAAGCAATATAATCAGAATCAGAGTAACTATCATCGGGCGCAACAAGCTGCGGGGTCCAATGCTATGTATAGTGGTCTTCTGCGTGGTGGATTAAATTTCCTTGGTAATCAGTTCGGGGGAAGTGTGTAGTGGGATACGACACTCAATATGATCCTGCTACTAGTTCTTATGGCGGGAGTAATAATCCTATGTCAACTGACCTTGGTTATCAGACCAACAATATGAACACACCACCAGCACCTAGTGGGGGTGTAGATCCGATGAACGCATTGCTGCAACAATTATTAACACAACAGGCAGGGGGGGGAGGACAACCTGGCTATCCCCAACAACCACAGGGAGGTGGTTCGGCAAATGATTTGTTAGGGATGGGATTGAAGCAGTTTGGGCCGCAAATAGCAAGTGGCGTTGGTAATTGGCTTGGAATTGGTAGTGGCGCAGCTGGTGGAGCTGGTGGAATCCTAGGCGGTATAGGTGGGGCTAGTACAGGACTTGGTGGATTGTTTGGTGCTGGTGGTTTAGGTGGTGCAGCTGGTGGAGCAATGGCTGCATTAGGTCCACTCGCACTTGGCGCTGGCGCTGTTAAATTCGGTGGGGAAGCAATAGATAAGCTTATGCCGGGGTACCGCAAAGGATTAAATAAGGCAACAACGGGAATGTTTGGCAAGAAAGCAAAGAATATGCTTGCACCGTGGAAATGGAGACTATAAAATGGCAGATATCACAGAACCTAAAGACATAACAAGAGCGAACTGGATGCACCAATACTATCAAGAGCATGAAAAATACCCCTCGTTAGAAGAGATAAAAACGCATATGGCTTCTATTGATCCGGAAGAATATGACACGCAGCTGAGTTATACTCCGGATGAACAAGCGAATTATCATCACATTTATAAAATAAAGCAGGGAAATTATGACGACCATGCGCTGCAGGCAGATAATGAAGATGAGGAAAAGAAGAAGAGAGAAGGGTTTGCCGGTAATTTTGCTGTTGATCCAGGGAGTGAACCAACTTCGCAAGAGTTTAAATCGGAGGAGCTTGATGAGGATGATATTTTAAAGTCTGAGGAACCCGAATATATGGGAGTAACTAAGCGTCAGTGGGAGTTATTAGGTGGCATGGGTGCTAATGCGGCAGGGAAAGGTATAGCAGCGATTGTGGGAGGAGGTAAAAAAGCAGGCAACTCATTAATGGATTGGGTGGAGGAAAACAAACGGCAGAAAGAGGTGAAAAATCGGGAAGAATATGACCTTGCTCAGGACCGGAAAAAGGCTGAAGAAGAAGGAACCAAAGCTGGTTCACAGCGGTTCAAAGATATGTTAGTAGACCGCCAGAGTAAGATAGATATAAAGGCCGATCAGTTGGCTCGGAAAGAAAAGGCGGAGACTGAGGCGCTAAAGACCAAGTGGGGCGGATTCGACCCGCGGAATCCCCCAAAGGAAGTCATGCAGGAGGGGATAGATTACGCTCCCAGAGGTACTGAGCAAAATTACGATTTAAAATCCCACTATAAATCATATCCAACAAGAGAGTATGAAAAATCTTTATACGCGCCCCCCTCTATGGGACAAGAACCTGAGCAAACATCTGCATTAGCTGTTGCGGCGGAGCAACCATTACATGATAAAATAAGGGAAAAGTATGGAAGATTTATTACAGATAATCGTGAAAAAGGGGAAGCAGCACGTACTGCGGCATTAGAAGAGAAGAGGAAAAATGATGCAATGGGGCTGCAAAAAGATTTATTGCGACAGGATGAGATAGACCTTGAAAACCTTGAAAAGAGTCAGAATGCTCATTTAACCAAAGAATATTGGCAGGAAGATCAGAAAGAGTTCAAGGATTTGGGAGGGCAATATCGCATACTTGATCCAACAAATAAATATAAGGATGTGGAAGCAAATCCGCAGGGCAAGTGGGACCAAAAAATGAAGGCTTGGTTGATGCGGAAAGCTACGAGGGGGAAAAGAGGTACAAAGTGGTATCATAAGCAAGATTATAAATATGATTGGAAGTAGGAAAAAAGGAGGAAGTTAAGATGGCATTTGGACAAAGTTTTAGTCCCGGCGGTGGTGGCGGGCAACCGAATTATAGTGTATTTGATGCGCAAAAGGAAAAAGATGAGGGTGAAGTCAAAACGCTTCTTCGTCAGATGGAAAGACTTAATGTACAGGATAAGTTACAAGAGCGGAAAAATAATAGTCTTTTACTTGAAGCAGATACGCGACAAAGTAATATACTAACCGAGGGAAAAGACTATCGGCAGATGTCTGGGTTGTTAGACCACATTGCTGGGGGAGGCAAATTAGATGACCCACTTGGTCCGCAAGGCGAGAGAGTACTTAACTTTAATCCGGGTAAATATAAAGAAGAATATGCAAAATATGCAGCAAAGGATATGCTGACTGGCCAACAAAAAAATAAGTTAGCTTCCTCAACTGTTTTTTCTCAAATGTGGGATAAGAATCGAGCAGAGGAAGCTTCTGAAATTCTTGCAAATTTAATGGATGAAAAAGAAGTAAGACGTTTATCTGATAAAGAGTTTAATCTTATGTTACGTGATAATCCACACTTTAGAAAGTGGTTCCGAGGTTTGAAAGGTCCAGCGGATTCTGGAATCAATGAAATTAAGGCAGCGTTTATGGATAAAGCAACTGGGGCGGGATATGATCCAAATTATCGAACCACTTGGGAGGGGGCACAAGATTGGGTGGAGGAAAATCCCCTAAAGACTGCCACTGCTGCGGGGGTTACTGGTGGTATGAGCTATAAAATGAGAAGTGTTTTATCGCAAGCAAAGTTATTAGAGGCCAATGTTGCAACAGCGCAAAAAGGTCTAGATTATTTAACAACTAGGCCTATTAACGAGTTAACTGGGAAACCATTTGAGAAAGGCACAGAAACGTATAACAAGTGGATGAGAAGCAGGGGGCAACGTATTTCAGCTAACCCCGAGAGGACTGGGTTAAAGAGTATTGAAAGGGCAGAAACCGCACTTAAAAATGCAAAAAAACTTTCTGAGCCTTATGGTAAATGGACAAAGAAATTAGCAAAAACAGCTCCCGGTATGCTTCCATACTTTGCACCGTCCATAGGTAGTGCCATGGGTGGCTTACATTCAGAAGAAGGAGCACTAGCAGGTCGGGGCCTTGGCGCCGCTTATATGCTTAAAAAAGCCATTATCCCAGCTATAAGACCAGCGCTTGAACGGGGTGTTAAAGGCTCAGGAACTATGGTTAAACAAAGCTTCGCGAGATTCCTTAAGAAGAGACTTCCTGGTCTGGGTGCTAAAGCTGCTGCCAGGATAGGAGTAGGAGCAGTGATTGATGGCCCGCTTCCTATCGGTGAACTTGTTGGCGCTGTATTTGCGGCAGGATATGGGGTAGTAGAAATAATAGGTCTTTATAAAGAATGGAAAAGATTGACAAAATAGGAGAAATATGTGGCCCTTACTGCACTTGAAACAGCACTTAGTCAGAGTCAACCAGCATTTAATCCTACTCTTGACGAAGAAACTGTAAGAAACTATATTAATATATATAAAAAGGGAGAAGAACAACTCTCCAAGGAGGACTTAGCCCTTTTAGAGAAGCATGCTAATTTTTATAAGATTCCTTTCGCCCTGAGTGAGGTAGATAATGATGGTAGTATAAAGGGGATGATAGGCCAGCTTGGTTCTGGGTTTGTATCCGGCTTTTCTACATTTAACGTTGGTGACCCCCCGAAAGGTACATGGGAGGGTATTGCACGCAATGTGGGCCATCTTGCTGGGTTCGTAGGTTTTGTACCTATCCCCATGAAACTTGCCAAATTAAGTAAGTTAGCCATGGGACTAAAGAAACAACAGGGGAAGTTCTCTATACCCATGCGAATTGCTGGCGCAGCTACTAAAAAAGCAGAGAAAATAGCTGGTCGTATTATGACTAAAACTGCTATTGGTGCACGTGCTGAGGCTACTAGCACTGCTGTGGGATTTTTAAATACTAAGGTAGTCAAGGATATTGTAACGGGTGGATTTCATCTTGGGGTAGCTAGTGCTGTAAGTAGTTGGCAAGGCGGTGTAGATGAGATGATTAAGTCATTTATACATGGCGCTGAAACTGGCGCAGTATTCCGTGGAATTGGAAACCTTATTCAGACCGGTGATCTGATGGGTGATAAGATACTCAGAGGCCTTGCTTCCTCAGCTTATACTGGTCTTCCTTCTTCTATGCGTGGTGACACAACCCCCGAACAAGTGTATCAGTACTTACTTGGTGCTTACTTTGGCGTAAAAGAGATGCCATATCATAAAAGGTCTGGCTTGCAGCATCTTGCTAAGATGCATAAAAAGGGTAAGATTTATCCAGAAGAAGTTAAGGGATGGGAAGAGCTGGATGAGACGACACAGAAGTGGACTAAGGAAGAGGCTGATAGAACCTTTGATAAGATAGGTGCAAATGCGCTTGCATTTAGGCTTGCCCAAACAGGTGAGTTAGATGTTGTAGAAGCACAGAAATTGGCTGAGGAGTATATAGCTAATAGGGCTAAGTATACTAGTGAGGGAGAAGAAATATCTCCGCTTTCAGCAAAGCTGGTAGAGGGGAGAGAAAATGCTGCTGTCATAAGTGCTGTTGAAGAAAACAGGGGAGAGGAATCTACTCTAGATTACTCGCTCGACAACACAGATATAGGTGCTGCCATTGAAAAAGGCATGTTCTTCAGTAAGAGAACAGAGAACTGGGTGAAAAGGAACCTAGAGCAGGTATGGAACAAGCCAGACGTTGAGCCAGATACAGAGAAGGCTAGGGCACTTCTTAGTTTTGATATAGAGAACCAGTGGCTTAGCATGGTTAAGACTGCCAGGAAAGAGGGTACTCCTAATCCCAGCGATGAAATGATAGGGTGGCTGCGGTCTACTTACGGGGCAGATGTAGATCAAACTGGTAAAAATTTCTGGAGACAATCTGGAGAGAGGATGCTAAAGAGTCGGCACGTCCCTATGCTTACTACATTTAATGGAGAATTATATGAACTTGGTAAGAGGGATAAGGAAGGCGAAAGAAATCACTTAAATGCTGCTGGGAATAGGAAGTCACTTAGAGAAGAGCCAAAGCTTATTGATGAGGTGCATGCTGATGCCACGATAAGAAATGGTGAGGAATCTTCTGACCGTGCGTATATGATCTTAGACCATGCAGTTGTGACGATACCCAATAGAGGTAATGTAGAGCTTGAGCTTATTGTGTTGGCAGACCATTTTTATCGAGAGGCTCAAGATCAGTTAATATCAGAAAAAGGAACAGAAGATTATTATACTCTTGTTAAAGGCCTTGCGCTACGGAAGTTCCAGGATTACCATGCAAATAATTTTAAAGCAATGGATGAGAGGGGGTATTTTTATTATGGTGGTAAGGGTGATGCTGGTAGGCAGTACTTTGTAAAGTACCATCCTGAAACTGCGGGAGTGGAGCTACAGACAGTGGCTAAGGGTAGAGATATAAGGGGAGAGAATATAACTTCAAATAACAAGGGAATAATTGCAGCACTTACAAACCCCACAGAATTAGCCAGGCAGAAGGGCAATCTCCCTAAGGCATACCCAATTAAATTTCGTGGAAATACCTATGAAGATGCTGAGGGGGCATATCAGGCTCACAAAACAGGTAAGATTTCACAAGATTATAAATTAATGGTTGAGGTTATAACAGAAAAATTGGATCAGTATCCCGAGCTTGTTTCAGAGATTACTATAAGGGGTGGAAGGGATTTCATAAAAAAATCAAAGCATATGATAAGCGCAACATATGACAGAAAAAGTAGATGGACGGGCAGAGGGCTAAATAGTAGATTTATAAAAGCCTTGCATGAAGCTTACTCCAAGGTTGGGCCGGCTGAGGGTGGAGATAAAAAACCTATTGGTACTATCCAAATGCAACCTGACCATATGCAATCTATTAGCGAAGGTACTAAACTGCTTACTTCTCGTAGTAACAGTTATCATCATAAGTTTTATAAAGGTGATGGTATATATAAAATGCCTAATGGTGAACAAGTTGAGCTGAAACATGTTAAGAATAACTTGATAGAAGCTGAAGGTCGGGAATCTTTTACTGTTAAAGAAATGATTAGACATATGTACGAAGAAGGCCTTGCAGATTCAGACGCAGGTATTAAAGATGAGTTTGCTCGACTAGAGGGCTTTGAAGACTGGGCAAATATGGAAGCTACTGCTCGTCCTGAAACAAAAAGATGGATGAAAGGTATTGGTTTTAAAAATCTATATCAGGTTAAGCCTGTTCGGGCTAGGACCATACCTCGTCGTAAGGTTACATCCTTGGATGAACAGATATCTGAAATACGTAAAATATTTGAGCAGCATGGAATAACTCAATTCGCTTTTGAAAAAGCATTTGAAGAAGATATGTATGAATGGAATGAAGCCCTGGGTGCAGGAGGAACTGGGCAGAAGGAGTGGATTTTAACAACAGGTGAAGCAAGTGATATGTTTAAGAGGGCATATATCTCTAATGTATTGTATGAACTGGAATTAAATGGGTACTCAACTGATTTTAATAATTTGAAAACAGTATTAAAGGATGGCTTTATTAATTCTGCTAAGGCCTTTAATAAGCGCCAACAAATATGGTTTACAAGTGGGTTTTCTTCTAACCCAGAATTTATACGAAGTTTTAAAGGGGAAAATAATAAGGTAATAGATGATTTAAGCGACCAAGGCGGATGGAATGTAGCCTTAATAAAGGATGATGCAGAGTTACGATGGGGAGATGGTGCTATTTATGGTAGGAGTGATGCCATTGATGCACAGAATGCTGATTGGGGAATGCCATCTGAGGGAGGTGCTCATAAATCTTTTATAGTAAGTAGTCTGGACGGTGCCGCACCAACTAATAAGGGTGCTATTCTAGGCAAGTATATGGTACACACTGCTTCGGAGCCTCTACAGAAGTTTATGAAAAAGAAACACATACATTTCTTAATACCTGAGGCATCAGCCAAGCAGTATGGGGATAGGAATCTCGGGACACTTAAGTGGGTTAATGGGAAACCTACGCTTATAGGTACAGTAGAGAATCTTCCCATAGAATCTTTTAAGGGTGTCTTCTCTGACAAAATAGATTCACATAGCACTGATGTCCAAAGAGTTCCAAAGCAGATGATGTCTAATCTTACTCCTTTTGCTTATAGGAGAATAGACGAAAGAGTAATAGATGATATGTATAATACTCTTTCTCATACTGAGTTCAATGGGGATGCCGAGTATAATGAACTACTAGCACAGTATCTTAGGTCACCATCTGATAACAAAGATATGCTCCCCGGGCTTATTAAGAACATTGATAACATTGGTATACGTCCACTATTAGATGCTATAAAGCAACCTGGAGCAGAGGGATTTGCTAATGCTGCGTATGCTTCTATACAAAAAATTAATACTAACATTATAAGCGAGATGGTTGCAGCGGGAGAAATGTCTTATTCCGAGTCACAAAATCCTAACGTTGAAATATCACAACACTCATTAGTCCACGACAGAATGATGAGATATTCTGGAGAGAGTGTTGCGTCTGTTCTTCATAAGTATGCTAGAGATTATCGAATGGCTACGATGAGAAATTATGTTGTTCATCGCCTTACTAGACCTAGGGTACATAATAGTTTCTCAGCTAGAATGAGACCATTTGATTTGGGTTTAAGACATCAGAAGAATACAATGCAATTAAAGAAAAAGGGAGGGGAGAATATCTTTTTCCTTGACAACGGCTACAGGGATATGGTTATACGTAGTGAGGAGTTGTGGGGGAATAAAAAGAAGACATTAGGAGAGATTTGGGATGAGTATAATAGTTCTTCTAAGAGCTTTGGCAACCTTCGTCCACAGGTAAAGGAACTTTTACGCACGACAATAGTTCGTATACCAATGGATTCTCTGAGTGGTGCACATGTCCTAGAATTTAAAGGATTTACTGGGGTGCGAGGCTATGGAGTCTTAGTCCACCCAAAAACTGTGGAAGCTCTTGCGGGTGCTGATTTTGATGGTGATAAAGCATTTGGATTTTTCGGAGATAGCAAATATGGATTTAAGAAAAGCTGGAAAGATATGTATGCCAATCAAAAGAATGAATTCGGTGGGGAGACTACTGATCAAGTAAAAGCAGAATTCCGTTCCACCTTCACTACTACTCCAACTGGCAAGTCAGATGCAGAAGAGTTAAAGCAAGCAATAAGAGAACAAGTTCTTCAGTATAGCCCACAGCGTCGCAGGTTCTTTTCGGAGGCAGCGTCATCAGGGAGAGAGTTACTCGGGCCTGCTGTAGTTAACAGAGCGACTATTAGTGCAGCTTATTCTGCTGCCAGGGCATCTAAGAATGGGTATTATGAATATGAGCTTGAGCTAAGAAAGCCGTGGATACCAACTGGAAAGGGTACAAGGGCTATTATAAGAATGATCCCACGGGGTAATACTAAAAAAGAACGAGAGGCTGCATTAGCAAATTTCCGTAGGTTGGCACGTGCTGCAGTAGCTTTTTCATGTGATCCAATGGATGAAGCTGGATTAAAGAATAGAGATATATTTTATCAGAATTTGGTTGATAGTGTATTTACTTGGGAAGTATATACACAGCGTGGAAAGAGCAAAAGATATGTATTGGATCGGAAAGTTAGCAAGGAGTTTAATTCCGACCTAATGGGACGTCAAGTGCAGCATAAAAGAATGGGCCTTGCTGGTAAGTTTGGTGATATTAACTCTGCGCTATATGGAAGAAATCGTAGCGAAGAAAGGAGATGGACGTTCCAGGAAATACGAGAGAAACTAGATAATGCAACTAACCCAATCGATGGCATCCCTGAGGAGAGTCAGAATACATTCCTTGCTAAGCTTGCTGTGGACTTGAAGGGTGTAGACTGGTCTGATGATATATTTAAACGTATCTATGATTCTGAGGCAGCTGAAAAAGGTGGTAATCCATTCCATCGTTTGAAAAAATTATATGATGAGTTTCATAGTAGCTTAGGTCAGTATGAGTGGCTAAGAGAGGCATTGGGAAGGGGTACCCTTGCTTCTCCAAGAGGTCAGTATATAGACTTGGTAATAAAGCATAAACTTTGGGATGAGACATTTTTAAAAGAGCAATTAGACCCTGCTAATGAAAACTATAAAGAGAATATTCTTAGTGGGAAGCAGTTTAGTAGAATAACGAAGACTAGGGCAGAAAATAACTTTAAGTACAATGAAAAAGACCTGGAGTTAAGGGAGCAGGACTTACGGACAGTCGTGAGAATGGCTGAAGACTTTATTGTTAATGACCTTTCTGACATGGCAAGTGTTGTTAGGCTAGCTGAAATTGCAGAGGGTATGGACCCGGCAAAGATATATGATATATTCAAATTCGCAGAGAGACTAAAACAGGAATCATATCTTATGGCAAAAGATAGGAGTAAAATTCCAGAGGAAGATGCTTTAAAAACGCCAGAAGAAAGACAGATAGCAGAAGGATTTGCGAAGGAATATTTTGGAGAGGTAGGAGTTTCCGCACTTTCTGATCAGATTCGAATAAATTATATGATACGTAAGAAGAAATACGGTGACCCAAAAGTTCCTGAAGATCGTCGAGTGTCTCTTAATAAACAGGAGCAAGATTTGCTCGATGCTTTTTTACTTGGTAGTATCAATAGGGGTAGGCATAAGACCGTAGAAAAAATGGAGAAGGCAGTAGACCAGATGATAAAGACCGGCGAATATAATGGTCAGAAAGTTGATAACATTGATGGAATGATAAATATATTAGACTCTTACAAAAAAAATATTGATAATACTTCTACAAGCCGGCTTGGCCTTGCCTCTGATGCGGTGAGTGAAAATAGTGTTAGAAAGTATATGGAACACTATGAAAGACTTTTTAATAAGACAGCTAGGGTTCCCGATAAGAAGACACAGGATAGAGTTTTAAAAGAAGCTGAGGTGGCCGATCGACCACAGCCATTGTTTGATAGGGATGGAAAGAGGATAAAGGGTTCTGCTATTGAGGCGTCAGACTATGATGAGACTACTCAGCAATACCTGGACGAGTATGCTCCCTTTGTTGGGCTTAAGAATAAACCATTGTCAGGTGAGCCAGCTGAGTTGTATGCAGAGATTAGAGATCATCTTGAGTTTTATCAGAATAGTGTAGGTAGGAAATTAAACGGCCTTGTTAGGGGACTGTTTAATAAGGACCTAAACGAAATGAATCTTGAAGACTTTCGTAATCTTAATAGGTTCTTCAAAGAAACTCGTACTGGTACGTGGTATCAGCGCTTGTTCCAGAAAGTAAGCAAGGACAAGGGGCCAGAGCTTTCGGGTTGGTTTTATCATATGTTCCCAGAGGCTATACATCGCAACTTATTAAGGTACGAGATGGACCTCATGGAAGTAAGGCGGCCATACAAGGATAAGTTTGGAAATGAGATTACTGGCCGCGCAGAAGTTCCTACTTCAACTATAGATAAGCTTGAGAATATCACACATGCAGCGCAGGAACAGTCTATACAAGCATACGAGGAAGAGAAAAAGATATTTCGGGATAGGCTCATTCCATATCTAGAAGGCGTCGAAGATGGTAATGCGTTGTATGAGATGGCAGTGCAGACACGGCAAAGATACCTCAAGCCAAGAGATGAGAATCGTTCCTATGAGGAGGCGTATAGAAATTCAGCAAAGGAGTTGGATTGGAAAACATTGCGTGGCAAGAAATATCGTGTAATACTTGGCAAGGAATCGAAGGTAATGACTGGCGAAGAAATCGTTGAAAGTATAAATGAAATTATTACTAAACAGAATGAGGTTACTAAGAGATGGTTAAAAGGTGATGAGGGGAGAATTCAAGAGTATCTTTCGCTAGATAATAACACTATGGCGGGCTTACATAAGTTGAGAAATAAGTTTATTAAAGACATGGAGGCGGCTGCCAGGGACGGGACTAAGATTGATCTTGGTCTCGGGGTAGATGGTATACAGAAGATTAGTAAGAGGGTTTTAATGAGCCTTACTAATGATCTTGGTAAGAGTGAAAAAATAAGAACCAACTTTACTCTTGATCCTACACAGTTCTTACCTACGAAGCAATATTATCCACATATATTTGGCAACAGGAAAATTGCCATGAAAGAACGTAACAAGTATATACAAAAAATAATGAATGACCCTACCTTAACTAAAGAGGAGCGTGGACAACAAGTTAGGGAAACAGTGATTCATTTCCATCAGATGACTGGTGATTGGATACCTGTAGATCAAATGGGGGAGGCATATGATGCAGTAGAGAAGGCTTATTCTGAGATCGCAGCCGGTAAGAAAAAGAAGGATTCTACCTTAACTTTTTTCCAGGCAAACAAGAGAGCACGAAGTCAGTTTCATAGGAAAGCACATTTCCCTGGTTGGAAGGCAAATGTAGAGGCTTATGAAAGTTACATGAAAAATATTATTGATACTTATTATAGATCGATCTCACAAATAGGTGCCCGGTCAGCTATTATGGAGTTTCGTAGTGGCCACCTCAAGAAACATGGGGATGTTGACTTAACAAATGCGTGGGGTAACTTCTACAATCTTTATGCTAGACAAGCTATGGGGTTCCCGAGCAAGATACCACAGCATGTTATTGATAATCCCAGTATGAAACTTAAGGGCACTCCCTATGCATGGGTTAGTGATAGTGCTGTCCTTGGTAAGTTAAATAGAATGAGAAAGTGGTTGGGAGTTAAAGAGGATGCGAAACTGCCAGAGGAGCTACAGGGTTTTGACTTTCAACAGATGGCACATTGGGGAAATCTTGAGGCTAAATATGAGCTGGCTTCGTTGCTTGCACATCCTAAGAGTGCAATAGCTAACTTTTATGGTGGTACTGTACATACTCTTATCTCTACTGGGTACAGTAATCTTAAGAATGCAAGGAACTTTGCGTATCTAAAAACAAATGTTAACCCAGAGTGGATGAGCATGGAAGATGTAGAGGAATTTGTGCGTAAACAAGGTGTTCATGAAGAATTTATGATTTATGAAGCCGGCCTCAGTCCTGAATTAAAGGGAGCAAAGTGGGATAAGTTTTTTAGGGCGGCAAGAAAAAAAATTAATAACGACCCAGAGATGGATGACAAAAGTTTATATTCTCTTGCGGAAGAACATGGACTCAGCAAAAGTATATTTGACAAAGCCGCGTGGTTTATGCGACGCCCAGAACGTACCCTACGTAGGGATGCTTTTATGGCACACTATTTACAGGCTCGTGAAAAGTTTGGTGTGGCAATTAGACAGTTCGATCATCCTTACTTGATTCAAATGGCAAAGAGGGGGGTAAAGGCAACACAGTTCTTATACTCTGCACCTCACCGCCCTATGTTTGCCGCTACTGCACTTGGTAAAGTATGGACCAGGTTTCAGTTATGGTCTTGGAATGCAGTAGCTTTTCGTAACCAGGTTATCAGGGATGCATCCAGATTTGGATGGCGAGAGGGAACCGCAGAATTTGAAAGATTCCAGCGGCTGGCAACTGCTGACCTCTTCATGTTATCTTTAGCCTCAGTGTTTATGTATTCCTTATTTGAAATGGCATTGCCAGCCCCTTGGAATTGGTTCCAAGACACAGCCGAGTTTATGTTCGGCGACGATAAAGAGCGGGAGCGAGCATTCTTTGGTGCCTATCCCCACCCTCTGCAACCTTTGCAGATGGTAACTCCCCCGGCACTAAGAATGCTACCCCCGCTATTTAAAGGTATTGTTACAGATGACTATGCTAAGCTAAGTAACTATTATATTTACACCATGTTTCCCTTCGGTCGCATGATCAAAGATGTTGTAGGCCCAGGTGGCGTACTTGAGAATCCTATGTATGGCGTGGAAAAAATTAGTGGTCTTCCTTATGTACAGTTTGCTAGGCAGTCCAAGAAAGAGAAGGAAAAGAAACAGCGTTATCCTAGGGGAATTCTATAATGGATAGAGATGTAGAGCGTGGTTTATTGGGTATTGCGGGAGCTTCTGGACTTTATGGCGCAGGGAAATATGGAAAAAGGGCTGTCGCCAGGGGTATAGATACTTTTGGATTCGGCAATGTACCTACTACATATAAACAAGACCCAAAAACTATGCAGTATCTCGATAATTTATTACAGGGAGCTAAAGGGAAAAGAAGAAAAATGATTCTCCAGGTGATAAAAACTCTACCTAGTTCAGGTGAACCTGTTGAATTAGCTGCTATTAAGCAGTCTGTTTTGGAGATGGAAAGAGAAATGTCCATTATAAAAAGCTCGGGGAGGAGAGTCCCTAAAAAATTAAGGCTAAAATATTTGAATACAATAGATATGATTCCCAAAAGACAGGATGCGGCTGCTATTCTTCAGAGAAGTTTGAATCAACCTATATCTCATCCACATAGTGGTAGATTTATTGAGGGAGGGTTTCCTCAAAGAGATAGGTATGTTAAGAAAGCTCTAATAAATAAGGGGTTAGATGTATCCAAGCCTTTGCCTGAATATAATTTATCTGGCTCAAAAGATTTCATTAAAAGTGCGAGGAGTGGTGCTCATTCAGGCGACCCTAGAATGAGAAAGATAACAAATCTTTTAAAAGCGAATAAAGTAAAAGAGGCAAGAACTTATATAGAGTCACAAAAGGGGATGTCTTTGTATAAAAATACTAATGGTAATTTAATGGTCAAGCGTGTTCCTAGCTATTATTCGAGAGGTGGTGGAACAGAGGCTTGGAAAGAATATAGAATAGGTGGGCATACTCAAATAACAGAATTTAAGAAAGGGAGAACAAAAACTGGAAAAGGTTGGGGGAAATTAAGGACAAAAGGATTTGACATAACAACTTATACAAGTGCTGGCGAGCAGTCTAAAAATATAATGGGTAAGGCAAGAATAGCATTGGCAGGGAGGCTTGGACAAAGAACTGGAATTCATACGCCTGTGGTTACTACTTTTACATATTCCCACAATAAACCAGGTGGGGGAGTTAAAGCTAAAGCTAAGCGTGGCGGATATAATAAAACAAGAAAGAATGTTCCGGCCTCCATAAGACCTTATAACGAAACAAGGTTAATGCAAGGAGCGATAAAAAAGAAGGGGGTACCTAAGGCATTGTTAAAGATAATTACTGCACTTACGACGAGAGGTCGTGTAAGACTCTAAAGGAGAAATGAAAACTCAATTAAAGTCTGTTTTCGAGCCACTGGGGCTCCCGAAAAGTTTCTTAAAAACCAGTTTCAATTTTGGGGTAAATTTTCCAAAATTCGCTTTAAAATGATTTATACTAGTATATGT
>Ga0208156_1000228_pt1 | contig 26675 bp, 45 predicted proteins | sample 1_EtaG_FD_184073 | JGI IMG/M metagenome (GOLD analysis project Ga0208156, IMG submission 184073) | Marine viral communities from the Subarctic Pacific Ocean - 1_ETSP_OMZ_AT15124 metaG (SPAdes) (version 2) | ecosystem: Environmental > Aquatic > Marine > Oceanic | place: Pacific Ocean | collected...
TGAGAGCATTCCATCTTATACCTGCTGTCCCTCCCACGAGAGAAGCCCTCTATGTATTTTGCCTTACAAGTAAAGCACTTACCACTCTGACGCTCTTTCTCGTGCCATATAAGCGCCCCGCATTTCGAACATGTCGGGCACTTATACTCTGTTAGTGGGCCAGATATCTTTGGGTTGGGAAGATGTATGATCTTTTCCTTGTTATCTTTTTCAACCCAGCGATGTTTATCATAATCCCACTTACGATTGTCATTAAATTTGTGACGGGTAATCTTCCATCCGGTATTGCTCATCCAGAAACCATCATTAGTCTCATTACCCAGGTGTCCGTTCAAGATGTTAACAACACCCTTACTATCCATGAAGGCATACTTAGAGCCACCAGAATACTCCTCTATCAGCTCGACCATCCCATCATTATCCAAGAAGTCGGGCGGTAGTATAGACAGGACATTATCCCTGAATGCCATCGTATCTGAGATACCCTTCTCGGTATTAGCATCCTGCGCTGAGATGGTACCATTATGACAAAAGGCAAGGTCATCGTGGATGACAAACGGATGACACGTATCCTTTGACACCCCACCATGAGTGGCTATCCTAAAATGCAAGACAAACCTAGACTTCTTTGTTCTATTAAAGTCTTTAGTATAATCTTGCTTGAAGGAATCAAGATCGAAGTAGCCCTTCTTAACGTAGAGCTTCTTCCCACGTGAAAACATATATCCCGCACCATTTGGGTTATTATTCCAGCATACATCTATGTGCTTGTGGCTGAACATTAGCCCAGGGGGGCAGCATACTATGATACACATTATCTTCCTACCCCCATCCAATCTCCAACCTTGCCAAGCAGGGAGTCGTATGCCTGCTTATACTCGTGACCATAATTAAACCTGACCACAAGTCCATCAAGGATATTGTAATTCTTATCCATGAAAACATGATAGTAATTGTAGTCCGGTGCCGACGTCCTCACTTTAAGGAAGAGGTTATATTTTGCGCTCTCCCCATCTTTGGTTAAGTACGACGGTAGAGTCAGGATTCTCGCTACTTTTGCCACAATGTTGCTGCCTCCCTTCCGTTAACTAGCCTATCCATCGAGGAGTGAAGGCCAATCTGGTGCCCACCCCACGTAGAGAGGGCGACACCAAGCCCCCAATTCTTCGCCATGTCGTAACCGATAGAGTATTCTCCGTCGATAATCTTGTTATAGGTTTCGATGGGGTTTACCCCATCGTCATCCCCGTAGTCAACGCCCTCATAATACTCTGAGAATAGCCCGTTGCTGTCGTACTCGCTCACCAACATCTCCTCTATCTGCTTATAGATATACTTCATGGCCTTATGGTCTCTATTCTCGATAGCGAATTCAACCATCTTTCCGTCCACCACATCGAGATACTTTTCGTGGCGACAGCCAGTTAATATTCGATGGAATAGCCTAGATGTATGGTACACGGCAGCCTGTGTCATCGGAGACCTTAGCAGCGCCGCATCGTGCGATGTAAACTCCTGCCCATATGGCTTCGGCCTAAAGAAACCAGCCCCGATGTACTTGCCTCGGTTATACACGCCATCTTGTGGGGTGAGTAAGGCGCACGGTATCACACTGATTATATCGTAGAGCTTGGCGTTTCTTATCAGGTTCTTCCTCCCCTTAAAAGCATCGCCCTCTCCGACAATATGCACATGGTTACCAAAGTATACCCCAAGATGATAGCGGTAGTTAGGTATACCATCTGACGGCCTACCCTTATTGTACGCGTCGTATACTGTGTTGCATCCAGAGTAGTGAGCTTCAGGACGAGACCTTGAAAGTATTTCCTCGGATGTCAGTCCCTCGGCTACAGCCTTGACCCTGAATCTTGTCTTGTTCTTGACATTATATTCGTCAACGAACTCGACTATCTTTCTAAGGCACCACCAGTCTCCGTCAAGCATCCAGGCTATACAGCTGTGATAGATTTCTCCAGTAGCGAATCTCTGGAACTCTATGGCTCGACCATCATGATCGACAGTGCATCGGCGGGCTAGTGTCTGATTTTGATTGGGCTCCACAGAGATAGCCTTATCCTTGCCTGGAAACATGTTGCAGGCTGGTTCAACGAGACCATCCTCGTTGAAGATACCAACCTCTGGGTCAACGTTAATTACTGTCACTATTTATTCCTCCTTTCTCATCATCTCAAATATTTCGAGATAAGATATTAACTCTTCAAGGCCCTGCTCTTCAAGCAAGACAGGCGAGCCGGGATACAAGATCGTCCTAGCTAGGGAGGGTACGTCCTCTACGAACCAGAACTGATCCTCTGTGCTAAGACCACTCCAAATCCTACGAAGTGCTGTATGAATCCTGACTGCCTTACGCTCCAGGCCAAGTATAACCTCTTGCCTGAGAAAGATCAGGTGTTTTCTAATGTCCTCCGCCACACCTAGAATATATCTGCGCTGTATTCCACACAGATCAAGATCGCCATCGGGTTCTTCCTCTGGTGTCTTGCCTATATGTAGGATAGCCTCACACTTTAAACATCTGTCAAGCTCTATATCCAACGAGTTTAGATACGCCTCACAGTTAGGGCACCTATCAAGCGCGTCCAAATATGACATCCTTATTCCTCCTTCCTTCTTGCCTCAGCTTCGCCATCACGCCAGGAATAGTACGCTTCAGATAGTTCTTTGGTTTAACCCTTGCGTATTCCTTGCCCCTAATCCACTTCAGGATGTGCTGGAAGAGTGTCTTGAATGGCTTGTCTGGACATATCATGATGTGATTACTCACCAGTAGCAAGTACAGGGCAAGCACGTCATCATCTGTAACGATCTTCCTTACCCCACCCGGGAGTGAAATGGGTACACGGCATACAAGATCAAGCATGTCTGCGTACCACTTTATGAGGCTGTTCGTGTTGCATGTCAAGGTGAGGCAGTTGAACGACCTCATGAATACAGGCAGGCGACACTTGTTCTTGTTGTAGAACCCATCATCAACACGGAACGCTGCTGCGTATACCTTTGGGTCTGACGCAACGATCTCATCGTTTAACCAACCGAGGTTATCATGGCAGGTTGCGCAACAACCAGGGTATGCTTTTCGAGTGGCAGTACATACCTCGGTAGGGCAAAGCTCTGCATAGTTGATAAACTTGGCCGCCTTCTTCGTTTCCCTGACGAGTAGGTTGAACTCAAGGCCATTACCTTCATCGGATGGGACATAAGTTACCCGATCAGCTATTCGCTTTTCGAACTCGTTTTTTCTTAGCCTTTTTTCGAGTCCTTTTCTCATGAACGGTGAACCCCCATCCCGGTAGCTTAGCCTCGAACGTTGATTTTCTAAAGTCCCCATACCCAGGAAAGTTGCAGTAGCACTCATCCACTCGCTCAAGTTCCTTGGTATACGTATAACAGTCGTTGTCTGTGTTCCAGTTGTTAAACTTACCGCGTCTTGTCCACCCGTTTCTCTCTAGGGCGTTCATGATAGCCCCCTGGTGGTCAGCTACGACGTAGTATATTCCATTCCTGCTCTCCGCCCTGGCAAGGGTTTCCTTGGCCTCGAACATCAAGTCCTGCAGTTGTTTTATCTCCGCAGATGATGTCCCGCTAGAGTAAGCTGCTGTTAGGTAAAAGAACAGCCCACCACAAAGTCCAGGTACTGCCTCCGCGTTTATTACACAGTACCCGACATTCTTTGATCCCTTCTTCGGTTTTGGTGGGTTATATCTATAATCATAGCCCACATGTGAATCTTTCTTGCCTATCGTAAACTTCAGGACTCCCGTGTGCTCCTTATCTATCGACGACGCAACGGAGTAATCATCACCAATCAGGCGAAGAATCCTTTCGCTATAATACTTTAAGAATCTTTCAACGTTGATGCTATAATACATTCATTCCTCCCCTCAGGCTAAGATCAAGACGACCATGGCAAACAAACACAGGAGTTCGATGACTCCCCCAAACAAGCCCGCGGCAAGCAGGGCCGTAAGCCCTAATAGTATCGCCCCGAAGATACGCAACTTACTTATGGGCTCGGTAGATTCTTGATCGCTTGACATCGAGAGCAATCTCCCTATCTATTGCGAAGGTTACTGGTGCACCACGGTTTAACCCGGTGATACCCAGCTTGCTCCCAGATGTGTGAGCAAAGTAAATGAACCCACCCGATGAGATAGTTGATACATCGCCTGACTTGTGGTAATCCATTATTGTACCAGCCAGCCTGCCATCGTCTATCAGGGCGAGCCGCCCTGTCTCGTCTAGCTTCCCGGAATCTTCGTACTCATACCCGCAGGTAAAGCAACAAACCACACCACAGTATCGACAGGGCCCGACTACACACTCGTCACCGATGTTCTCCCAAATGCGACGACGGAACTGTCCCTCTTTGCATACGGGACAGAGAAAGTGCTCCCTCAACCTCGCAATCTCCTTGCCGTACAGACATCAGCATGGGATATCCTGTCGTGCTTGATAACTGTGCGACCCCGTCTATCGTGTCCGTGATAGCGAAGCGTAACACCCCTGCGGTCAACACCTGTGACGCGAGCAGAACTGTAGTGTGCCCCACCTGTCTCGATTTCATAGTCTTGACCGAGGCGTAGTCCTCTCCACTGTTTAAGTCTTGACATCTGACTCCCCCTCCTCTCTCCACCCGAGTACCGTCTCAATAACGGTCTTCCTCTCAATGTAGCTGGGCGTTAGCTCCGCCCCTATGAATGCACACATGTCTTCAACCGCTATGGTAAACAGCTTGAAGTTTGAAAGTGTGTCCCCTTTCCAGAACTTCACGGTCATGTACTTGTTAAGGGTGTAGTCCTCATTGTAGTACACCCCACGTGCTGTCTCGACAATCATTATGCTTCACCCTCTCTCGTTTTCAAACCCCAAATTTTCCGAGAAAAATATTAGAGTTCATGAGTTGCCAATCACCAGTCGTTCATCTCCCATATCTCCTGACATTTTTCCTCGGTACCGATCGCGCCGAACCAAAGCTTGCTTAGCTCTATCCATGCGCCCGATTCAATGGAAGCCTGACGTTTATAACCATCTGGGTGAGTGAGGACAAGACACGCATCCGTCGGCCCCTCGTAGCCCAGTGATACCATCCACCGTCCGTACTGCTCGGGTTGGTTATTGTATAGGCCCATGCCTGTTCCTAATAAAAGCAGCCATTGATTCCTCCGATCCCCCGACATAATCACACAGATAAGCGAGGTCTATGTCTGATAGATAGATACCCTTCCAATCATCGAGCATCTTTGTACACCTAACTAGTGTGGGCTCTATCTCGTCGATATCTTCAGGGCTGTCAACTAGTGCTAATATATGATCTAATATGTCCCTTGTTGTGGCCCTATCCTCGCTCATTTTCCTCTTTCAGTTCCTTCTTCCTTACATTCCCACACCTAGCACACCGCGCCACAAGACAAGTACATTCTCCTTCTTTCTTGACATTGCTTGGATCATCCGGGTCCCAGACATGTATGTGTCCTTGTTCAAGGCATGTCTTGAGTTGTGCTGTTACTCTCATTGTTCTTCACTCCTTTCGGGTCACACTTGATACATGTACCCTCACCATGTCTTGGTGGTATACTTGCCCCGCAGTAGCGGCAGAAGTCAACAGTGTTGGAATAACAGCTCACACTTGACCCCGTCTACTTCATACCCGTGCAGCTTGTTGTCGCGCCCAAGACGAGTAGCAAGTAAGCAGGCTGGTTCATAGTCTGCGAATGCCTTGAGCATCTGGCTCTCCCCGGTGGGGTCAGAGCGCACCACGACGTATAGCTTCGTTATGCCGTAGGTCATTTGTCTATCTCCTCAAAGATGGCCTCTATAGCCCCACGGGACTCCCCCACACAGGTTTCTATCCTACCCATCTGCGAAATAATCCATTGGAGATTGTGGACTAGTTGCTTGATAAGGATTTCGTATCTCACGAACTTTCGACCACCACCAGACAGGCGTTTAAGAATCCGGGCACATTGCACGCACAGATAGACATCGGTGCCCATGACTCGATTCTTTGTTATCTCCCGACATACAACGCACGCCCCATCTATGCCGTCTACAACATCGGGATTGCACCACTCGCATTCACACGCCATGCTACATCATGCCCTTCAAGGCTTGTAACACGACAAGCGGGGTCTGCTCCTGCAAGAAGTTCTTGCTTGATTCTACCCACGTCAAGGGCTTGTCGATCACTAGAGTAAGCTTCTCATCCATGTTAAATCTCCTCCCCATTCCAGTATCGCAACAGTTCAAAGACTGCGACACACCCAGATACAGATATCACAGTGAATAGTATCACCACGAGTGTCTCCATATCGTTACTTACTTGTCTCGACTGCCTTGACTCGCTTGTTTAGGCGAATGTCCGATGGTCTCATAATTGTAAATCAAGCACATATTACCACTCTCCTTGTCTTTCAGGTTTGTAGGTTTAAAAGATTGCCTACATCTACATTTTCTTGATCTCTACCTCAAGCTTCTTGACCTGCTTCTTGAGCGCTTCGAGTTCAACCAGGGCCTTGTCTTTCTTGTCGTTCTTAGAAGCGATCTTTACCAAATCATCCTCGAAAAATTCGAAGGTAGACTTGCCATTATAATGGATTCTTATAGCCGTTCTGTTTTTATCCACTATGAAGACTGTGCGCCTCCCAACAACTTTATATTTGCCTATCCACCCATTGCGGCCAGAGGACATGAGTCCCAATTTAGTGAATGCCGAGTCTTGCTTTGCTACTATCGCCCCAATGGCCGCAGGCTTTACGTTCACCGTGTCCCCCACTTGTATTGGCTTGTCTTGCAAGTGCCCCACCTCTTCCTTGGCTGGTTCGAGCGAATTAAACGGGTAAACCCACGGTCCAGACTGTGGGAGACCGGCGAATGGTCTGCGCGCATTAAAACCCGTTATTTTTATATCCCTCCCAATATTATTCAACATAGCCTGTGTACAATTAAGCCCGAGAGCCTTGCAGTCCGAGGCCAGGCAACTTTTGACTATCACGATCATGCCCACCTTGAGCTTGGCTGGTTCAGGTTGCGGTTTCAAGTCTTTGAAACCTCCAGCACGTATACAGTTCTTGCAGGGGGATTTCCCCTTATAGTGTTGATGCTGGCGATAGTCAACGTACCATCCACATCGAGCCCATCCATCCGTGTCACATTCATGATATACCTTACTGTACGTGTTGTATCCATACTTCATGTCTTGTCCTCCTTTCTCCGTATATTTACGTCAAGACTATCGAGCATATGTTTTATATGCTCGCGTCAAGACTATTGTTTCTTGTGAGCTTCTCGCAGGATTAAAATGAGCTTGTCCATCTCGTCGAGCGCGTCGGCTATCTCCTCCTTAGCGTCGTTGATCGGGTTCATTCTTACACCTCCCTTCGTTCCCGTGGGAACGTTACTTCTTTACATGCTTCTTCAGATATTCCTCAGCAGTCTTGTTTGTCGCCCCCAGAAGGGTTAGCATATATGAGGAGTTCTCAGTATCGAAGATGATGTTGGTGTTTCCCTCCTCGTCCTCGCACTCCATACTAACAAATGTCACCAAGGATGTATGTATCATCCTATTACCAAACTTCAGCCCCTCCCCGAAAATCGAGAAGCAGCTACCCACGGTCGGCATAGTCTCGAATATACCCTGCATACTGTCTGTCCGTAGGTTGTCATGGTTTGACTTGATCTTGTCTAGTCTTGCCAGTCTCATCTCATCACCTCAATGAACTATACCCCCTGTGATTATAAAAGATCGTCTCGTTTGTCTCCGTATCGAGAATAAGGGACATCTCCTCCACTGACCCCTCATAGACTTTGATAATCCCGCGACTGAATTTGTCCTTGTTCTCCTCGCTCCCAAAGAACTCTGTGTTACCAAGAAACTCACCGGCCTGCTTGTCGGTTAGCTCTGCACCACTGTCCATTTCAAGATTGTTTAGCATGTTTCACCTCCTCTTCGATTACTGACATTGACTGCCACGTCACATTGCCCAAAAAGACGAACATTGCACGCCCCCTCGAAGCCAGGAAAAGACACCTTTTTTTATCTGTTGCTTTTGGGCCAGCAGTTAGCGGCACAACGAAGTAACATGGACTTTCACAACATTCCTGGCACATATAGAGCCTCATTAGTCTACCCTCCATGGAATAAGAAGTTCAAGCTTTCTTGCGAAGCTACGCATCTCCCCTGGGTTGGTCTCGTCATTGATATATTCCCTTAGAATCCATAGAAGCTGGTCTATTTCATCATCTTTTAACGAGATGTTTATGTTATCAAATGCTGGTCTCTTGGCTTGCATGAATCATCGACCCCCGTCAAGTATACTTTTCAGCAACAATATGGAAGGTATTCGGATCAACGCGAAACCTTGCTACCCGCTTCGGACCGCTACGAATTATCTTGTACCCATTGCGATCACAGAATGCCTGGGCCTCTCGCACCCCTTCCTCCCTGTGTCCAGTTATCACTATTCTCCTTATTCTCTTCCAATACATGTTCAAGTCAATCACCCCCTGGATTTGTCCCAGATTAGTCGTCTACCTCTATCCCCTCGTCCTTGAACCACCCCTTTAGATCAAGCTTGTCCTTGTCGTTAAGCTCGCTCCACTGGCGTCGGACGTCAGCAACGTTTTCACCTGCACAAAGGTATTTGCGTACTGCAATGATGAGTTTCATCGTTTTCACCTCCTTGCTGTTTGTCACTAAAACTCCCTGCAGGGAGCTTGTCGCTCGTCGTGCTCGTCTAGCTGAGCAATTCTCCCTGCAGGGAGAAAAAATGACAAGCCGAGGGAGGGAATACTCACCTCCCTGGCTTTTTTGCCACTATTCACCGGCGGTCAAAATCTCTTTGACTATCTCATCGGCTTTCTGGCCAGGCTGTTTTATTTTATTCACTTTGAACTGGGTTAACTTACCGGTCAACATACCGGCAATTTCTGCAAGCCTATTTCCGACTTGCACGGTTTCGCAGTCATCAAAGTTACCCTTTTCAAGCCTTGCCCGAACACGTGAAAGGCTTGTGAGGATATAATTGAAATCCTCATTTACCTCGATCGGTGTCCCGCCGGCAAGCTCCACTGCCTTAGCGTTTGCTCTTTGTTCAATCTGGTTTTTTGGTGCTACCAGTTCGGCAAATTCACCGGGTTCCATGTCCTCAAAGCCTTCGGGCGGGGACATTTCTCCGCTCTTGAGAATTGACACTCCATAGCGCAAGGCGCCGCGTACCGCTGATGTTGCAGAGTGCCAAGCCTGCGGGAGAGCCGCGATAGCTTTCTCTGCGTCCGTGGCAGGCTTTAATGTTTCTGCCAGTGTTCCAGCGGTTGCGTTACCCTCGAAAGCCAGAGCTATTACCATAGCGTACAAGTTTCCCTTACGGGTTTCTGTGTCCCTTGCATAGCGGATAGCTTTAATGGCCTTGAGGTCGAAGGCTGTGAGTGTTACGCCTGCGTTACCCTGAAAGGCCACGCCGTTATCCGTGGTATCAACCTTGCTACTATCTTCGATACCAGTAGTCTTTTTCGTTACGTTTACTACCGTCATGATTTTACTCATTTCTATTGGATTTTCTCCCTGCGGGGAGTTTTTCGGGAGAATTAAGAATCGACCCCAGGCCGCTCGTTTTTGAGCGGCCGCAAGCTTTGAAATAGCAGAAAGGCTCCGCAGCACGGAGTTCTGATCTCGCAACTTCCTCGTGTGGCTCACAAGTTTTCACCTCCTCTGCTTTAGCCGGGGAGTTAAAATCTTGGGTGAACGCGGGGAATTGCGTGACAGCCACTCTTGGCGGGTCTACACAAGTCTCCTGACTCTTAATCTAAATCTCATGGACATCCGACCAAGGGGCGGGGTCTGTATCTCTATCTAACCACTGTACGAGTATCTGTCCGAGTTGTTTCTTGACTTATCTCATGAATCATATCTTCAATATAGTAGTTATGTAGTTAAGGCGATAGGGGTAGCATGGCATTCTAGCATTGGCTGTGAAGGCTGACCGAGGAGGGCAGACGAGCGGCTTAGCCAAGGCGTTAAAGAATGTTAGGCGTAGGGGAATTTCTTCCCCCACAAGACATGCAGTATGTCAAGACATAGACATTGACACCGTACTAGAATGAAGGGGAGGAAAAGAAATGACCGAACAAGAGACAAGGGACTTAATGCGAGTTTACATCTTGTCTAGAGAATCATATGCCGAGGCGAGCAGGGAGCTTGGTGTGTCTGCCGACACGGTGCGTTATCATGTCCGACGCAACCTACCTTTACTCCAAGACATGCGTCAAGACTTAGAAATGCTCTCAAGCACAAGCATAGACAGTTTGATAAAGGATACAAAGTCAATGTTAAGCAAGGTAGTAAGGGGTAAGGCTAAGGGTAATCCTCAGGCCCTCGCTTCATCGCTTAGGATACTGCAAGAACTGAAGGGAACGTTGGGTGTTGTAGAGGCTATTCAGTTACCGGTTGACTTCCCCACGAAGGAGATTCTGTTATCGTTGGCCAAGGGCAAGACATGGGAAGATGCCACAGGCTCAGAAATGCCAGAGGCACTGCGCTATGCACTAAGGCAAGCAATGATACAAGTGGGCGAGAAGAACCAACCCGCCGAGCATAAGTAGTAGTACAAGCCCCCGCCGGGCTAGCGATGGCAGGAGGCGAAGGGGACTGCCGAGTGGCTACGGGGTAGTAGGTTGTTAATCAATCTCTTCTTGCCTTGCCTTGCTACTTGTATCTCACACATGTAGTAAGCCTAGCAAGCCAGGGATGGCGCGAGCGAGTGGGTCAGGGATGACCCGAAGGTAGGGAGCACGTGAGGCGAGGCGAGCCCCGGGAGGGGGGTCGCCCGCCTGAAGACTAATTAGGTCGGGGTAGAGTCTCATTGGGCGCAGTGCGGATTCGAAAATTAGAAAACCAGAGAGAGGGGCGTTGGGTCTTGATGGAGCCTATTGCGGCACTCATTACGGTCCTTTCTTTTATGGGCGCGTACATGGTGGCTTTCTTTTTTTACTGCAGATTTTTAAAACCAGAGCGAGGGGAGGTGCGGTCGATGTTGTTACCTACAAAGCCTACTGTAGATTATGTCTATAATAGGGAGGTCAAGTGTTGTGTCTGTAAGTCGTTTGTAACAGAGAACTACTACTGGCCTGGAGCTGACGCTGGAGAGAGTATAGGGCCTGGAAATGATATGTGGTGTGAGAACTGTTACAACTCGTGGCTGAAACGATATGAAAATGGAGGACTCAATAATGGCTAATCTCGTAGTCCCTAAAGGAACTGAAACTACTGTACAGAAGGAAATTAATGAAGCTGGTAAGATACTTCTCGAACTCGACATTGCAAGACGTGACGCAGAGATATTGCTTGTAAAAGCAAATACTGATTGTGCTGTACTTGAGAGGGAATTCAAGCGTGTCAAGTTGTTTAAGCTCATGGCCGGGACGGCCAAGGACTTTGCTAAGGTTAACCCGGAGATCGTTACGAAGGCTTTACGAGACAGGATTGCTAATGCCCTTGCTGTCAGTTTAATTGGCTTGACAAGGACTGTTTCCCCTAGTCTTGGAGGGAAAGCAACCTCAAATGATAAAGAAAGTGACTAGCCCCGCTCGGCCTACTTATCATGGGCGCCCCACGCCACGGCCTCGCCAGGAGTGTGATATCTGTGGCAAGAGTATTATATTCTACAAGACAAGCCTTGTCTGCTACGCTGGGGAGTTCGTTAAAGTTATCGTGTGTGACAAGTGCGAGAGGGAGGGGAAGAAACCACATGCCCCTATTTGATTTTAAATGTGACACGTGTTTAAATAAGTTTGAACATCTCTTCTTGACAAGCGACATACTTGATGTGCTAGAATGCCCCAACTGCCAAGGCTTGTCAAGGCGACAGCTAGCAGCCCCGGGGTACAAGTTTATCAAGCGTGGTAATTTACATGACAAGCAGAGAGTAATAGAAACAAGTTATGGTAGAAAAGATGCCTTGCACAGGAAGGAGCCTGAGTACTTTGGACCAAGCAACCCGAAATACTACAACCCCGATGCCTATATTGACTAATAAAACATGGAGCGGCGTATACCTGATTAGAGTCCCGTATAACGATGGTGGCGTGGACGGTATAGAGGGCATATTCGCCTCGAAAGAGCTTGCGGAGAAATACATAGAAATAGAAACTGGCAGAGATTTATACATTGATCCGTGGAGCGTAGAAACAGACATTTACATCGACTAAAACGTTTCACGCGTACGCACGGGCGCGGGCAAGCTAGTAAAAGCCTTGTACGAGTAACACATATAAAACCAAGTACTTGTACAAGTAACTACTTAACTACTTAAAGACTTAACTACACTGATGGACTAAAAGACATAGTTTAGTATTAAAGAAAAAGCTTAACAGGCAAAAAGAAAGCAGTTGCTGCGGCGCGATGCGCGGCGAGAAAGGGGATGCGAACGTGGCGACGGTTAAATTTGTAGAGAATTATAGGAAACTCTGTAACTCGGGGAGGCGTGAGACGAGGCGACTCAACCGGGCTAGGTTGATAGATAAGAACGATAACGGGTATGTAGACTTGCTGACGTTTGGGGACCTGCATCTGGGGCATCCTGGGTGTGACTTTAAGTTTGCTGAGGAGCTTCTGGCTAAGGCATACGATGATGGGAGTTACCTATTGAGTATGGGGGACTTAGGGGAGTTCAGTACACGGACATCCCCTGGGGGTAGTTTGTTCTCTCAGTTATCCCCAGAGAAGCAGATAGATGAGATATGTGGGTTGCTTACACCATTCGTTAATGATGGGAGGCTCATAGGTGGGCATGACGGAAATCATGAGAACCGGACATTTAAAGCTGCGGGAATTAGAGTTGCTAAGATCATATGTGACAAACTTGGGATACCATATCTTGGGGCAGGAGGTCACCACCTTATCTATGCTGGGGGACAGAGTTACTCAGTTTACGCTTTACATGGTTCCTCGGGTGCGAACAAACGGGAGGACAAAGTTAAGCGGGCTAAGGCAGCACTCTCTAAGTTTAAATGCGAGCTCGGACTCCACGCTCATGTTCACGACATAGCCGATGGGTTTGATATCTACGAGGAAGTAAACAAAACCAAGAAGACTGTAGAGATTAAGAAGAAACTAATATTGGTAACTGGGCATTACCTGAAGTGGCACGGTACGTACGCGCAGGAAAAGAACTACGACTTTGTGCCATACGGTAGCCCAAAGGCCAGATTCTATACTGATACACACAAGATTAAATTATTGAAGGAGTGGTGGTAATGGCGAAGTTTTACTCTACTGATTCTGTGATTGAAGCCACTAGGGTAACTAAGAAGGAGACCATCTCTGATGGTGGTCTCTTCATGGAGGGAGAGCCTGGATGGTGGAGGATTATAGACGGTGATGCGGAGTTCTTCTTCCCGCATGATGAGTTCATTAGCCTGTTCAAACCCCTCGATAAAGAGGGGAAGGCCCTTGTTCTCATGAAGTTTGGAGAAAAATGATGTATGCGTTTAAGCATAGGAAGACCGGTGATTTAATACTAGCCATCAGGCTGGAGAAAGAATACAACCTAGCGACAAAGAAGCTTGAGAAGGGTGACTGGATAGTAATCGCTGGCCACGATAAGTCGGCTGGAGTGTCCGATAAGATATTTCATAAGGTATTTCAGCCATTCGGTGAGGAATCTACTACGGAGTTTGGGAAGTGGGAAGAATGGGATACGGACTAAGTGAGTTTTTTATGGAGAGCGGGATACGCTCTACGGATGGGAAGTCAAAACCCACACCGGAATCCCTTCTTAGGTCTGTAGCCCTAAGGGAATTAATTAAATCTTGGAATGAATCTAGGTTTCTATGGTATACACCACAGTATAAGCAGCATATATTTCACACAAACCCGTCAATGATAAGGGTATTCAGTGGTGGTAATCAAACCGGAAAGACAATTGCTGGATGTATGGAGTTTATTTGGCACGTAACTGGTATCTACCCACCCTGGTATCCAGATGAAAATAAGATGCAGCAGCCAATTAGGGCAAGAATAGTAGTTTCTGACTTCACAAAGACAGGCGGGCAGGTGGTATTAGCTAAACTTGCAGAGTGGTTCCCGTCTTGGACCGACGACAGGGTGCTATTCAAGCGCAAGGCACACCAAACCATCTATACTGAGTTCACCTACCTCCCCAATGGGAGCACATTTGATATAATGTCCCACAATGCCAACACGAAGACCTACGAGGGCTGGACTGGCAACCTAGTATGGGCGGATGAACCGCTGCCTAGGGACAAATTCGTGCCCCTTATGCGTGGTTTGGGGATCAATGAGGGCAGGTTCATCATGACACAGACACCAGTGGCCCTCTCGGAGTCTGTCTGGATTCAGAATGAGCTATATGAGAAGTCCAACCTGGGGAGAGAGCCAGATGGGAAGGTATTCTACGTGGTTGTGGACATAACGGAGAACAAATACCTTACACCTGAGTTTATAGAGGACTTTACCTCTAGGATGACCAAGGAAGAGCAGGAGGCTAGGCTGCATGGCCGGGCTATCCACCTTGCGTCCCTAGTCTACCCAGAATTAGCTTATAACAAGGGCAATTATATTATTAATTCCTTCGATGTGCCGCCTGAGTGGACTAGATATATGGCACTTGACCCACATCCAAGGGCTCCTGTGGCGGCTGTGTATGTTGCGGTGGCTCCCGACGGGACAAGGTACTTATATGATGAGATTTACTTGCAGGGGGTAACAGCCAGGGAGTATGCCGAGCAGATAAAGGCAAGGGAGAACTCTGCGTTACATGGATTCACTGCACCAGACATACGAATCATAGATGGTGCTGGGTGCGTAGAGGACCAGAAGACTGGGGCTAGCTGGCAAAGCCTATTTCAAGACGAGGGCCTGTACTTCAAGCCATGTGTAAGGTTCCCTGGGTGTGTCAAGTCAAGAATAGCCCTATGTAAGGGACAGCTAGAGGTGACCGAGAGGGCAACGTTCAAGGTATCTGGCATCCAGCCCACCTTACTTACCCGCCCGAATGTATTTGTCTTTTCAAGCCTCGAACACTTCTTGTATTCCTGCAAGAACCACGTGTATATGGATTATCATGGCAGGAAGAGGGATCAGATGGCCCCGTCATTTAGAGAGGCCGAGATATGGTCCCACCTCCTTGATTGTTGGGGAATGATAGAGCTTGAGCGCCCCTACTTCAAGAAAAGGGCTGGGAAACTTGGTAATTTCTTTAGTAGAATAGCTAGGAGGAGAAGTAGATGAGTGGTGTACTTAGGGGACACTGGCCGTGGAAGACGTTCACGATATATAACAAGGGAAGGGCCTATATCATAGAGGCATCGGTTATGACCTATAAGGGGAAGCGGGTAGATTACACCGGGAAAGGTGAGCGTGGCATACTTTATGTGGTCTATAGGCGCGGTGGAAACGATAACATGACGTATGAATCTAATGTGGTGGCGGCAAATTCCTTCAATAGAAGTATTCTTGGCAGGTGGAGAAATACGATAAGGGACTGGGAAAACAATCAAAAATTGGAATTTCTTGAAAAAAGTTTGGATTTTCGTGCCAGAAAGAGGTAAAACATAGACATCCCAACAGTACTAGATTGGAGAGACATAATGAATGAGTTCTTTTCCCACCCCCTTACCCTCATAGTTTTGAGTAACTCCCTTAGCTTGGGGTTCTTGCTCGGGGCTTTTTGGTTGGGCACGTGGTCGAATAGGAAACACCTCGAAGGAATCATCTATCAGGACAGGAATAAGAAAAGGGACACCATAACCTCGGAAGACAGACAAGACCAGACAAATAAAATACTAAAAGCACGCAAACGAGCGGAGAGTATATACAATGCCAAGTAAGAGTTTACCGTTCCCCGGAGATAAAGACCAGAAGATAATTCAGCGTATCGAGAAGTGGTACTCTGAGGCGCTCCAGGGAAAAAACTCTGCTAACTCCGAATACCAGAACTACCTTGATATATATCTAAATCAACAGATGCGTGCGTATGGCGAGGATTGGACCTCAGATGTAAGGGCTAATTTCTGTTTCAGGACCATACAGACAATTATAGCCGAGATAACCGAGGGCAGGCCCACGGTCGATATAACACCAACCGACGACCAGGGGCGTGTCTTTTTTGCTGCCGTTAACTCTGAATTATTTAGACAGACGTGGAAGAACGAACTCTGCCAAAAGAAGATGCAGGATTGCGTAGAGGACTCATGCCTAAATGGTGTTGGGTGGTGGAAGGTGTCCTGGGACCCGGATAAGAGAAACGGCCTTGGGGCGGAAGTTGTAACGGTTATTGACCCAAGGATGGTTTTGGTGGACGACAAGGCCGAGGCCATAGATGACTCAGAGTATATCATACACCTCAAGTGGATGACACCGAAAGAAATAGAGAGCAAGTATGATATAACGGATGACGAGTTCGGCGGTAAGCCACAAGAAAACTTTAATGCTATCGGGGTAGAGTGGCCGGTTCGCCCAGACGAATCAGGCAGATGGCTAGTAGCAGAGTGCTGGTATGATGATGACGAGGAAGAGACGAATAGCAAGCCAGCTATCAACCAGGAGACTGGTGATATAATTTTTGATGACTTCGGAGAGCAGGTCTTTGAAGAGGAAACCACCCCGAAGTATCCATTCGGCAGGATAACAACTATCACGTCGAAGAGAATCCTCGAAGATAAACCTAACAGCTATGAACTCAGGGGGGTAAAGTGGCCCTTTGTTGATTGGGTAACAATCCCCCTTGCAAGACAAGTTGTAGGCATGGCTATAGTGGGACAATTGAAATCACTGCAAGAGACTTTTAATGACTTGCTTGGAATACAGGTTGATAACGCAAAACTAACAGCCTACCCAAAACTAGTAATCACAGACAACTGTGGCATAGAGCCAGAGGTAATAACTAACACCCCAGGCGAAATCTATCCAATCAGGCCGGGAGGGGAAATAAATTGGGTCTATGCCCCTGGTATGCCGCAGTATGTTAGTGGACTTACGCAACTGTTTATGTTTCTCAATGATAATATCTCGGGGTTACAGGAAGTAACCCAGGGTAGGGCGCCGTCTGGTGTGCGGGCTGCCTCAGCAATACGAGAGTTATACACGCAGGCACTGCGAGGACTGAGATTGCAGGCCAGGAATATTGAGGGGTCCATCGAGAGATTCGCAAAGATTATGATTGGCATCTATGGGTCGAGGTACTCTGATGCTAGAATAATCAGAATTGTTGGGCCGCAGGCGCAGCAGATGAAACAGATGTACGAGCAGTATATATCCCAGATTTCGGAAACCGGAGGCCCACAGGTACGTAGTGTTGGAGAGGGAATATCTGATGGTGGCCTGACTAATTCTATCTTTTTCGAGGTAACTGGAGACGGATTTGGGGTACTGTATGATGTGGAACTTGTACCTGATAGTTCACTTCCGTACACGAGAGCACAGAAGCATTCTCTCGGCCTAACCCTATATCAACTTGGATTACTACCGCCGGAGCTTACACTTGAGATGGTGGATATGCCAGAGATGATAAAGAGGCAGGCAATAGATTTTATAGCGCAACAAAGGCAGCTTATGGCTGCACAAGGACAGGGGGCCCGCCCAGGTCAAGGGGGTTCTGCTCCGAACCCACAGAGTCAGACGCAAGGCGCAACATCTCAGTTGGGACTGGGAGGTTAGTCTTAAAAGACCAATCGTGATGGAGTCTAGCTTCGGCAGACCAAACCTAAAACGAAGTCGATAGAGAGACGGAGGAAACAACATGAGCGAAGATGTTAGAGATCAGGACTATATTGATGTGGAGGTACCAGTTGCAGAGGATGTGGTGGAAGAGGTAACCGATGCTCCTGAGGATACTCCTGATGAGGTAACTAGTGATGACGCTACCCCTAATGATCCTAAGAGATGGGATATTAGGGCAGATGGTGAAACTCACAACCCGACGGAAGAGGAGTTAATCGCTGGCTATCAGAAGGGCAAGAACTACGAGAGAAAGTTACATGCTCTCGGCACTTGGCAACAGATAGCACAGCTTTACTCTAATGACCCGAGGTTTAAGGACAGTTTTGATGGCATGGTCAACGACTATGGGGATAACGATAAAGAATATATGGGTGATTTTGAACAGAAGCTTGATAGACGACTCAAGAGTCTCGAACAGAAGGATAAGACAGATCGGGACTCTAGGGCTGAAGCTAAGATTAAAAAAGATTACTCAGAAATGTTTTCCGATAGTGACCTTAGTAGCATGTTATCGAATGCCAAGGCTCAGGCTATGGGCAAGCCTGTTGATGAAGTTTTCCGTAGTATGTATTTTAACCAGATTGTAAATGCTGCCAAGAGTCATGGGAAAAAAGAACTCTCCCAGAAGATTGCTACGCGCAGAAGCGACAAGGTTATCACTGGCGGGTCAAAGAAGCAAAAGACCGAGCGGGTGAAGATTACAAAAGACCAGGCCGCCGCTGCATCCATGATGGGGATGACAAATTCTGATTATGTGTTGTGGCTCAGACAGGGAGATTCAGATATAAGGGAGGTATTGGATGGAGGGGGAGACCTCTTCTAACCAGTAATGGACAAAGGAAGAAGTTTAGATCATTTCATTGAGCAATTCCCCACACCAACAGCAACACCCCTATATCACGATCACAGTAAGCATGAGCCCACAAAGCTCAGATGTATACAGTGTGGATTTCCATGCGAAATTGGCTTATATGCATGCCCATTTTGTGAATCAAATAATTGGCATGGGAAAAGTATAGGGAGGTATTAAGGGAATGGCTTTTAGACCCTTGAAGTTCCCGGGATTTTCAGCCGCCTTTCATCCCGAGATGAAGCCGCTTACCGCGGCCACAGTTCTCGAATATGGTGAGCTTGTAAAATTCACGGCAACCGGAGTCGTTGTGACTGCCGGTGCGGCCTCTATCACTGGTGTTGATATCCTTGGTGTAGCTGCGATGGCATCTACCGCCACAGATACTTTCACTGAGATTGAGGTCTACATCAACCCCATGATTATCTATGAGGTTGGTATCTCTGAAATTGTTAATGCGACTACTCTTACCGCTACCGGCGGCAGTGGCACGACTATTGAGGACACTTCGTTCCTTCCTGGCGAAGACGACTTGATGATCGGCTCTGTCCTTGAGGTTGTCACTTGCGCCTCTGGGGATTCATCTGCTGGTGATCTTCTCACCGTAACTGACTTCAATAACACTGGTGGGGTTTTCACTTTCGCTAGCGTGGGTAGTACTGGCTTTGCTAATGCCGACACCTACAAACTTGTCTCTGTTGGGAATAATCTTCTCGGTGCATATTCGCTTGAGAGCGACGGCGACGGAGTGTATATCGTCCTCAACAAGACCGGTGCTGGTGACTTCTGTAAGGTAGTTGGTATTTCTGATGACAAGAAGAAGCTCGAAGTAATGTTGACTTCTTCGCTGTATGGTTCTAGCTCAACCGTGAGCACATAAGGGGGGAATATAAATGGCACTGACAAGAGGAAATTTTGCTAGTCTTATTGAGCCGGGTCTTCGTAAATATTTCTCCGAAGAGTTCGACGGATTCCCCTCAATGCTGAAAAGTTTTTACTCGTTTCTGCCCCATAGGGGCCTTCCATACCAGAAGTTTGCTGGTATTATCGACCTGCCAGTAGCTAGTGAATTTACTGGGACTGTCGAGTACATGGATACTTACGAGAATAGTGCAACGCAGCTGGAATACAAGGAGTACGCTCCGGGTATTCAGATTCAGTGGAAGCTGATTCAGGATGCTATGCACTTCTCGATTGAAAATAAAGCCAGGGGGCTTGCTAAGTCTATCGCCGAGAGGCGGGAGAGGGATGGCGCGAGGCGCTTGAATTATGCTAACGCCACCACGGATGATGAGGGGACAAGCACTTCTATCTACGATGGCGGAGCACTGTGCGCCAACGCTCACTCTTCGATTGTCCCGAATAGCACCCTGAGTCAGGACAACCTATATACGTTGGAGGTTTCTCATGACAACGTAATCACCAATAGGGAGCTTATGAGAAAGTATAAGTCTGATAATGGTATTCTCGCTGGCATTATGCCCGACCTTTTGCTTGGTCACCCGGATAAAGCCGATGACTTCTTCGAGATCACCAGATCACAGCTTCGGTCCGATAACGCCGATAACGCGTCCAACTATAACAAGGGCTTCCGCTATGATGTATGGGACCACCTTGACTTGGATACGGACAATTGGTTCTTGATTGACTCTAAACGCATGAAGCGTGCGATGGTTTGGATTGACAGAGTCGCTCCGAAGTTCTTCAAAATGCGTGACTTTGATACGTTCGTCGCTAAGTACTCTGCCTACACTCGGTATACTTACGGTGTAGTTGGGGACTGGCGCTGGATTTCAATGTCGGTACCTGCGTAGATTAAACGGGTCTGAGTCCAGCTAGTCTGGGTATTAGGACCCAACCGGGAGTCGGGTCGGTCGCCCGGCCCTTCTCCCAAATTTTGAAAGGAGATAGAAATGTCAGATAGATATACACATCTTGGGTCGCTGAGGCTCCAGCCTAAATCGCTTGATGCTAATGCACTTTTGGTTGATGACACCTCTGGCTCGGCTATGCTTACTGTCTCCACTGCGGGTGCCGTAACCCTCGGGTCAACTCTCGCCGTAACTGGTACGTCAACCTTTACTGGTGCGTCCACGTTTACTGGTGATGTTACCGTTACCGGGACCGTACTGGGAGATTTAAAAGTCTATAATCTTACCAACACTGACGATGTTAGAACCGTCACAGCCGCTGAATCTGGGGGTATCTTCATCCTTGACACGAGCGGTGGCAAGGTAGATATTACCCTCCCGGCTGTCGCAGCTGGATTACATTATACCTTTATAATCAAGAATGCCACGACCGAATCGGATATAACCGCCACAGCCGCAATTCTCAAGGGTGGTATTTTCCAACAGGCCGATACGAATGAGGATAACTATATTTCTCTTGCTGGTACTACGATTACGATGGCAGCCGCTGCTGGCGTTGGCGACTGGGTTGAGCTTATTGGTGGAGCAACAAACTTCTATGTGAAGGGCCAGAGTTCTGTTCAGTCTAAGTGGAGTGTTGCTTAGAATTAACGTCCATTAGGACACCTTGCCAAGAAGGTTTTGCCCTGGTACTTGGCCTCTGCCGGGGTCCATATGGGAGGTAAACATGGCGAACTTTAAAACTGTAACTGCTACTGGGGCCACCTATACTAACCACGTCTGGATTACTGGACTAACCGTTAAGGCTGGAGCCAATGCTATTACTGCTAAGTTCTATGACCACGCTACCGCGGCCACTGGTGATCCGTATGAGGTTGAGGTCGCGCCAGGAGAGACGTTTCAAAAGTCCTGGAGTAAACCAGGCTTAAGGTTCCATAAGGGCTGCTGGGTTGTAATCACTGGCTCCGATGGCAGAGTAACCGTAGAAACATGGTAGGGGGAGCGTAAATGACTTTTGCCCTAGACACCATTGATAATATGGTCGAGTATATTAAGACTCAGGCCAATGACCCTTCTGGGGTCTTTTTTGATGATACCGAAATAAAGCAGTGGTGGTTCGAAGGCGTTATGGAGTATGCTCAGGAGCTGGATTATTTCATAGAGACTAATAGCTCCACGGTTGCCACTGTTGCGTCTACTGGGGAATACACTCTTCCAACCGATCTTGTTGGCATCGTATCTGTGTACGTTACTGTGAATAGTAATGACCAGATCGTGGACCCGACATCTAGGAAGAGACTAGACCTTGAACTACCAGCGTGGAAGGAGTCGAGCGGGGAGCCCACTGAATATTATTTCGAAGAGAACACGATTGGCTTCTCACCAATCCCAGACGCAGTATATACAATTACTATAGTATATGTAAAATCCCCAGCACAACATGCTTCTGACCCCCTTGTGCCAGTATGGCATAGGAAGGTTCTTACTCACTACGTTCTCTCACAAGCTTACTACAAGCAGCATGACGAGCGTAGATCAGACACTGAACTAAATAAGTTCTATCTCTTGCTTGCAAGAGCAAAACACAATGTCAAGAAGAAACGTGACCGCTTGCCGGTCATAACGAACTCAAGATTCACAGCGCGAATCACACCAAGGAGGTAATGTAATGAATTTTAAAGGAAAAGTATTGGCTTGCTTGCTTGTACTCGGTCTGTTGCTTCCTTGTGCGAGTCAAGCAGGGAACTCTGGGATTGGTACCGAGGGTGGAACCCTTGGGAATGGCATACTAGTCCAGGGCGACGATGGCACGGATAGAAAGAACATCAATGTTGACCCCACCACTGGCAACCTTCAGGTAGACGTTGTATCTGGGGCAGGCGGAACGCAGTACGCCGAAGATAATGCCCATGTTAGCGGTAACAGTGGTACGCTCGCCCTTACTGTTCGGGCGGATGCGGCGGCCTCTCTTGCTGGTACAGATGGCGACTACTCCGGTTTGATTGTTGATGCCAATGGTAAGTTGTGGGTTATTGATGCCGAGTCTGCTAGTATTAAGGCCGCACTTGAGATCATGGATGATTGGGATGAAAGTGATAGAGCTAAGGTTAATCCTATCGTTGGCCAGGCTGGTGTAGCTGCTGGGTCGGGCGTAAATGGGGTAACAGTACAGCGGGTTACGATAGCTACTGACGACGAAATCAACGACGACTTAAACACCATTGCTACGGATACTACAAATATTGATGGTAAAATCACCGCTTGCGATACTGGTGCTGTGGTTATTTCATCCGGTGCAGTCACGGAAACAAACTCTGCGGCAATTAAGACTGCGGTTGAGCTTCTTGATAATGCTATAGCTGGGAGCGAGATGCAGGTAGACATTGTCTCTGGTAGCTCTTCTAATACTGAGTATACTGAGGCAGATGTGGACGCAACCATAACGGGCATTGTTGGTATGTGGGAGGATTCAGGGAATACGGTTCGTGCTACCTCAGCTACGTATCCACTCCCAATCGCCTCTCCTGGCACACAATATGTGTACACAGCCACCGACCCTGACACAAGCGACGGACACACATTTATTACGGCCTCTGGCGCTGCATGGGAGGTTAAACATGTGGCCCTTAAGGTAGATGCTTCCTGCGATTCGGATATAACAGTTATATATGATAGTGGCACTAGTGCCAGTTATGATGTTACATTTGATTCATATACAACAGATAGTTATACTGACTATGTATTTGTATTTGAACCGCCTTTTGAAATGAATAGTACATCAGAGCTAAAAGTAACCATGGGTAATGATGGCGGTGCCAATGCAGCATTTATAACTATAACAGGAAGAAAATTCTAGGAGGAAGATATGTTTAAATATATTTCTATTCTTATGATTTTATTTATGCCATATGTTGTATCCGCGAGGGCTATAGTTGATGGTGTGGATCAGTCCGGCGTTACGCTTTCTAGCATACAGGCTGCTACGTCTAGCGACTTTCATAATATTGGTGGGACGGATGACGATGTTCCCGATGCTGGTGACTTCGGTACTGCTGTAGACCTCGATGCTGACGGTGAGGTTGCCAATGATTCTCATGACCATACAAGTACCACTGTTTCCGGTGTAGATATTTCTGCCGATACCAACTTAGCGGCAGGAGCTAATATAACCTTAACAGACGACACTTTAGCGGTTGATGACTCTTTTGTGGTCAACGGCGCTGCCGACACCATGGGTGGTGCCTTGACAATTAACCCTGGAACTTTGTTTATTCAAGAGCAGGCCGATGCGTCTGCTGATGTTGCAGGCCAAGGGCAGATATGGGTTAATACAGCCTCGCCGAATGAGCTTTGGTTTACCGATGATGCTGGGGCGGACACTCAGCTAGGTACTGGTGGTGCCTTCGACTCAACGACAGTGGACGCTACAACGTGGTCAGATGGGGCTAATGCAACGAATATCTGGACGTTTGATGTTAGCGGCACAGACCATACCCTGACAGCGGGTAACGCACTCATGACGTTTAGTAATGGGGTTAATGTTTCAGGCGATGTTGGTATAGGAGTAGCGGCCCCCCTCTATGACCTTTCCGTTCTGGGTGATGCTTCCGGGTCTTTTGAATATGTATTACATCTTAGGCAGGATGCTGGTGCCGGTGCGACAACTGGAATGTTATTCGGGACAACTGCTGGTGGTGTAAATGGCAAGGGAGCCATAGTCTATGAATATACCGCAGGCTGGGGTGGTGGAGATATGCATTTTCTTCAGGCCGGAACCGCGAATGATGATACGCTCCCTGATTTAACTGACGCTAAAATGACCATCACCGCCACTGGTGATGTTGGTATAGGGACAACTGCCCCAGGCCAGTTACTAGATGTTGACGGCATAGCCAATGCCACCACACTAACTGAGGGTGGGAACGCAGTGTATAGCTCTGGAGAGACTCCCGGCGGGGAGCTTGGTGGAACGTTCGCTTCGTTTACTATTGATGACAGTCTTGCAGTAACTAGCTGGAACCTTACCACACCAACAATAACGACTTCTGCCACCATCGGCGATGATGCCTGGTTTGGTCTTGGCTCCGGTGCTGGTAGAATGTACTTTGACGATCAGGCAACCGATGAACTAATACTTAATTCTGTGTTGGTCGGACTCGGAACAGATACCCCTGAGTATGCCTTTGAATTTTCCGGTGCTGATGCGGCCTCAACGGCAATGGCTGGTACGAGGTATAGCGCCGATACATCTCCATCGCTGTGGTATCTGAGAAAGGCTCGTGGCACTGAGGGTTCGCCAGCGGGCGTTTCAGATGGCGACCTATTAGGCGATTTTAGGTTCCAGGGGATGAATGGCAATGACTCTAATTGGGATAATGGGGTCATTATAAGGGCGCTTGTTAACGGAACGCCAAGTGGCGACCCGAGCGATATGCCATCTGATTTGCAGTTCTTTACGTCACCCGATGGTGCGACTGCAACCCTTCACCTCACTCTGAGGGGCAATGGAGACTTAGACCCCGATGGCAATAAGGCCGCTGATATAGGCGCGTCCGGTAATGCCTGGGATGATATATGGGCTGACGATCACCAGAATGAAGCCGACTTCTATTTTATGGACAACAGAAAAGATAAGCATGGCAACGTTGTGCCGATAGATGACCTATCTGTGTTAACGGCTATATTGCCCAAGGGCGAATATGATAAGCGCACGGGCTTTCAGCTTATAGATGATAATAGCCTCCCCAACTTTATGCTTACCAAATATAAAGAGGACGAATGGTCTTACCGAACCGAAAAATATATTGACGTTGATGGCGAAGAAATACAGACTAGCGTAAGGGACGTTCTCCATCTCAAGGGAGAAATATGTCGGTCAACAGATGGAGACCCGTATGTGTCTAGCAAGGTATGGAACGGCCTTATAACTGGGGCTATACGCCAATTAAAGGCTGAGAACGATGAATTGCGTGCGAGAATAGAATCGCTAGAGTCTAGGTAGGAACCAAGACATGCCATTCTTCACACTAACAGGATTCGGTGGAAAGCTGGTGTCGGGACATAACCCGGCGTCCGGTAAACTTTCCTTTGATGGCCCAATAGATAGAGATAATGTTATCTATATAGACCAGATAGATTCTATAGTGAAGAGATACGGCAGCAAGAAGCTTAACTCTACTGCCATTAACAGGGATGACGAGGGGCCGCCTGACAGCGGTGAGATAGTCGGGCTTCACAGATACTACAACATTGATGGTACCGCTAGATGGGTAGTAGCGATGCTAGATGAGATATATTCAGACACGGCATCCGCTGGTACGTTCGTATCGTTTAAGGAGAACCTAACAGAGTCCGGCAACGACATGTATATCAAGTCATTTTTTGACTCTACTGCGGGCGATGGCACCTATGCTATCTACATGGCTAATGGTGGCACAGAGGGCATGATGAAGTGGGACCTTACAACCCATACCGATAATCACAGTGGCCCCAATGATATAGATGCAGGCGAGACACCAAGGCGACTTGAGGTACACGTTAATAGGTTATGGGCTGTTGGTACTAATAATCCTAACAGGCTGTACTACTCGCGCCCGAGAGATGCAGACTCAACCTGGAGCCATGACAACGCAGGATTCATAGACTTCGATACCGATGATGGAGAGAGTATATCACAGATCATTAGCTTCGGACATGTACTTGTAATCTTCAAGGAGAGTAGCATATTCTTCCTGTATGGTAGCGATAAATATGACTTTAAGAAGGAGCAGCTACCAGAGAGCTCTGGATGTGTAGCCCCGAGATCACCAGTAAGCCTTCTCGGTAAACTGGTATTCTTAGGCAAGGATGGTTTCTACGCCCTTGCTGGCTCGCAACTGAGCTTGATTAGTGGAGACATCCAAGACAAGATAACTGCCATGGTAGCCAATCAAAAGGTCGAGGCAAGTGCTTGTCGTGATGGGAGATTCTACCGCTGCCACTTCAGTACCTCGGGAACAACCAATACGTCTGGGATGATGTACGATGTCTTACTAGACAGGTGGTTCCCAATATCTGGGCAGGCCGCAGGCCCGCTGTTCTATGCAGATGGTAAGCCTGACGACGGTAAGGTCTTCTATGGCAACAAAGGAACTACTGGGTTTATCTATGAGGCTAACACTGGGAACAACGACGAGGCCGACAATGATGGCACTGGTGG